>Ga0116226_10003867_pt1 | contig 13209 bp, 10 predicted proteins | sample S1TSphfallax_FD_89692 | JGI IMG/M metagenome (GOLD analysis project Ga0116226, IMG submission 89692) | Host-associated microbial communities from peat moss isolated from Minnesota, USA - S1T2_Fa - Sphagnum fallax MG | ecosystem: Host-associated > Plants > Peat moss > Unclassified | place: USA...
CTCGACTGGACCCTGGTTCAGCCCGTCGGGCTCACAAATGGACCCTGCACCAACAACTGGCTCGCCAGTACCGACGGGGTAATCCGCCGACAGCAAATGAGCCGCGCCGACGTCGCGGCGTTTCTGGTGTCGCTGGTCACGGGTACGGAATATTCCCGTGCGACTGTGGCGCTGTCGGGTTGATCAGCGCCCCCTTACGGAAACCGCACCGGCTTTTGCGGGAATCCCAGCGGCGCCATCCGTCCGGCCGAGGCGCGGCCGGTTTTCCAGGGGGTGAGGTCCGGTTCGCTGCGGGTGCGCGAGCCGGCGGCCCACGAGAACCCGTCGGCGAATTTGATCATGCGGGCATCGGCCAGGGCGCCGTCCTTGAATTTCTGCAAGGTCACGCCGCGACCGCGGGTCATTTCCGGGATCTCGGCGACCGGCAGCACCAGGAGCTTGCGGTTCTCACCCAGCAGCGCCACCGCATCGCCGGTGACCGGCAGACACCACGCCGCGAGCGCGCCGTCGCCGGGGTTCATGACCTGCTTGCCGGCGCGGGTCTGGGCCAGCGCCTCGTCCTCTGCCACGGTGAAGCCGCGCCCGTCGCTCGCGATCAGCACCAGCTTGCCGCCGCTGCGATAGGGCAACAGCGCCAGGATCTCGGCCTCGTTCGGCAGATCAATCATCAGCTTCAGCGGCTCGCCCATGCCGCGGCCGCCCGGCAGCTTATCGACCGAAAGCGTATAGAACCGGCCCGTCGAGGCAAACACCAGCACCCGATCGGTGGTCTGACTCTCGACCGCGAAGCGCGGGCCGTCGCCCTCCTTCCAGCGCTGTTCGGCGACCGCCACATTGTGGCCCTTGACCGTCCGGATCCAACCCTTCTCGGAGCAGAGCACGGTGACCGGTTCGCGTTCTACCAGAGCATGGATCGGGACCACGACATCGCCCGGCGGCGGTCCGATCTCGGTTCGGCGTTTGCCGAGCGGCGTGTCGGGACCGAACTGCTTGCGGAGATCGCGGATCTCGCTATCGATCACGGCAAATTGCTGCTTTTCACTGCCCAATAGCTGCCGAATACCTGCCAATTCCTGCTCAAGCCCTGCTTTTTCCTGCTCGATGGCGAGCTGTTCCAGCTTGTGCAAGGCGCGCAAGCGCAAATTCAGGATCGACTCGGCCTGCTCGTCGGTGAGCCCAAACCGGGCGATCAATTCCGGTTTCGGATGATCCTCGAACCGGATGATGCGGATCACCTCATCGATATTGAGATAGACGATGAGGTAACCTTCCAGCAGCCGCAGCCGCTTCTCGATCTCGGCCTGCCGCGCACGCGAACGCCGCCCCAGCACGACCTGACGATGCGCGATAAAGGCCTTGAGCGCAGCGCCCAGACTCATCACCCGCGGCACGCCATCGGCATCCAATACGTTGAGATTCAACGGGATTCGGGTTTCGAGATCAGTCGCCCGAAACAGCGATTCCATCAGCACGTCCGGATCGACATTGCGCGATTTCGGCTCCAGCACCAGCCGGACCGTCTCGGCCGATTCCTCACGCATATCGCCCAGCAGGGGCAGCTTCTTTTCCTCAAGCAGCTGCGCGATCTTCTCGACCAGCCGCGCCTTGGGGACCAGGTACGGGATCTCGGTGACGACGATCTGGTAGGCGTTCAGCGGCAGCATCTCCTTGATCCAGCGCGCTCTTAGCCGGAAACTGCCGCGGCCGGTCTCATAGGCCTCGACGATCGCCGCCGGGCTTTCGACCAGCACCCCACCGGTCGGGAAATCAGGGCCCCTTACATGCTCGACGAGAGCTGCGGTCGGCGCATCGGGCTGTTGGATCAGCAGGCGGATCGCATCGCATAGCTCGACGATATTATGCGGCGGGATCGACGTCGCCATACCGACCGCAATGCCGGTCGACCCGTTTGCCAGCAGGTTCGGAAAGCTCGCCGGCAGCACGACCGGCTCTTCGCCCTCGCCGTCATAGGTGGCGCGAAAATCGACGGTATCGTTCTGGATATCCGCCATCAGCGCCTGCGCCACTTGGGTCAGGCGGCTTTCGGTGTAGCGCATCGCCGCGGCGTTATCGCCATCGATATTGCCGAAATTGCCCTGCCCATCGATCAGCGGATAGCGTTGTGCGAAATCCTGCGCGAGCCTGACCAGCGCCTCATAGATCGAAGCATCGCCATGGGGATGGTACTGGCCGATGACATCACCGACGACGCGGGCGCATTTCTTGTAGCCCTGCCCCGGCTCAAGCCGCAATTGCCGCATCGCCCAGAGCAGCCGGCGATGGACCGGCTTCAGCCCGTCGCGCACATCCGGCAGCGAGCGCGCCATAATGGTCGAGAGCGCATAGGAGAGATAGCGCTCGCCCAGCGCATCATAAAGTTCAGTGTCGCGGATCTCGCCTGCTGCCGCGTTCGACATGGATGCTCCGACTGATTTTGACTACCGGATATGGGCACGAGGGCCGCTTCCGGGTCAAGATTTTGTGGCGCTTGCCGCGATGCGAGTCAGCCGCTCGATATAGCGGGCGCGGGACAAGGGCATCGCGCGGCCTTGGCCCGCCGGGAAAATCGACCGCTCAAAAAAGAATCCGGAGAGCGCCAGCCCGTCCAGCAGATCCTGCGGATCGCTGGTCCCGTCCCGGCCGAGCCCACCCAGCAACCGGGGCAGAATCAGTAGCCGCTCTTTGTACGCCGCCCCCGCGGCAAGCGACACGGCCCGTCCGCTGCGCGGCGACACATAGGCAAGCTCGGCGGTCGCACCGGTCACCGCGCAAGCCGCAAGATCAAGCCCGAAGCCAAGCTCGGTCAGCAGCGTCAGTTCGTATCTGAGATGCGCCACCGCATAGGACTCGTCGCCGCGCAAACTGTCCAGCAGAACGCCCAGCGCCAGAAACGCCTGCCCATGCGGCTCCCGCTCCGGCAGGCTGATATCGGCCAGCGCGATCGCGGCATCGAGGCAGGCGAGCCGCAGCGCATCCTCAAAGATCACCGCCGCAATGCTGTCGATCGGTTCCAGCCGGAACGCCCCCAAATGCTCGGCAAGGCGCGCGTTCCATGTCGCGCTGACACGATTGCCGATCTCGTACAGCCCCCGCTGCCGACTCTTCTGCGCGCCGCGGATCAAGCCCGTCTGGCGCCCCCGGCTGCGTGTCAGAAGCGAGACGACCAGACTGGTCTCGCCATGCGGGATGGACTTCAACAGGATCGCGTCATCCGTCCATTGCATGGCGTCAGACGCGGCGATTAGAGCGGGGTGAGATGTGAAGTCCCCTCTCTGCCCTTCAGGGCGGAGAGGGTTAGGGTGAGGGGGGCCATGCCGACACGGGACCGCCGACGATTTACGCACGGCAGCCCCCCCTCTCCCCGACCCTCTCCGCCCCATCGGGGCAGAGAGGGAGAAAACGGCTCCATCGCTCTAATTATCGAAATCGAGCCCCATCGCCTGGAACCGTTCACGATCCTCCAGCCAATTCTCGCGCACTTTGACGAACAGAAACAAATGGATGCGCCGATCGAAATTGCGCTCTAGCTCGGTGCGCGCGCGGGCGCCGAGTTGTTTGATCTGACGGCCGCCTTTGCCGAGCACGATGGCTTTCTGGCTGTCGCGCTGAACATAGATCACCTGACCCAGCTTGGCGCTGCCATCCTTGAATTCCTCCCAGCTTTCGGTCTCGACCGTTGCCGCGTAGGGCAGTTCATCATGGAGCTGAAGATACAGCTGCTCCCGCGTGATCTCCGCCGCCAGCAGGCGTTGCGGCATGTCGGAAAGCTGATCCTCGGGATAAAGAAACGGACCTTCGGGCAGGCGTGACAGCAGCCAGGCTTCGAGGTCGTTGACGCCGTCGCCGGTCAGTGCGGAAATCATGAAGATCCGCTCGAAGATCCCTTCGGCATCCAGCGCAGCGGCGAGCGCGAGCAACGAGTCGCGCTTCACCGCGTCGATCTTGTTGAGTGCTACCGCGCCCTTGCGATTGCGGCTCTTCAGCTCGGCGACGATCTCCCGAACATCTTTATTGAGACCGGACTCGGCATCGATCAGCAGCACGATCTCGTCGGCATCGCCGGCCCCGGTCCAGGCCGCGGCGACCATGGCGCGGTCAAGCCGGCGTTTGGGCTGAAAGATGCCGGGCGTATCGACATAGATGATCTGGGCGCCTTGGGTGACCTGGATCCCCAGCACCTTGGTGCGTGTGGTCTGGACCTTGGGGCTGACGATCGATAATTTCTGGCCGACCAGCCGGTTCATCAGCGTCGATTTCCCGGCATTAGGCGCCCCCAGGATCGCGACATAGCCACAATGCGAGACCATTTCGACCGCTTCCTTTATGATTCGAGATCGCGCAGCAGTGAGGCGGCAGCTTCGGCTTCGGCAAGACGTTTCGAGGTTCCGGTCCCAAACCCTTCACCGGCCCCCGCGACGGTTACCGCCACGGTGAAGACCGGCTGATGCTGCAGCCCGTCGGTTTTGACCAGACGGTAAGTTGGCAATTCCAAAGAACGACCCTGCGCCCATTCCTGCAACGCGGTCTTGGGATCTTTGGGCGGCGCCACCGCGGCAGTCATGCGGTGTCGCCAGTAGCGGGCGACAAACGCCCGCGCCACCTCAAACCCGCCATCGAGATAGAGCGCGGCAATCACCGCCTCGCACACATCGGCGAGCAGGCTGGGGTTGGAGCGCGCATCCTTTTCCTCGATCATCGGCAGGCGGATATGCGCCGCCAACCCGACGTCGCCGGCGACCGCGGCCAAGGTCTCTTTGCGGACCAGATCGGCATGGCGCCGTGCGAGCGCACCCTCCGGCTCGCGCGGAAACTGCACCAGCAGCATATCGGCGACCAACAGGCCCAGCACGCGGTCGCCCAGGAACTCAAGCCGCTCATAGCTGGCGGGTTGTGGGGCGGCATGGCGGCCACGGCGCCGCGACCCCGCGCCATGCTGGCGGCTGCGATGAGTCAGCGCCTCGTGCAGCAGGCTCGGATCCGCAAATCCATGACCCAAAACCGGCTGCAGCGCGCGTTCCGGGGGCGTCTCATTCATACTCATTCGATGCGCGTCAGGACCCGGGCGCGCCGAAGCGCCGACGGCCATTTCCAGAGTTGCCACCAAGGCGTTCGGTCGCCCAGTGAGAACAGGCGCAACTCGGCACGCCCCACAAGATTATCGAGCGGCACGAAACCGACCGTATCCATCGCCCGGCTGTCTTCCGATACGTCACGATTATCGCCCATCACGAAGACGTGCCCCATAGGCACGACCCAGACCGGCGACTGATCGGTAGTCGCATGTTCACGCGTATTCAGCATCGGGTGACTGATCCCGGCCGGCAACGTCTCGACCAGTTGGGGCATCCGGTCCTTGATGCCATCTGCGGGATCGAGAAAATCGCCGACCCGCTCGGCCGGCACCTGGACGCCGTTAATGTAAAGCAAGCCACCGATCATCTGCACCCGGTCGCCCGGCAGCCCAATCACCCGTTTGATGTAATCTTCGTCAGGATTGGACGGCAGCTTGAACACCACAACATCGCCGCGCACCGGTGAGCGCCCGAACAGGCGACCGGCAATATCCGGATGCCAGAAGGGCAGCGAATAGCGGCTTAAGCCATAGGAGAGTTTCGAGACGATCACCTCGTCCCCGGCAATCAGCGTCGGCATCATCGAGCCAGACGGAATGTTGAACGCCTCGTAGCCGAATGTCCTGAACAGCAACGCCGCGGCGCAGGCAAGCCCCAACAATTTCAGCGGCTGCGCCGCCAGCCGGCCGCTGCGCCTGCGCATCCAGCCACGCCGATCCAGCGCATCCGAGGCGAAACTCGGCATTACCATGGAACAGAAATCCCCTCTCTGCCCTTCAGGGCGGAGAGGGTTAGGGAGAGGGGGGTCGTGCCGAAGCGAGAGCTGCGCCGATGCTTGAGCGTCAAGTCCCCACCTCTCCCCGACCCTCTCCGCCCCAGCGGGGCAGAGAGGGAGCCATCATTCAAAACCCGGCCTACTGTCATACCGCTCTTAATGCACCGGGGTGAACAGGCGGGAATAGCGAATGGCGAAGGGCCAGCGCCACACCTCATACCAAGGCGTATTCGAATCGAACGAATAGAACCGGAACAGCGCGTGCCCGATGAGATTTTCGACCGGCACATAGCCAACCGCGCTCATCGCCCGGCTGTCCAGTGAGTTGGTTCTGTTGTCGCCCATCGCGAAGACGTGATCCGGTGGCACTTCATACTCTTGGGTATTATCGAGCGGGTTATCATCACCGTTTTGCAGGATCGGGTGCTTCACGCCGGTATCGGGCAGCGTCTCGATGAATTGCCGGATCATGTCGACACGGCCGGCATACTCATCATCAGCGTAATCAGCGATCTGTTCGCGGGGCACGGCCTTTCCGTTGATATAAAGCTGTCCCTGCGTCACCTGAATCTTGTCGCCCGGGAGACCGATGATCCGCTTGATATAATCAATCGACGGATCGCGCGGCAGACGGAACACGGCAACATCGCCGCGCTTGGGCAGGCTGCCGAAAATCCGGCCCGAAAAAGGCGGGTTCCAGAGCGGGAAGGAATATTTGCTAAATCCATAACTGAATTTCGACACGAACACGTAATCGCCGACCAGCAATGTCGGGATCATCGAGCCGGACGGGATATTAAACGGCTCGAAGATAAAGGTCCTGATCACAATCACGAACAAGACGATCCACAGGATCGACTTGACGATATCGAGAAAACTCTCTTCCTTTTTGGCCTTGGTAGCGACTGCCATGATGTATTGCCGATCAACCAGAAAATTCACGTGGAATGAGCCGCCATGAAGCCGATGCCCCACCCTCGCGTCAAGCGCCGACGGCGCCCTGCGACGAGGAAGCAGCGGTGCCAAGCGGGCGATCAACCGGGATCCCCGCCGCAAAGCGCCGTGCGAGAAACGCGCAAACCATCAATTGCACCTGATGAAAGATCATCAGCGGCAAGACCATGACCCCGACCAGAGGTGCGGCGAACAGCACCTTGGCCATCGGAATGCCGGCCGCGAGGCTCTTCTTGCTGCCGCAGAACAGGATGGCGATCCGATCCTCGCGGTTAAAGCCCAGCTTTCGGCTTGCGCCATAGACGATCACCATGACCAGCGCCAGCAGGATAATTGCGACCACGACGATCATCAGCATCTGCGGCACCGCCAACTTGTGCCAGATCCCCTCGACCACGGCCGCGCTGAACGCGGTATAGACGGCGAGCAGGATCGAGCCGCGATCGGTCGTCGACAGAATCTGCCGGTGCCGATCCACCCACCCCCCGATCCAGGGCCGCATCAAATGGCCGGCCGCAAATGGCACAAAGAGCTGCAGCACAACCCGCCAGATCTCATCGAGCGACACACCGCCGCCATTGAGGCTCATCAACCCGCTGGCCATCACCGGCGTCAGAAAGATCCCAAGCAGGCTCGAAATCGAGGCAGCACAGACCGCCGCCGGGATATTGCCCCCCGCGATCGAGGTGAAGGCGATCGAGGATTGCACCGTCGAGGGCAGCACCGCCACGAAGATCAGGCCCAGCCACAGCGACGGCGGTAAGGCCTGCGGGATCGCAAATTTCAGCGCATAGGCCAGGATCGGAAACAGCACGAAGGTCGAGGCCAGGATCAAAAGATGCAGCCGCCAATGGGTCACACCGGCCAGAATCGCCTCGCGCGACAGCTTGGCGCCATGCTGAAAGAACAGCAGCGCAATGGCGGCGATGGTCAGGTAATCAAACAAATCAGCGCCCCAGCCGCGGCACGGCACCAGCGACGCCAGGATCACGGTGCCGATCAGGATCAGCGTGAACCCATCCGGAAGATATTGCCGTATCCGCTGCACGAACCCTCACCCATCGCGACAGAATGCACCCGGCGATCCGGGCCATGATGGATATGGCAGGCTCGCACGGGCGATTCTAGCGGCAATTGTCCAAGGCTTGTATGCGGCGGTGGGGGTTATTGGGTGATTTGGAAGACGGTGCCTGAATTCGCAGAGCCGGCATCGCCAGTCGTCCCGTATATGGTGCCATTTGGCGTCGTGTAGATCCCCCATGTGGGGTACTCGTAGGTCTCAGGAGAGAATTGCCCGAGGAGTGATTCCGTCCAACCTGCCGTGCTGCTGGCAGGCGGAGTCAGCTTGAACACAACGTCGTTGCTACTCGCGACCGAACTACTAAGTGCCGTTCCGTAAACCGCTCCATTTTTGTCGAGAGTGACCGCGGCAAAGGGGTTCACCGCATCGGATCCTTCGCCGAAACTATGCAGTATTGTTTCCGTCCAATCCGGGTGGGCCGATGACGGAGGCGTCAGCTTATAGGCAAATCCCTTACCATAGGCACCGCCACTCACGCTGATACCGAATAAAGCGCCGGTATGATCTGCGATCGGCGGAGAATACGGCGCATCTTCAGCGCCAAATCGATGGATCACGATCGGGGTCCAGCTTGTGGAACCAGGACCGGGTGGAATAAGCTTGAATGCGGTGGCCCTGTTCCCATACCCAGTAGTTGTCATAAATAACGCACCGGTATCATCGATGATAAGACCAAGGTTTACGCCGCCGCCGACAATAGAAGTGTTGAGATTATATATTATACTCTTAGACCACCCTGCCTTGCCACTCGTCGGTGGCGTCAATTTGAATATTTGTCCTTTACGAAATTCACCTACCAGCGGCATCACCCCATAAACCGAGCCGCCCTTATCCATAACAAGCGAGGTCGCTAGATGAGACTCCTGTTCGGAGTTTACGGTATTATAGAAGCTGTAAATAACAGTTTCCGACCAATCAGCCCCCTTCTTTGCAGGAGGCGTCATTTTGAAGACGACGCCCCCGTTGATATTCATCGAGCCGCCGAGATTCGTCGTACCGTAAATCGCTCCATGCGCATCGATCATCAGGGGCGCTGCGGGGTAATTACCATCGTCCCCATTGAAGCTATGGAGGATCGTTTCCGTCCAGGCCGGGTGCTGTGCCGTCGGAGGCACCAGCTTAAATACCGTGCCATAGCCATAGAGGCCGCCCGCTTGCGTTGTTCCGTAGAGATTACCCGCACTATCACCAACTAAGCCAGAGTGGGGGAACTGCCCATCGGTGGTTCGAAAACTAAACAGGGTATGTTCAGTCCATGATGTCTCTCCCGATGTTGGTGGAACGACATCGAAGACAATACCCTGATTTAGAGCGAACTCGTAGTTACGGGGCAGGGCAGTGCCATAGAGGATACCGTTTGCATCGCGAACCAAGCCAGCTAACAGCCCAAAACTATTGAAAGAACAGAGTTCTATCGTACTCCAATCATCACCAGCATGGGCCGGCGGAACCAATTTGAACACGAATCCTGGTGAACCCTGGATATTAGAGGCTGCGGTGCCGTAGAGCGCACCATCCGAATCGATTATGAGCGGGCCGTTAGGAATTGCTGATGCTCCAGCGCCATGAATTATCAAGGGAATTGTCATCTCGGACCAGGTGGATTGACCGTTCGTAGGTGGTGTCAATTTGAAGGCGCAGCCTGTATTTCCCACTTCACCGGTGCCGTAGAGCGCACCATCCGACGCCATAATCAGCCCGCCGTTTGGCCCATTGGCACTGCAGTCACTCGATCCAAAATTATGCAGAATGGTTTCGGTCCATTCTGTGCCGCCCTTGTCCGGCGGAACTAGCTCGAAAAACGTCCCTAGGGCGGAGCTGCCGCCGCGATTCGTCACGCCATAAATGATTCCGGCCTTACCGATGATAAGCGGGCCTTCGGGTGACAGACCATCGGCGCCGCCGTTAAAAGTATGGAGCGTTTGAAATGACCAACTGCCACCGCTAGTCGCGGGCGGCGCTAGCTTAAAGACCGTTCCTCCAATGTCATCACCGCCGACAACACCATACAGAACGCCGCTTGCATCAAGAACAAGTGCCCCGAGCGGCCCAAGCTGATCATGGAGATCATCTACCTTTAAGTTATGCAGTACGGCCTCCGTCCAAGCGCCACTTCCACTGCGGGGCGGCATCAGTCGAAAGATCGTGCCGTGATGATAGGCGCCACCGGCCGATGTGATCCCGAAGAACCCGCCGCTGCCATCTGGTGTCAGGGCGTTTGTCGGAAAGCCACCATCCGTCTTGTAGTAAAAACTATAGATGACCGATTCGGTCCAATCCGTATGCCCGGATGCAGGCGGTGTTAACTTAAAAACCGCCCCCTGCCCCGCTGTACCGCCTTGTGGCGTCGTCCCGTACAAAGCTCCATTCGAATCAGCAACGAGTGCTGACGCAGGATACGCGCCCGAGGGTTGTGGCGAGAAATTATGAATAACCGTCTGCTTGGGCGCCGCAACCGCGTACCCCGCCGCAAAAACCGCAATTATGGCGACAAGCGCCTGACCAGCGGCCGCGAATATTCCCCGTACCATGCAACACCCCAGAACCAAAATTCAGTCTTGGTATCGCATACCGAGTGCCGCCGAGCAATCATTGCCCTGATCGGCAACGCGCGCTCTACCCCGGCACCGCCACAATCATCACCATCGCCTGCGCCAGCGGCGGTTCGTCGGTGAGCGTCAGATGGATTTGCGCGACCATCCCCGCGGGCGTCATCGCCTCCAGCCGCGTCTTAGCGCCGCCGGTCAGCAACAGCGTCGGCTGTCCCGTCGGGAGATTGACCACCCCGATATCGCGCCAATACACCCCCGACCGGAACCCAGTGCCGAGCGCCTTAGAGCAGGCTTCCTTGGCGGCGTAGCGTTTGGCGTAGGTCGCGGCGCGCTGAGCGCGGCGGTCGGCTTTGCGGCGTTCTTCGGCGGTGAAGACGCGATCGATGAAGCGGTCGCCGAAGCGGGCCAGCGTGCGCTCGATCCGGCGGATATCGATGAGATCGCTGCCGATACCGAGAATGATCATCCGGCCTGCTGCCGCCCCGCCTGCATCGCCGCGCGCATGCCGCGGATCGATTCGTGTAGGCCCACAAAAATCGCCTCGCCGATCAGGAAATGGCCGATATTCAGTTCCGCCAGTTCCGGGATCGCCGCGACATCGAGCACGGTCTCGTAATCCAGCCCGTGGCCGGCATGGCATTCGAGCCCGATCCCATGCGCATAGGTGGCGGCGACCTGCAACCGCTCCAGCTCGTGGCGCCGTGCGGGTCCGATCGCGTCACAATAGGCGCCGGTATGCAGCTCGACGACCGGCGCGCCGATCCGGCGGGCGGCATCGAGTTGCCGTGGTTCGGGATCGATGAACAGCGACACGCGGATCCCGGCATCGACCAGCCGTGTCACATAAGGCTGCAGATAATCGAACCCGCCCGCGACGTCGAGCCCGCCTTCGGTCGTTACTTCCTGGCGCCGCTCCGGCACCAGACAGGCGGCATGTGGCCGATGGCTGAGTGCGATCGCGACCATCTCGTCGGTCGCGGCCATTTCGAGATTGAGCGGCAGATTGATCTCGGCGCGCAGCCGCTTGATATCCTCGTCGGTGATATGCCGGCGATCTTCGCGCAGATGCGCCGTGATGCCATCCGCACCCGCCTCGGCCGCGATTTTCGCGGCGCGCAATGGCTGCGGATGCCGGCCGCCGCGGGCATTCCGAATGGTCGCGACATGGTCGATATTAACGCCCAGCCGCAAATGCTCGTGCACGAAATCCATCGGAACCTCCGTCCTCAGCCCCGGGCGCGCTCAACGGAATTGATCATCGGCGTCGCGCGCAATGCCGCGATCACATTCGTCAGGTGCTTCACATCCTTCACCTCAATATCCACCAGAATCTCAAAGAAGTCGCTGGAGCGGTTGGTGATCTTGAGGTTGGTGATATTGCCGTCATTCTTGCCGATCACCGTGGTCAGGCTGGCGAGGCCGCCCGGCTCGTTACCGATCATCACGGTGATCCGGCCGACATGGGCAGAGTCGGGGTCTTCGGTATCCCAGGCGACATCAAGCCAGCGCTCAGGGGCGTCGGCGAAGCTTTCCAGCGTATCGCAATCGATTGTATGGATCGTGACGCCCTTGCCGGTGGTGATGATGCCAACGATCCGGTCACCCGGCAGCGCGTGGCAGCAGGCGGCAAAATGCAGCGCCATGCCGGGGATCATGCCGCGGATTGGCACCGCATTGTCGGCCGGCCCCTTGCGCGCGCGCGGCAGCGGCACGATTTTCGCCGAGCGGGGTTCGCCGCGGTTCGGGAACACCGCATTCAGCACATCGCCGCGCGTCACCAGCCCCTCGCCGACCGCGGCGTAGAGATCTTCGAGGCTGGCCATCCCGACCGATTTCAGCGCCGGCTCGATCAGCTTTTCGGAAAAGTCGTGATTGTCATGGCGGAACGCCTTGACCAGAATTTCCTTGCCGAGAGTGACATATTGAACGCGCTGCTGCGCCCGGATGAAGCGGCGGATCCGCGCGCGCGCCTTGCCGGTAACAACGAACCGCTCCCAGGTCGGCGACGGGGTCTGCGCCTTCGAGGTGATGATCTCGACCTGATCGCCATTGCTGAGCGTCGTGCGCAGCGGCGCGATCCGGCCATTGATCTTGGCGCCGACGCAGGTATCACCGATCTGGCTATGCACCGCATAGGCGAAATCGACCGGCGTCGCATTGCGCGGCAGCGGATAGAGATCGCCCTTCGGCGTGAAGACGAAGACCTGATCCTGATACATCTCGAGCTTGGTATTCTCGAGAAATTCCTCAGGATTCGAGGCGTGCTCCAGAATATCGAGCAGCTCGCGCAGCCAGCGATATTGCTTGCCCTCGTGGGCGATGGCGTCCTGCTTATAGCTCCAATGCGCGGCCACGCCGAGTTCGGCGACGGCATGCATCTCATTGGTGCGGATCTGCACCTCGATCCGCTGCCGCTCCGGCCCGATCACGCCGGTATGGAGGGAGCGGTAATTATTCGGCTTCGGCGTCGAGATGTAATCCTTGAACCGCCCGGGCACGACCGGGTAGCTGCTATGCATGATCCCAAGCGCCTGGTAGCATTCCTCCACCGTATCCACCAGCACCCGGAACGCCATGACGTCAGAGAGCTGCTCAAACCCGACGCTCTTGCGCTGCATCTTGCGCCAGATCGAATAGGGCGTCTTTTCCCGGCCGGCGACCGAAGCCTTCAGCCCCGCCTCGTCGAAGGTGGCCTGCAGCTCGGCGCCGACGCGCTGCACCAGATCGCCGCCTTCCTGCTTCAGGAACGCGAGCCGCGCCACGATGCTGTCGCGC
>Ga0116226_10003868_pt1 | contig 13209 bp, 15 predicted proteins | sample S1TSphfallax_FD_89692 | JGI IMG/M metagenome (GOLD analysis project Ga0116226, IMG submission 89692) | Host-associated microbial communities from peat moss isolated from Minnesota, USA - S1T2_Fa - Sphagnum fallax MG | ecosystem: Host-associated > Plants > Peat moss > Unclassified | place: USA...
CATCTCCCTATGGTATTCCTGTTTATGGAAATATAGCATATCAAGTAGCTCCATTGGATATCAATTGGTATAGTACATGGCCAAGTGCTAAATCAATATGTCTTTCTGTTGTAATGATTATTTGTAGTACAACTATTATTAGTCTTGATATTGCTAATCTAGCTATTGAAGGAAATAAACAAAATGGAACTTCACAATTAGGATCAGGAACAGGAAAAGTTGGTGTTGGTATTTGGAGTGGATTTATATATTTTCTTACTGCTATCTTCATTCTTGGAATCAGTAAGTAGATATTTATTGAATGGAATATCATTATTGAAAAACCAATAAAATTCACGATTTTTAATTTCAAAAAAAAACTCACTTATTTCTAAAATATATCTATTTTGATTCTCAGTTTTCTATTTTTTATTACTTTTTAGTATTTATGCGAAACAAACGTGTTGCTGCTACTTTTGCATTACTAGCAGTTGCTTTGGCGTTTTGTTTTACTATTGTTCTCATTGGTTTAACTGGCAATTCAATACAGAACAATCTATATATTACTAATCGTACAGATGCAGACAATATACAAAATAGACTTTTGATTGCCATACTTTCTTTTGGCTTGATTATCATAATACTTTGTACAATATTTTTTATCATGTATATTAGAGTCTTTTTTTCCATATATACTCGTCAATCAAGCACAAGTTGACAACAACCAATTGAAAAATCACTATTCTAGTTTTCATCATTTACTCATCTATATATGTATCGAAATATATGTCATTTATATATTGAAAGTTTTTTTTCTTTCTAATTATGAAACTCACCTATCATGCGAGGATAAAAATCTAAATAGTTTCTAAAAATGGTGCGAAAAATTAATTATTTTTTCTTCCTTTTAGCGTGAAAGGTTGACTGATGTTATCGACAAAAATAAAAAATGCATGTCATAGAAGATAGCCATTTAATTAGTTTGTAAGATACGTTCTGTTTTGACAAACTAAAAATTAGAACGCTTCAGTTGAAGGACAATGACAGATCATTATTGTGCCTAATACACACCTTTAGATATTTTGTCTTTTCAAAGGTCTCAATCAAAATGATAGTGAAAATAGAAGGAATAAACTTGAATGAATACTGTATATTTCAACGCAAGGAAATAATTATTTACAGTTGTTTTTTTTTTCTGCATCAATTATATATCACGATCGGTTCGATGATATAAAAGGGAATAAAATAAGGTATATTACACAGTATTTTTATTTTATACACCTTCATCATTAAATATGTATGCTGCGCGTGCTCGTTTTCCACCACGTCGTCCTATTGGTTATGGTCAACAAATACGATCAGGCGATTTCGATTGGAAATTAAGATGGCCGTATATTATTTCAATCATTATTGCTGTGATGATCATAATTTTTAGTTTTGTCATTTTTGGTCTTGAGATTGCATCGTTAGCTAAAGGCACCGAAAAGGCATACGGAAATACTGCTTCGACCGGAGCTGGTATATGGTGCGGTTTTTTCATTTTTGTCGCTGGTGTACTTATTCTAATTATAAGTAAGGAGAATTTCTTTATTTAGAATATAATAATTAATTCATTCTATGAGATAGAGTTTATGCGTCGTACACGTCTATGGGCAACAATTGCTTTTATTGCAACTATTGTTGCTGCTTGCTTTTCCATCATTCTTATCGGATTAGACGCTAAAGCAGTCAAAAATGGAGTTGATGTAGCCAATCTTATAGAAAGTCTTGGAGGATCATATTATTTATTTCCGAAATATAAAGTTCTTGCTGCAGAACTAGCATTTGCTTGTGCTGAATTTCTTCTCTGTATTATCTTTATTATTATTTATAAGTAATCATTCAATATTCATGTACTAATTTATTATCATATTCGATGAATAAAATAAGAAATAGTGATCGAATAATTGTTGAATGTAAAGTATTTCTGTGCTCATATCCTCACCGAAAGGTAGATATCCACAACAACGAACCATCCGTCCACCACTACGTTAAATTATAGACTGACATCCTTTGTCGATATAAGAAGACAGTTTTTTAAAGTGACTTTTGAACGAAAAATTTTGTTTTATAAACTTTTAATTTTTATTCTTTTATATTCTTTTTTTTATTTAAACTAAATAAATTGATAGAAACGAAATCTGTGTATGATATTAATAGTATATATTATACTTTCTTTATTTCTATTGAATCATACAGTACATAACCTGTCAGTCATTGATTGATATAAGACACTGTCTTACAAAAATAGTATTTGCCATGCAATTGGCTGCGTTAATATCTTTATCTATATACATACATATACCATGGTATTCTATGAAGAAATCGTTCCTTGCAAGAGTAATTAACTTTTATGATTACTCAGTCAGATTAGCTTTATGTTTCAGAAGATTTTATGAAAAGATTTACATTTTTATATTTCAGTTAATATTCTTCTAAAGATTTCAATGGTGAATGAATGTGTACTCTTTTGCATCTTTTCAACAGTCAACTACGATATTCGTTTCTATTCTTCTTGTGACAGATATGTCTCTCCTAACACATTTTTATGTAATTTCATTTGCTTGATGAAAGTCAATTTAGTAGACAGAATTGAATATCCTGTTTCTCTCAATGGTCATGAGTCATAATAAAAGTCGGAAGAGGGTAAACGCATTTCGTCATTTCATCCTTTTCGATGAAATATGTGTGATAAATCCAGCAGTTCTTTTTCTTTTTTTCCCTTATGTGCTTTTATGTTAGACTTTGTTGTGATTCACACGACGTCACTAGTAGCAAACGAAAATGGAACAGAGTTCTGAAGAAATTCGAGCATTAATTTGTTCTGTTGAAGTAAAATTTTCTTTTTTTCCTGATTGATATTTAATTCTAATCCTAATTCATTCGATATTATAGCTCGAGAATCGTCAAGCAGCTGAGCGAGATATAAAGAATGCATTTAATAATAGACAGAGTCATTTCATTTTGAAAATTGATCATTTTTGTAAGTTGAAATATTCATAAAACATCCTGATATAGAAATAAGACTTGTCAATTGATTTCTTGATGTAGATTCTGATGGTGGTACAAAAAAAAGATTGTTATGTCTTGATGGCACTATTGCCACTGAGTATCAGGGTAATTATAACCATTTGCTAATGACAAACTCTGATTTTCTTCATTGCTAAAAAGGCGTGTGCTATAATACTCCTGTTAAATTATGGATTCAAGAAACTCATCCGTCTTCGGCACCTATTTGTTATGTAAAACCGACTACAAACATGTATATTTCACGATTTTGTTCGTATGTGGAATCAGATGGGCGAATCATTCATCCATACTTGTGCAATTGGATTTCGGTAAAATTATTTCTTTTCTTAAGAAACACAAATTCATAATAAAATCATGTTTCTTCTATCTAGACAGTATCTTCCTCTATCATGTTGATTAATGAACTTTCTAAGGCATTTAGTAACAGTCCACCACTCTTTTCCAAATCACCATCACTTCAGAAATCATCTGTAACAATGGAAGGTTTGTTAATTTTATTCCGGTCTTTTTGTATGTACTTTTGCTGTATTTGTCTCGTTTTAGTTTCTCATAATCCACCTTTAATTATTAACCAAAACAACAGTTTGGATAGCGAAGCTATTCAGAATGATCGATGTCGTATATGTTTGGAAAATGATATTGATTGTGTTCTACTTGAATGTGGTCATTTAGTATCATGTTCAACTTGTGCTGTACGTTTTACAACATGTCCATTTTGTCGAACTCCGATTGTTCGAATCCAAAGAATTTTTCGAACATAAATGTTTTTTTTTATAAAAAAATAAAATTGTTTAAAAAGAGAAAACTAAAAAAAAACAACACGCAAGTTTATCGTTCTTCCAACAACAAAAGATGAATCTGACATATAATGACCTCTTTCGTAGATTTCATCGCTTATTCAATATAAGAAGCCAATGAAAACAATTATGAGTAATATAACACAATAATAATTTTGTCCGCCCGGTTATTACCTTAACGGAAAACCCACATCCACATTCATAAGATTTTTAATATGTAATTATTAATTTATTCTATAATACAATGGAAAAAAATGAATATGCACTTGATTATGTTCTTCAAGCAGAATAGTAAAAATAAAAAATTTCTAAGATATAAAACCATTAAATTATTTTAGTAATCTTCTTCGAAAACAATTTATACCAGGTATCATCGTTATTCCATCTGGAAAATCAAATCTAAGTAAATTTTTATTTATATATTCATCGAAGTTATATATTATATTTAGTATGGAATGGTGTTCATTTTATTTCTCAAGGTCCTTATGAAGGTGGTGTTTTTCGTTTTTTGATTATTATACCAAATACATTTCCTGATGGCGATTGTCCGGTTTGTTTGTTTTTTTTCTAAAGCATTTTAGGTTTTTCTTCTTTTTTTTTATAAAACAATTTTTTATTTAGAAAGTTCTTTTTACATCAAAAATATATCATCCTCAAATTAATGTAAATACAGGTGAACTTGATATTATACGATATTTTCCTGTATGGAAGTAAGTTTAAGAAAAAATGAATAATTCTTCATTTGATTTATGATTTATTAAAGACGTAATGGACATCATCTTTGGCAAGTTTTACGTTATATTCGACGTATTTTTCAAAAAATTGAAACTACACATGCAGTTAATTTAGATGCAGCTCATTTGTAAGATTTAATTAAACAATAAAAGAGTTAAATATCGTTTCTATTTTCTAGATATGAACAAGATCCAAGTGCATTTCTTTTAAAAGTAGCTGAATGTGTCAATCAATCAAAAGATAATCTTTATAATCCAGATCCATTGACTACTGATGATCCACATAATATTGTGTACGTAGATCATCAGTTTGCAAGACTATCGATGAATATAAAACTGAAAATATTTCTTCTAGATTTACACCATGGGATGAAAGATTACAAATAGTTCGACAACATCTTTTAACTGGAAAGAAGGTAAATAAATATTTAATTTATAGATTCGATATAAAATTGCTTTCAATCAGAAAACATTTTCTCATATTGGTACGAATCAAAAAGAGGATAGTACTTCCTGTAAGTGCCTGAAATGCATGTGCACGTATTAATATGATTTATTCTTTTATTGTGAAAATAATTAAAAGTTTATTTTTTTTTGGCTTATTTAATAGAACTAAAATAATGCTTTTTGACTTTTCTTTAAATTCTTAGTGTGGTGATAAGATTTGATTTGAATTTCTTTTTTTTATAGAGCATGTTTTCATCTGTTTAATTAGATTTATATGTTAAAAAAATTGATTTCTTTTTTTTTATAGGAAGCTTTTGATAATATTCATGGTTTATCATGGATGAAAGCAGGTGTCTATCAAATATTAGCACGAGAAGATACTTTACCAAGTCATCAAAATTAAATTAATATATCTAAAATAAAAATTTTGTTTTTTTTGTTGTATTGTATTTTTTGTTTATTTATTAAATCATATATCGATATATTATCTTATTGATACTGATTTTTAGATAATGATCAAATCTCCATATCCATATTTTACTCTTGGAATTATTGTACGTGGTTTTGGACGTGGAAGTAAAGAACTTGGTTGTCCAACAGGTACTTTCATCTAGGTTAGTTTAAGATTTATTGAAATATTTTTTTATTTTAATTTTAGCTAATTTAGATGAAATTACAGTAGAAAAATTACCATTATCAATTGATCAAGGTGTTTATTATGGTTGGGCACAATTTAAAAATCAAAATGAAATCTATAAAATGGTAACTAGTATAGGAACCAATCCATTTTACAATGGTGAAAAAAAGACAATTGTATGTTCCAAAAAAAAAGAAAGAATTTTTTTTATTTTTTGTTTGATAATTTAGGAAACACATATAATACATAGATTTCCTGAGGATTTTTATGGTGAAAAATTAAAAATTGTTCTTCTTGGTGAAATACGTAAAATGACAACATTTAAAAATAAAAGTAAGAAATAGATTATTTATTCATAGAGGAAATTTTCTTCAAGAAAAAAAACCATGACAGAATTATTGCTTTAACATGAATATCATTTCCTCGTGAAGGGCGTATTTTATAATAAATCAATTATATTTTCATAACCGAGAAAAAATCATATTAATAATAACGAGATAAACTACACAACCTGTAATATTAACAAAAAGTACTTTTACTTTGAACATTATTTGTAATCAAAATGATGAACTAGAGTTAAAAACCGAGAATTTGTTTAAAAAATTAAAAATATTCCGTAAATGTTGACTACATCCGGTTGGGCATCAATCTCATTTATTGAAGCTATAAAAATATTCTTTTTTTTTTCTATTAAGAAATTTTCTAAAACACAAAAAAAAATTCCTAAATGAAAAATTTCTTTCAATTTTAGATGAATTAACAAAGGCTATTCAAAATGATATCGCTTTAGCTAATTGTGAACTTGATTCAGATCAATGTCGTCAATATTTAAATCATCCATTTTTTGTTTCATAACGAATAATAAAAGAAAAAGAAAAAAAAATCTATATATTGTTTTATTCATCTGGAAATTCCATTGATTCCTCATAACGTGCAGCTGTTGATACTTCACGATGATCAACATTAAATATTGGATGACGACCAAATGTAAAATTTTCAACACGTTTGTATGCTTCAGATCTTTGTAATGGACCAAAGATCATAAAACAAACACCAAGTACAGATAACATTGATAAAACAAATATAATAAGAAGTGAATTTGGCAATATATTATTTGGTAAAGTTGAGGATGAAAAAATTTCATTTGTACAATTTTCAAATGTATGATTAATCGACATATTTGTACATAAGATTGATAATGATGTATCATTCTGAAATTGATGATAGCTGTCGGTAGGAATACGTATTAGCATAGTGTATCAACCATCGATCAATTATGATTAAAACAAAAGTCAATGTTATAATAATAAAACTAAAAATTGATTTAATACTTTTTAGAATTGTGTAAATAGTATCAGTTTATATTCGTTTATTCTAAAAGTATTGACATAAGAGAAATAGAAACGAAGAGGCGACTTTATATTTCTATGTTATTTTAAAAAAAGAAACTCTCGCATGGGAGAAGAAAAAAAAAGATGATGAATTAGTTTTTTTCCCTTACTCGCTCACCTTGAACATTGTATGTTTGCAAGTTTGCTTATGTTTTCCGAAGAATGGCATAGTAAAATAGGGAGAATGTAGATATTTTGCTTATACTATGCTTTGTTAACAACACGCATTCTTACCAAAAGTCTTGTCAAAAAAATGTAACAATTACATCCGTATATATATATAGACGCGAGTGAATAATAAATTGGATACTACTACCAGTTCTCATGAGAATGCACGTCAGGAATATTATAAAACACAAATATTTCTGCATTTGTCAGCGCGATCAAGTATATAAGGAGACTTATTTTTTTCTCTTTCTTTTCTCCTCCTATTCTATATCGACGACAAATTCAATATTCTGATCTAAAAAAAGAGAGCGGAAACGTGCGTGGCAGGTATAAAAATGGAAATTAAAAATTAGTATAACAAACAACAGGAAAGATGTTGGAAAGAACTCGGCATCAGAAATTTGACCTAATGTTAATGAAATGTCATTATAAAAAAATGTCATAGATTTTACAATTGTTTAATGTACTATTTTTCACCTAAAAATGCAAATAAACTATGACTTATTAGCTTTTCATTAATGATTTTGTATGAATCAGATATTAACGCCCTCTATCGAACTGAATTTTGTCAAAAATAAAATAATTTATTTTAAATCTAAATTATTTTCACATTTTTCTACAATTCATATTCTAAAAAAAAACAATTTTATAATTTTCTTCAAATATCAGAATGTCTATTAAAATATTCTTAATTGTTAAATCATGGAAATAATCCATTTAAAGTTTTACATTGTTTATTATTATTTTTTTCTATTATCAATATTGTCAAATATGACTGAATCTTCTGATGATATCATTATTCTTTCTGATGAAGAAGATGATATTAAAATCGAATCAGTTCGTTCACTAAAACGAACTAAACCTATCAATAATCCTCGTCCAACTCGAGTTAATCCATCTTCAACATCATGTATAAACCGTCGTTCAGCAATTCTTGTTTTAACTGAACCAAAATCATTATCTTATGGTATTGAACGTGGTTATAAATTAAAACATATTCACGGTATAAAGCACTTAAAAAATGAAAATCAATTAATGTATCTTGTTGAATATGAATGTTGTGATGATTATGAATTTGTTCCATCAAATATTTTACGTCAATATTGTAATGAAAATCTTCTAATAGAATATCTTGAAAAATTAACACAATTTACTGATTAAGAGAAGAAAAAAAAAATTTTTTTTTTTGTTGTTTATTTTCCAGATAAAATATGTCTTCGACTGTATATTCAATGCCATTTTCAATTGATATTCCATCAACAATGACAAGTGATATTAAAAATTATTTTACAAATTCTATTCAAATAAATAATAATAATAAATTAGAAGCATCATTTCGTGGTCGACCATTAAATGGTGAACATCTTTCTCTACCTAATGATTATATTGGTATTTTAACAACTTCATCAAAACCTGTATCATCATTTGATAAATTAACTTATTTTAATTTGGATTGTTCAACATCAAAAAATGATTGTATAGTTCGTAGTATTAATTGGCTTTCATTAGCAAAAATTCTTCATGAATAAAAAAAAAAAAATATTCTGTATAATATATAAATAAAATTTCTTCTATTGTAGATTAAAAACACCTAAGATCATGGGTGCATATAAATATCTCCAAGAAATTTATCGTAAAAAACAAAGCGATGTCATGCGTTTTATTTTTCGTATTCGCACATGGCATTATCGACAATTAGCTGCTATACATCGTGCACCAAAATCTACACGACCTGAAAAAGCTCGACGTGTTGGTTATAAAGCTAAAGCTGGATATGTAAATAATCTATTTACTTTTTCTTTGATACAGATCCAAAACAAAAAAAACTCATTTTAGGTTATCTATCGTGTACGTGTTCGACGTGGTTCACGAAAGAAACCAGTACCTAAAGGTCAAGTATATGGTAAACCAAAACATCAAGGTATAAATCAATTGAAATTTCAACGTTCATTACAATCAGTTGCTGAAGAACGTGTTGGACGTCGTTGTCCAACATTACGTGTACTTAATTCATATTGGATTGCACAAGATGCAACATATAAATTTTATGAAGTTATACTTGTTGATCCATCTCTTAAAGGTAGAATGAATTATAATATATTCATTGAATTTGAATAGAAATTTTTTTTTTTTGTTTAATGATTAGGTATTCGTCTTGATGCACGTATCAATTGGATTTGTAAAGCGGATAAAAAACATCGAGAATTACGTGGTTTAACATCAGCGGGAAGAAAATCTCGTGGACTTGGTCATGGTCATCGTTATTCATTAACAAAAGGTGGATCACGTCGTAGATGTTGGAAACGTCGACAACAACTTAGTCTTCGACGATTTCGTTAAAAGACATCAACAACAATATAACCGACAACAGTTTTATCAAAATTTGTTTTCATTTATTGTTGTTGTTGTTGTTGTTTTGTGTTATTCGATCGAAAAATGAAGAAAAGAAATAAAAAGAAAATTGATAAACAATTCATTTTATTTTTCTTTGCTGTTAGTTTAGGTCTAAAAGAAGCTTCATTTCATTGCGATATATCTAATTAAATTTGACTAAATATTTATGAATAAGAAAGATTATTAAATTATCTTCAGATTAGATCAACATGATTCATATTGACGTTAGCTTACTAGTCTATTTTGATCTAAATTATTGATTTATAGAGAAAGTATTTGTTTTTTTATTGATAGTGAATCATCAATTTCTCTTCTCGTGATGAGTTTCTCCAGGAAAATGATATTTCAACCCATGAGCTACTATATTTACGAGATTAATCGACTATCAATAAGTACAATCATTAAATAAAAAACATGATCAAATATAATAAATGTCTATTCCATGATAAACACCTTGTTTTTAATATTAGATTTATCTTATTCATTAATAATCTAAATAATTGATCTTTGATCAAGATGTTTTATTGGTCTCGATTCTATATGTTTTATAGTTATATAAAACAATAATTCTCGATAAAAATCCCCATCTGGAACGATTTTTTCTTTAATATGTTTTATTTCATTCATGTTATCGACATCATAACTGTTGTTTTCTCACTTTAATGATACAAAGAGAATTGAATTCATTTTTTATTAATAATAAAAGCACATAAAATATTCTTTTTCTTACACACACTCACCGGCAATATTCTTTGTTTTTATGAATTAATCCCTATCTATACATTTTCGAAAAAAATAAAATCAAATCATAATAAAAAAAAGACATTTTGGAATGATTTTTAAGAAACAAAAAAAAAAAAGATGAATTTATATATCACAAGAATATATTTATGTTAAACAGATCGTCGTAATAAATCCGAGACATCCGTTTGAGATGAATTGATACGTAAATCAATCTGTGATTGATTTGTTATATTATCATTATCTTCTGAAGTCGATTGATGACCTCGATGTCGTCGTCGAGGACCACCATATGCACATTTATTTATATTTCCACCCGGTTCAATATATTCATATTGTAAAGTAAAATGACGTATACAATGTGTTTCAAATATTCGTTGTAATTGTCGTCCAAATAAATCTGTGCATGTACTTAATGATAAATCTTCATCACATACAACATGTAATGTTGCAAAAATATCTCGAGCTGTTGCTCTAAAATATTTATATATATATATAGATATTTAATAAATAAATCGAAATGAAAATACCTCCAAACATGAACACTATGTACAGCACGTATTTGTGGAATTGTTTTCATTATTGTTTGAATTAATTGACGAGTATTTATACCAGCTGGAACAGCTTCAACAAGAATATGACCAAGAGACCATATTACCGGAATAGCTTTAATTGCAATAATTATTACCATAACTAATGTTAAAGAGGGATCAATATATTGTAACCAGGAATTAATTTGATGACCGTGTTTATCTTTATTTGGAATAAATGTATTTAATAAACCGGAGAATAATACAATAAAGGATTCAAGAAGAACAGCCTAAATGAAATATATTCTTTTTCTTTGAAATGATTGAACTTAAAGGAAATGAGACGAACGAAGAAAATTTTATTATTCTATTGTCAAAAATTACAGCTAAAAATAATTGATTTTTGCCCTTAAAAATGGTCGGCTAGTTTTTCTATATATAAACAAAAAGACTCGTTTTTCCCTTTCCGATTGAACACATTTCTATTTATAAAATATTCTCAATAGAATTTAATTGAATAGAATTAATTATGCTGAAGAAGATCTGAGTCTCTGTTCTATATTTCATGTATATTTACTAATGAATGTAAACAAAGTGCATGTAATGTTGCATAAACACGTGATTTTTGAAATTCATCATCTAATACCGAATCAGTTTGATTAAGAGTAAATGTTGATGACATCATTGAATCTCTACTTGTACTTCTCATTCGTGTAAATTCAACAGATATTCGATTAGGTACACGTAATTGTTTTTCACTACTATCACTAATACGTTCTTCTTTTACTTGATCAGTTGTTTCAGAAACGATAAAAGCATTTGTATATGTATCATTTAATGATGGTAAGATTAAATCTTGTTTTGATTGACATTTTTTATTTTCTTCATTATTATTATTTGTTGTTGTTGTTGTTGTTGATTCAGTTACAACTAATTCTGGAATAACAAGAGATTGTGAAATTGATATACTTGGTTGTTCAATTAATGGATGTTCAGTATTTTCATTATTGATATCAAGATTACGTAATGTGGTATAAACACTTCGAACAAAATCATTTTTCTTTTGTTCAACGATTTCATTTCCTATATTATGATCATGATGATAACCACGAAATAAAAATAATCCAAGTAAACCAATAAATACTCCAACTGAACCTAAAACAATCATAATTGATGGATCTTCAATATGATTTGGATTAATTAATTTATTAATAGCATCAACTATAATTGAAAGTGAAAGTGATATAAGAAGAACTTCTTGTAATAATCCAGCAAGTATTTCTAAACGTGCCCACCTGAATAATAAAACAATCTTTTCTTATCATAATTAGAATTAAGTAAATATGACATACCCGAAAGTATTTTTCGAATGTAAACGTTCAGCTTTAGCATAACGTAATGCAATTAATGAACCAACTAATGCAATGCCTTCAGCAAATGAAAAAAGTCCATCAGCAATAAGCAATTGTGATCGAGACCGAAGTCCAAAGATTATTTCAGTTATTGCTATACCAATAGTTAATATAAGCATAATTACCATTCGACCAGTTTTTGATCCTAACGTTCGAATACACCGATGTAGTCGATGCCATGCCATCATCCACTTATTTTGGATCCTATTGATAATGATGTTGTTTTTGTTCTTGTTATTGCCACTTGTTCCGACATCAATTATGAATAGTCATCGTCTCCTTTCAGCATCGAGACTAGACAAAAGAATTATCGTCATTCCTCTAGAATTTCTAAGAGATATATATATTTCTAATAAAGTAATCGGAAATAATATTTGCATGCATGCAAGCAGAATATTGGTATCAGGTGCTATATACAGCTGTCGCTTATTCTATAGAGAAAAATGGATAGAAAAAAAATAATCTATATTAAGTATTAGACAAATGTGGAAATTTTTTTATTTCCATATGTGTATAACAAACGATAGATGAATTTATTAAGTTAACAAGTCATTTAAGCTATAGTAGAAATAATAAAATGAGAAAAAAATTCGAGCATATCATTATATAATTAATCAGATTCATATATTTCTAACTAAATTAAAACTATTTTTATCTTATCTCAATAATGAGAATTTATCGGCTAAAGGTATTTCCTTTTTTCTTTCTTCTTTATAATGAAACTTCTTTCTAACTAATATCTAATTGAATTGCTCACTAAAGTTCCGATAAAAGATATAGAACAGAAGAGTTCTTTGATTATTTAAGAATATAAAAGCATTCGATTTAGAAATTGCGCAGAACATTCTCACATATTCACAAAAATAGAAAAAAAAAAAAAAAAAAAAAAAATTTTTTTTTATTTAAAAAA
>Ga0116226_10003870_pt1 | contig 13208 bp, 15 predicted proteins | sample S1TSphfallax_FD_89692 | JGI IMG/M metagenome (GOLD analysis project Ga0116226, IMG submission 89692) | Host-associated microbial communities from peat moss isolated from Minnesota, USA - S1T2_Fa - Sphagnum fallax MG | ecosystem: Host-associated > Plants > Peat moss > Unclassified | place: USA...
CGAGATCAGCAGCGGGACCGACGCGACACCGGCGGAAGCCACATCCACCTGCACCGTCCTGTTGTCCATCTGCGTCGCAACCTGCCGCCCGAACTCCTTGTTGATCACATCCGCCATATCCCGTGTCGCCGTGAAGTCGGGGTTGCGAAGCATCAACGTCACGGTGTGGAACTGGCTCAGGTCCACCTGCGCCTCCCGCTCCACGATCGCCCCCTCGACGATCCGGCCCACCGTCGGGTGATTCACCGCGCGGACATTGCCGCTCGCTCCCTCGGAATAACCGCCAAGCGAGAGCGGCCCCTGTGCCTCTGCATAGACCTGCCCGTCCGGCCCCCGCAGCGATGTCATCAGCAGCACGCCGCCTTCGAGGCTCTTCGCGTCGCCCGCCGAAGAGACCGTGATGTCCAGCTTCATCCCTGTCCGCGCGAACGCTGGAAGCGACGCCGTGATAAACACCGCGGCCACATTCTTCACCACCACCTGGCTGGGAGATATCTGCACGCCCATCCGCTTCATCGTGTTGGCCAGCGTCTGCACCGTGAAGAAGGTCTGCTGCCGGTCGCCCGTGCCGCGAAGGCCGACCACCAGGCCATACCCGACCAGTTGATTGTCCCGGACACCTTGCACATCCGTAATGTCGCGCAGCATCACTGGGCGGTCCGCAGTCGCGGCCGACGCGGCCGGCACAAGAGCCATCATGGCCGCACCCGCTGCGAGCCGCCGCCAAACAAGCATCGAGGATGAGAAGAAATTTCGCATGGTCTTAGAAGTTGAAGAGCCACAGAACAGCCCGTGTGATCGGATTCAGGTTGCGGACGCTGTCCGAGATGATCCCCTTGCCCTTCATCTCGATCTCAAGATTGCCAAGCGCCGATGATGGAATCGTATTCGCCGAACTGATGTCGCCCGGCCGAACAATGCCGCGGATAATCAGGTCCTCGTGCTGGTTGTTCATCGCGATCTTCCGCTCCGCCTCGATCACCATGTTTCCATTCGCCAGCACCGCAATAATCTGGCCCGTAAGGTCGGTCGAGAATGTAGTATTCGAAGCCGTCGATCCCTGGCCCTTCAGCGAATTCGCGGAGTTCGCCGAAAGCAGCGGGTTCGTCCCATGAGTCGCCACACCCCCCACGACTCCGGAGATCCCCGATGTCGTCGAGAACGTCCGCTCGCTGTCCACCGTTCCGCTCTGCGCCGCGGTCGTCTGCACTGAGACCTGGACCACGATCGTGTCGTTCACATTCCGCGCCCGATAGTCCGATGAGAGGTCCCCCAGCGCGTTCGCCGGAGACCACAGACTGCCCACGCTCCGGGCATTCGGCGGCGGCATGTACTGCTCGTTCAGGTGCGCGAGATACTCCGCCCGCAGCTCCTGCGAGGTCTTCTTGTCCGGCTTCACCTTGATGCCGGCACCCGCGCCCGCAAGCCACAACATCGGCATAAAAACCGCAAATCCAACTGCGACACGGCGACTGTATCGATTCATGCTAGAGGCTTCCTTTCACCAACGTCGAAGTGACGATCTCGGCCACATACTGCTGCTTGTGGTCGCGCGTTGACACGCGAATCCGATCGCCGGCCGAACCGCTTTCTAAGCAGATCACCTGAAGCAAAATGTGCACCCGTTCTCCGTCCATCTCCAGCAGCACCGGCGAGCCGCTGCGGAGTACCGCTTCCCTCAAGACGTCCGCGCTCTGCTTGTCAGCTTTGATCGCGGGCTTTGTATGCTCCGGGACCTCCAGCTTCGTCTCAACGACACCCGGATTCACAGACTCCGGATACGTCGCCGTGGCGAAGAACGACAGACACTCGGCACGGTTCCTACAGCCCACACGAAGCCTTATCTCATGCGCGCTCACGAGCTGCATGGATTGAATCTCCAGCTGCGGATGCTGGGACAGCGCTGTGATGGGCGCGGCAAGACTGATCCGCGCATCCTTCGTGGGCAGCTGACGGCTCTCCATGGCGCTTGCTATCTCCGTGGAGGTGATGCCGTGCCGCGAGCCGCTCTCTTGTGCGTCCGCGATCGGGTAATTCGCCGCGCACACCAGCGTCCACGCGCTCAGACAGATCGCGGCAATCCATAGCACGCGGTCGATCGTTCCAAACTCACTGCGCCACTTCCACAGCAACGTCATAGACACTCATCCCTACTGCGATAGCTGGTTCAACTGCTGCATCATCTCGTCCGCTGCCTTCACCACCCGCGAGTTCGACTCATACGACCGCTGCGCCACGATCATCTGCACAAACTGGTCCACCACGCTCACGTTCGACTCCTCAAGCGTCCCCTGCGAGATCGTTCCCATGCCCTCCGCTCCGCCGGGCGTTCCAATCACCGGCGCACCCGAGGCCGCGGTCTCCAGGTAGATGTTGTTGCCCACGCTATTCAGTCCGCCTGGGTTGATGAACAGCGCCAGTTGGATGCTGCCCACCTGCGTCGCCTGCGTCTGTCCCGGCTGCGTCACCGTCACCGTGCCATCGCTTCCGATGTTGATGTTCGTCGCGTCCGGCGGCACCGTCACCGCTGGCTGTAGCGGGTTGCCGTCGCCCGTAACCACGGTCCCCTGCGCATCTAGATGGAACGACCCCGACCGCGTATAGCCGGTCTGTCCGTTGGGAAGCAGCACCTGAAAGAAGCCGCCGCCTGAGATCGCAAGGTCCAGCGGATTGCCCGTCGTGTTGAAGTCGCCCTGCGTCTGGATCACCTCGGTCGTCGTCGGACGGACGCCAAGTCCCACCTGCAGGCCCGCAGCGTTCACCGTCTGCTGCGTCGCCGCCGATCCCGGTGCCACCGTGTTCTGATACAGAAGGTCAGAGAACGCAAGACGCCGCTGCTGGAAGCCCGTCGTGCTCGAGTTCGCAAGGTTATTCGCAATATTGTCCAGGTTCAGTTGCTGTGCCGTCATGCCGCTTGCGGCTGTGTAAAGTGCGCGAATCATAAGGTGGCCTTCCTTCGTTCAAGAATTTCGTTAGCTGACCCGCGGCAGGTCCTGCGCCGCAGTCTTGTCGATCTCAGAGTCGATCATCGTCAGTGCGTGCCGCATCCCTTCGAGTGCGCGCTGTGCGTCGATCAGCTCAACCACGCTCGAGACCGGATTCACATTCGAAGACTCGATCATGCCCTGCCGTACACTCGACATCGGAGAATCGACAACGTCAGTCGCGGGCACGCTGTAGTAACTCGCGCCCATTGCCTGCGGGTCCGCCGTCGGCTTGAACTCCACCAGCTTCAGCTTGCCTGCCACCGCGCCTTGTGCCGACACTGTCCCGTCCGCGCTGATCGTCACCGGCGAACCGACCGGCAGGTTGATGACGCCGTTCACGCCCAGCACCGCATCGCCCGCGGAAGTCACAAGCTGCCCCTTCGTTGAAACCTGCAGGCTGCCGTTCCTCGTGTACGCCGTTCCATTGGCTGTCTGCACCGCAAGAAAGCCGGCGCCGTCGATGCCCACATCCAATTCGTTGCCGGTGTGCTGTAACGATCCGGGCTGCATGTCCAGATGCGAGTTGCCCAGTAGACCGTAACTGTTCGTCACCACATTCAACTGAGACTCAAGCTGCTGGCCGGAACCCGCCAGTACCGAGCTGAATGTCGTGTGCCTTCCACGGAACCCGCTGGTGCTGCTGTTAGCAAGATTGTTGGCGATGCTATCGAGCGCATCCGTCCGCGCCATCAGCCCCGTACAGGCTGCGTAAAGTCCGCTGTCCATGAAGAAGAAACCTCACGGCGGCTAAATGCAACACAGGGGCCAAACAAGCAGGCAACTATTGCCTAGCCGAAAGACTGAAATGGGTCGAATCCGACCTATTCTGAGAGCGGGATGAGAAACAGCAACAAGGGAAATTCGTGGCTTCGCTCTGGTTGGCTCATCGAACTCCAATCACTTGTCAATCCGAAATTCGCGCCAAAATTCGCGCCAAAATTTCCAGCCCGCTCATCCACCCTGATTTTTCGTGAAAGCCTCCGCCTGCGCCACTGCGCGAGACAGGACCAGTCTCCATTTGGGAGAGATCACGGGCCCCTGTTCTTCTCTGAGTGCGAGAATCAGGAAGTGCGGCAGGCGCCACTCGCTGGCCAGCAGAAGTCCAATTGCCTTCGCGTCGCCATCCAGCCTCCAGCCTAGAAGACCGGGGAACACTCCAAGCCGATGAATCAGCCCAACCAGATAAGCCTCTTCTGGCGAGAAACCGTCCATCCCCAGGGCGATCTCCCGCGCGCGTTCGGCGATGCTCCGGCAACGGTGCCACTCCTTCAGATACAGCTTGGAATACGATGCCGTCGAGGCGCAGATCATCTGAAAGGAGCGCATCATCCCCAGGCTCACAACGCAGTCCTCAATCCGTATAGGCCGGCCATCGACCTCGGGATACTCCTCCCCCACCAGACGGTAGATCTGCAGCACCGCCCCGACATCCTTGCTGACAACATCGGTAAAAGCCTTCAAATCAACTGCCGGCTCCTTCAGGAGCAGTTCCAACTGCAGCCGCGTCGTTGGCATCGTAGGGAGCGCTGGCAGCGAACCTGAAGGCAACCGCCCCACAGAAACCGCCGGAACTGGACCTGGAAGCTGGAATGGACTATCCGAGTGATCGTGCATGTGAAGACCAGGCCTCTACGTGATTGAGCGGTGTCCAGAACACTCAGCGATGGAACAGAGCAACGTGACTGTCGTTACGCTCAGGACGTCAGGGCCGCGGCAGGACGTTCCAATGACTATACACAGAAACCCTGCGACCGCGCATACGTCTTCGCAATCGGGGGTGCCTGCAAAGAGACCTCTATCTGGCGGGACTCTCGCCCAACCTAGGCCTCAGTCGGCTGAACTACTTGGGTGACGCGAATCCCATAGTTGCCGTCGATGATGACAGCCTCTCCGCGCGCGACAACGCGCCCATCGAGTATCAACTCTACCGGCTCATCTACCTGGCGATCTAACTCCACAACCGAACCGCTTCCAAGTTCAAGTACCTCCCGCAACGCAAGCTGGCGCTGTCCAAAACGAAGGGTCACGCTCAATGTCACATCCAGCACAAGGTCCAGGTTGGATGTACTTCCCGGTGCCGCGTCCGGGAACAGGAAAGGCTTCGCCGCATGGGACTGTAGTTCCATCTCCAACCCCTTGCTTACATGCAATCGCAGCAATATCGGCGTGGGGACTTCGTCGATCGAACCTACCAGGTCCATCGCAAAACCATCCGGCACCTCCGTCGCCGCACTCGGCTCAAGTCTTACGGCGACTCCGCTCTGCTCGGCAAGCAGGCCCTCCAGTTGTGCGCCAAATCCCTTCAGCACGCTGAGCACCGCGGTCCCGCCCTGTCCGCCTGCACTCCCACTCTTCGGATCTCTCGCACCGGCACTGAAGACCGCAAGCGCCGCGGCATCGATCTCGAGGAACGCCTCTCCTTCCATCGTCCCTTCCAGATTCATTCGAAGATATTGTGTCGCCTCCGACCTCGGATAATTCGCAACCGCTTCATCGGCGACGCACAACTGCCATCGATTACCCGAGGTCTGTGTCATCACACGGGAGATCGCTTCCCCGACCTTGCTTCCAAATAGCCTCACCCTCTCTGGCACTTCAGGCAATGACATAGGGTCCCTCCTCAATCGCTTCAACTTCCGCCGTCCGCACTGGAAACCGCTGAAGCAGTTGCATCGCCTTGTAACTTCCGTGCCGCACGGGCAGGGCGTCGAAGTAGCTCTTCCCCTCAAGCGTCAACTTCCCAGGACTGTCAACCGGAGCTGAGAGAAACAGCACGCTTCCTGCCTCGATAGCGGCCAGACTCCTTACCGAAACCTTCAGATCGGGCAGCTCACCGGCGACAGCGAACCTGCACTCGAGCATCCGCTTCCGCAGACTCGGCACGGTCTCGAAGCCAGAACCGCCCGTCACGCTGGAGTGGTCCATCCGGATTGTGCGTACCAGGTTGCTGGCTATGGAGGCGGGAATTGCTGCAAATAACGACCCAGTCATCCCGGCGACACTTACATCGAACTGGATGCGAAGCACCTTCTCCGTCGGCGGAAATACTCGGTGGGCCGCGTTGGACTTCACACAACGTCCAGGAGCGAGCGCGTGGCCCAGAGGTTGCAGGACACGCTCAACCTCTTCGGCTATCAGTGCGGATACTCCCTCCATGATGTCCTCGTCGATCTCCGTAAGTTCCCGCGCGGCCTCGATCTTTGCGCCGGCGCCTCCAAGTAGTAGATCGATTACCGTAAACATCAGGCCGTTCTCTATCTCCAGAAGGATGGCGCTGGCCGATCCTCGTATCGTACAAGGCAGCATGTAACCGCCCGCCACAGCCTTCACCTTGAAGTCCTCCATGGTAAGTTGCTCAAGCGAGTTGAAGCGTACTTCAAGACCGGTCCCTAGATACACATCCAGCGTATTGGTAAGGTTGCGCGCCATTACCTCATGCAGCGATGTGAGAGTCCGCGCGCTCTCGTTCGAGAGTCGTCCCGCGGACCGGAAGTTGCAGGTAAGGACCGTTGACTTCGCCGGAGATACATGGCCCGGGCTCTTGCTCCAGTTGCTCACCACGCGGCCCCACATTCCTGCACTGCTTGATCCTGTGCAACAACCTCTGGACGAAGCGCCAACTTGAGCCTGCGCAGTGACTCCGAGTGGATCTGCGAAACGCGAGAGACCGCCACGCCAACTATCTCCGCCACTTCCTTCATGGTTAATTCTTCGACATAGTAGAGCGACAGGATCAACTGTTCGCGCTCCGACAACGATGCGACCGCTCGCGCAAGATGCGCCCGCTCTTCCGTCTTGCAGTACACCTCGAACGGGTTGTCCCACGAGCTCGCGGCCGACTCGATGAGGTCGTGCGCCGCCTCCCCTTCAAATGAGGACTTCGTCTCCTGGCCAACTACATAAAGGAGATTCAACTCGTTCTGAATCTCGTTCAGGCTTTCGAGGCTGATCTTCATCGTCGCTGCAATCTCTTCATTTGTGGGGTAACGTCCAAGAGTCCCCTCGAGTTGCGCCGTTGCCTCCGCGATGTCCCGCGCCTTCTTCCGGATTCCCCGCGAGCCCCAATCCAGCACCCGCAGGCTGTCGATGATCGCGCCCTTGATTCTGAACTTGGCGAAGGTGCTGAATTGTATGTTCTTGCCCGGATCGAATAAACGGTATGCCTGTAACAGGCCAATTACGCCCGCCTGCACCAGGTCGGATAGCTCAACCTGCTGCGGAAGCCGCTCCAGCATTCTCGACGCTATGTAGTTCACCTGTGGCAATTCTTTAAGGATCAGTTCGTTCCGCGCCTCGGAGTCGCTGCTATCGACGGACATTGTCTTGTACACGGTATGGGCTAGTGCCATTGTCTTCTCCTGGTCAGCTTACATCTCTCGAATTAACTACTCTTCATCGAACAATTCCCACCGACTGAACTAATGTCATCGCCGGGATCTCACTGGGCGAAATCACGATGATCTTGGGCACAAATGGCTCAAGCAGTCTGCGCAGATAGAACCGGCCTGGCGATGAGCAAAGCAGAACTGGCGGGGCATCTCTTACCTGGTCCCCGAAGGAGCCCCGCAAACTCTCTAGGACCCGGCGTGCAACCGAGATCTGAAGGCCGCCTGATGACAGGTTGCCGCTTTGGGCGTTGGCGGCCCTCATGCACTCCTCCTCAATTCCGCTGTCGAGTGTGACCACCCGCAGCTCTCCCTTGTCGTCCAGCAGTGGCCTGATCAGTGCGCGACCAAGGGCCTGCCGTGCCGCTTCAACCAGTGCTACCGGGTTCTTGTTCGTCGTTGCGGTCTCAACCAGTGCCTCTAGGATCGTGCCCAGGTCCCGAATCGAAACCTGCTCCCGCAGCAGCTGCTGTAGCACCTTCTGAACCTCGCCAAGGCTCATCAGCTTCGGCACGAGTTCGTCGACAAGCTTCGGATGAGAATCGGTCAGCCTGTCGATGAGACGCTTCGTCTCATGCCGCGACAGAAGTTCATAAGCATTCCGCTTTACGATCTCGGTGAGGTGCGCGGCCAGCACTGAGGTGAGGTCGGCCACCGCGTAGCCCGACGCAATCGCCTGCGCCTGTAACTCTTTGCTGATCCACTTCGCTGGCACGTCAAACGCCGGCTCTCGGGTCTCTTCGCCCGGCAGATTGGGAAAGCCCGCCTCCGAGCTGATCGCGAGCATCAGACCGCGCCGCAGTTCCCAGCGCGCAATCTCCGTGCCTCGGATGTGTACAACATACTCACACTCACGAAGCGAAAGATTGTCAGTTATATGGATGGAAGGAACCAGAAATCCCAATTGCTGCGCCAGGCTCTTGCGCAAGGCCTTGACGCGAGCGAGCAGTTGACCGCCCTGTTTTGCATCGACAAGGGCTACCAGCCCGGTCCCAACCTCTAGCATCAGATCGTCTAACTTCAGGACCGACTCCATGCCATCTATGGCCGCCGCCGGAGCGCCGCCCTTGCTCGCGGACTGGGCCGCGGAGCCGAGAACTTCTGGTTCTTCCGCAGCCCTTTCGTGTTTGATCTTATAAGCCGCAAACATCAGGCCGCCGGCAACACTGAAGAACGCCAACTTCGGAAGTCCTGGAATAAGTCCCAGCGCAGCGAGCACGCCACCGCCAATCCACAATAATCGCGGGCTGCTGAGGATTTGCCTCCGCACATTTACGCCGAGAGATTCCTTCGATGCGGCGCGCGTAACGACAATTCCACCCGCTACAGAAACCAGGAGCGACGGAAGAATCGAGACGAGGCCGTCTCCAACTGTCAGAATCGTATAAGTCTTTAATGCCTCTTGAAATGGGATTCCCTGCTGGAACACCCCAATTAAGAAGCCAGCAATAATGTTGATTGCCATAATCAGGATCGTTGCCAGGGAGTCCCGTTGTGAAAATCGTGCCGCACCATCCATCGCACCGCAAAACTCGGCTTCACGCGACACATTCTCGCGACGCTTGCGCGCCTGTTGCTCCGTAATCAGACCGGCGTTCAGGTCAGCGTCGATGGCCATCTGCTTGCCAGGCATTGCATCCAACGTGAACCGTGCAGTGACCTCCGCGGTGCGCACGGCTCCATGACTTATCACGAGGTACTGAATCGCGATCAAAGCGAGAAACAGTACGAAGCCGACAACATAGTTTCCGCCAACTACGAACTGTCCAAACGCTTCAATAACATGGCCCGCTGCCGAAGCGCCCTCGTTCCCATGTAGCAGAATCCTTCTCGTGCTTGCGAGGTCCAACGAGAGCCGGAGCATGGTGAGCAGGAGCAGGAGACTCGGGAAGACCGAAAATTCCACAGGCTTCAGTATCTGCACTGCCGTAAGTAGAACTAATACCGATGCTGTGATGCTGATTGTGAGCATCAAGTCCAGAATGAAACTGGGCAGCGGCACCAACATCACGAAGACCATGGACACTGCTGCAACTGGAACGACCCACTCGCCAGAAGACGCAAGTGTCTTCAGCAAACCTTTGTTACTATTCATACTCCGACCAACTCTCCTGAGGCATTGCGCCCGCGCCGCATCTGCTCCTGCCTGCGAACCTCGCCCTGTGCTCGGAAGACAATCACCAGGATGTCCGCTACCGCCTGGTACAGGGAGGAGGGAATGGCATCGCCCACTTCAACGGTCTTATAAAGCGCCTGTGCCAGTGGCCTGTTCTCGAGAATGAGGATGCCGCTTTCGGCAGCCAGAGATCGAATCTGCTGCGCCAATAGGTTCATGCCTTTTGATACGACGATTGGCGCGACCATTTCGGCTGTGTATCGGAGGGCAACAGCGTAGTGGGTCGGATTGGTAACTACGACTGTGGCGGTGGCAGTCGCCGCAAGTGCTTGCTTCTTCCGCATCCGTCGCTGTAGCCTACGAATGCGACTCTTGATGACCGGATTTCCGTCCGTAGACTTGTGCTCCTCTTTGATCTCTTCGCGGCTCATCTTCAGATCGCCTTCCATCTTCTGCCAGGTCAGCAGGTAGTCCACACCGGACCACGTAATCATGATGAGACTCGCCTTCCAGCCCACTTCGTAGATCATCCCGCCAAGATTCGCGGCAAGGGCCCGAACTCCTAGTGACGAAGCATGAACCATCACTCCCCAATGGGACGCTATGCAACTCTCCGCCACCCAGATGATGGCAGCGAATGGCAGCAGCGATTTCGCGATATTGCTGACGCCAGTCAGCGAGAATATATTGCTGACCTTACTGGCTGGATTGAATCGCTCAAACTTCAGCATCATGGCTTGGGGTGAGACGCTGATTCCTCCCTGGGCGAGCCCGGCCGCGACCGATACAACGAGTGCTGTAAGCAGTACCGGCACAATCCACCGGAATACTTCGATTGCGCACCAGAAAAAGATTGGACCGCTAATTTCAAAGCCGCCCGCAGCGGCGCTATCTAGAACATTCCGATAGAATGTCGTCCAGTGAGTGACCGCTCCCTTCGACATAATGCACAGTGAAGCGGCCGCCCCGATGATTGCGAGCACGCTCGGCAATTCGCGTGAGCGCACGACCTGGCCTTGCTCCCGTGCCTTCTCTCGGCGCTTGGGGGTCGCTTGCTCGGTTTTGCTGGAGTCTGCCATGGATTTAGGGACGCGCCAGGTGAAGGAGCCGATCGGCATACCCGATCGATTCCAGAAATAACTTACGGAACATCTCTGGCCAATACTTCAGTGAAATAAACAAAATTGAAAGTCCCAGCAGGCTCTTGACTGCCGGCCCAAGCAGCATAAGCGGCAGTTGCGGAGATGCCTTTCCGAGCAGACCGAGAACCACGTCGGTCAGAAGCGTGGCCGATAGAACAGGTGCTGCGATCTGCACGCCCGTGCAGAGAATGGCAGTGCCCGCGCCTACCAGAGCGGAGACAAGGGGCTTAGAGAGGGTCGCGCTTCCCGGCGGCAAGTAAGTAAAACTGTTTCCGATCGCGCGGATGAGCCACAGGTGGACATCGAGGCGAAGAAATATCAACATGGCTATCGATTGCTGAAACATCGCGACCACTGTGGTATCGACTTGCGTATTCGGATCCAGGATGTTGATCAGTGAGTAGCCCATCTGGACGCTTAGCACTTGTCCCGCCATCTGCACGGCCTCGAAGACCACCGATGTCGCGATCCCAATAGCAACACCAACCAGCAACTCGCGGAAGACCAGTAGAGGCCACTCGGCAAGCGGGAGCGAGGGCCAGCGTTGCGAGACCATGGGATAGAGCAGAGCCGTCAGCGCGAAAACGGCGACCGCCTTGATGCGTGCCGGGATCACGTTGCTGCCCAGGAACGGGGCAAAGAGCATAAGACCGGTAAGCCGCACACCGATCGCGAGCAGCGCCTGTAGGATGTCCGCAAATGGAATGTCGATCACTGAAGCACCCTCTGAAAGTCCGAGAACATAAACGTCGTATACGTGCTCAGATGTCTCCACATCCACGGCATCAGAAGGAACAAGGTCGCACCCGTGGCGAGCAGACGCGGCACCGTCGACAGGGTCTGGTCTTGCAATGAGGTCAGTACTTGAATCACGTTGACAACCAGGCTCACTGCGATGGCGACAACAAGCACGGGCGCCGTAAGAATAATTACTTCCTCAAGCATCATCCGGCCCATGGCTACGACTGCGTCGGTCCCCATTATTGAAAGCTCCTCATCAGCGATCCGATCAGCAGATGCCATCCGTCGACCATAAGAAACAGCAGCAGTTTCAGAGGCGTCGAGATCACAACGGGCGGCAGTTGCATCATCCCTACAGAAGTCGTGATCGAGGCGACAACCATGTCCACAACCAAAAACGGCAGGAACAAGACGGTGCCAATCTGAAAACCGGCCTTCAGCTCTGAAAGTATGTAGGAGGGAAGGATCACTCGGAACGAGAGGTCTTCACTCTTGTGGGGCCTTGGTTCCTTGGCTAACTCCAGGAACAGCTCAACGTCCTTGTCCCGGACATAGTGAAGCATAAATGCACGCATCGGGATACCTGCCTGTTGCAGTGCATCCAAGGGAGTCATTGTGCCATTCTCGAGTGGGACAATGGCGGTGTCGTAGATGACTGCACCTACCGGTTGCATGAGAAAGAAGGTAAGAATCATTGATAAACCGATAAGCGTCTGGTTGGATGGCGTGGTCTGCAAACCAAGGGCCTGGCGGAGAAAGTGAAATACGATCAGTAGGCGAGCAAACGGTGTAATGCAGAGAAGCAAGGAGGGGATGAGCGATAAGAACGTTAGGAGAACAACGATACTCCATGGCGCCGAGGCCCCACCCAGGCCATTTACGTGAAGTCCATTATTCAGCGCAGTTGCGCCAATCGTGCCTGAGTAGAGAGTCAACGCCAGCGTGCAGAGTCCAGCGCTCATAGTTGTCTCCCTCCGGACCCAGGCTCGATATTCGGCTGCCTATTATTCAGCACGCTTAGAAGTTGAACACCCGCTGTCGAGCTGCCGATAAGAAAGTCCAGGCCATCGACCTGAAGGATCGAGACCGTGCGCTTCTCGCCAAGAGAAATCGTCTCTCGGATGCGCATCCGTCGCGAGGACGCCTGAGTAGCGCGCTTGCGTTCCAGCCATCTCAAGCCGGCTCGCAGGTAATTCATGGCAAGACCAAGTCTGTTCGCCTGTTGGTCGTAGCTCGCGCCACCCAGCCGGGCAGATGGATTCGAGTTCAGGTTGGGCGCTCTCCCAGCTGCTTGGGCACGCATCATACGAGGTCCGTGATGCGAGCGGCAAGACGCTCACCAACGACTTCAAACTCGGTCCAAGCCATCAGGACTCCGTTCACATGAAGTGGTATGTCTGCACTCTGATGCGTAGACGTATACACCAGCGCGTCGGGCTTCAGGTCCAGAAGGTGTCCAACGGTAAAGTCAATCACCGGCACCTCGAGCGCTAACGTGCAGGGCAGCCACGGTAACAGCTCCGGAGCATTCAACTGCGTAGCGTCGAGAAATGCCTGAACAGCGTTGTGCTTCTTTTGTTTCGCGGTCGGAACCGACGCCTTCACCGTCAAAGTAACCCCCTGCATCAATGCTTCGCATTGGTGCTGCGACCGGCCTGGTGCGTGAGCGGTGTTGGCCGAGTGCACCGATAGGCACTGGCAACAAGGTCTGCAGCTGGTAGTCGTAAGGGTGAATTGCAACTGGGTGGCCACAATCAGGGAGCTAACACGGAAGTGTCACTGCCATCCCGCATGCAACAGTTTGGCGGTGGTTTCGTCAACCGTACGCGCTCCTGCG
>Ga0116226_10003871_pt1 | contig 13202 bp, 14 predicted proteins | sample S1TSphfallax_FD_89692 | JGI IMG/M metagenome (GOLD analysis project Ga0116226, IMG submission 89692) | Host-associated microbial communities from peat moss isolated from Minnesota, USA - S1T2_Fa - Sphagnum fallax MG | ecosystem: Host-associated > Plants > Peat moss > Unclassified | place: USA...
CGAGTGATCCATGGCAACCTCCGATATGACCTATCGTCTATCGCGACATTGTCAGACGTCAGCTTCCGTCAGAATTGACGCTTCGGCAAGAGGTTTCTTGAACGGCGCTCATAACCCTTATGCGCGCCGCACATGGTCGTGATCCGAAGATCGCGTAGCCGCCGTCGCTCACGAAGCTGTCGCGCGAGTGATAGCTCGACGCGTCCGACGCCAGATAGACCGCCACGCCGCCGAAATCGGCCGGCTCGCCCCAGCGGCGAGCGGGCACCCGGGGAATGACTTTCTCGGCGAAGGCGGCGTTGCCCTGGGCGCCGGCGGTCATGTCGGTGGCGATCCAACCCGGCAGGATGGCGTTGGCGCGGATGCCGTAACGGGCGTGCTCCACCGCGATCGACTTGACCATAGAGATCACCGCGCCCTTGGTGGCGGCGTAGGCCTCGTTGCGCGCCGCGCCCTCGATGGCGGCGAGGGAGGCGACGCCTATCAAGGAGCCGCCCTTCTCGCCCGTGGACTTGGAGCGCTCCACCATGTGGCGGCAGGCCTCGCGGAAGGTGAAGAACACCCCGTCGAGGTTCACCGACAGCACCTTGCGATAGGTCTCGGAGGTCATCTCCACGAAAGACGGAGAGCCGAGGCCGATGCCGGCGTTGGCGATCACCTGATCGAGACGACCCTTCCAGGCGTTGGCCTCGGCCATGGCGTCGATCACGGCTTTCTCGTCGGCGACGTCCACGGTTTGCGAGAGCACCGCGCCGCCATGGGCCTTTAGCTTAGCCTCAGCGTCCTTGTTCCTCTCGGCGTTGGAGCCCCAGATGATCACATCGGCGCCGGACTGGGCCAGGGCCTCGGCCATGCCGTAGCCGATGCCGCGATTGCCGCCGGTGATCAGGGCGACCTTGCCGGTCAGGTCGAAGGGTTTGTAGGCCATGCGTCGCGCTCCCGTCTGTTGTTGGCTCCTTCCAAGCGGCGCACGGGGATGGCGTCAAGGATGACGTTGGGGCGTTACCGCCTACATTGCATCCATGCGCGCCTTCGCGACCCTGCTCGACCGCCTGTCCTTCACCGCCTCGCGCAACGCGAAGCTCGTTCTGGTGCGCGACTATCTGAAGGCGGCGCCGGACCCCGAGCGGGGCTGGGCGCTGGCCTGCCTGACGGGCGAGCTGACCTTCGACGCGGCCAAGCCGGCGATGATCCGGAAGGCGGTGGAGGCGCGCCTGGACCCCACTCTGTTCCGCTGGTCCTACGACTATGTGGGCGATCTGGCGGAGACCGTGGCGCTGGTCTGGCCGGCGAAACCGGGCGCGAACCGAGAGCCCGAGCTGAACGAGGTGGTGGACGAGCTTCGCGCGGCCCACCGCCGCTCCACCCAGAACCTGATCGAAAGTTGGCTCGACGCCCTGGACGCCACCGGCCGCTGGGCGCTGCTCAAGCTTCTGACCGGCGCCCTCCGCATCGGCCTCTCCGCCCGTCTCGCCCGGCAGGCGGCGGCGGACCTGGCGAAAGAATACGGCCAACCGATCGAGGTCTCTGACATCGTCGAGGTTTGGCACGCGCTGGAGCCGCCCTATGCGGAACTGTTCGCCTGGATCGAGGGGCGCGGCCCGCGGCCAAACCCCGACGCGCCGGGCCGCTTCCGCCCGGTGATGCTGGCGCAGGCGGTGGACGAGGCGGCGGATTTCCCCAAGCTCGACCCCGCCGGCTACGCCGCCGAGTGGAAATGGGACGGCATCCGCGTCCAGGCGGTGCGCGAGCGCGGGGCGGACGGCGAGATGGTGGCGCGCCTCTACAGCCGCACGGGCGACGAAATCTCCGCCACCTTCCCCGACCTGATGGCGGCGCTGGAGTTCGAGGGGGCGATCGACGGCGAGCTTCTGGTGCTGAAAGACCACCGCGTGCAGCCCTTCGGCGATCTTCAGCAACGGCTGAACCGCAAGACCGTGGACGCCAAGACCATGGCCGCCTTCCCGGCGGGGATCAGGGCCTACGACCTTCTGGCCGAGGATGGCGAGGATCTGCGCAGCCTGCCCTTCGAGCAGCGCCGGATGCGGCTGGAGGCCTTCGTCACCCGCCATGGGAACGCTCGCCTCGACCTCTCGCCCCTCGCGCCCTTCACCACATGGGAGCGGCTCGCCGATCTTCGCGCCCATCCGCCCGAAGGCGACGCCAGCCAGGCCGAAGGCTTGATGCTGAAGCGTTGGGACAGTCTCTACGAAGCCGGGCGGCCCAAGGGGCCTTGGTTCAAGTGGAAACGCGACCCGTTCCTGGTGGATGCTGTGCTGATGTACGCCCAGCGAGGCCACGGCAAACGCTCGAGCTTCTATTCCGACTACACCTTCGGCGTCTGGACCCCCGAGGGGACGCTGACGCCCGTGGGCAAGGCCTATTTCGGTTTCACCGACGAGGAACTGAAGGGGATCGACAAGTTCGTGCGGGACAACACCATCGATCGTTTCGGCCCGGTGCGCAGCGTGCGCGCCGATCGCGGCTTCGGCCTGGTGTTCGAGGTGGCGTTCGAGGGCTTGCAACGCTCCGCCCGCCACAAGTCCGGCGTCGCGATGCGCTTTCCGAGGATCAGCCGCATCCGCTGGGACAAGCCCGCCGCCGAGGCCGACACGCTGGCCACTCTGGAAGCCATGCTGGAGCGGATTGAGACGGGGCGCACCGCCTGAGAGATAAGCCGGCCACCTGATCGTCGCTTGCGCGTTATTTCTTGAATGCCGGTGCTCTGGGCCGGCGCATCAACGGCGATCCTTCCGCATGGCGTTCCTCCCCGCGATCCTGGCCGCGGCGAGCGCGACCCCGGCCGCGCCCAACCTCAGCCCGCAGCTTTCAGGCCAGCTCTCTACTGTCTCCGACACCCTCACCGGCAAGACCATCGCCATCGCCAAGCTGGGCGATCTCGCCAGCGGCTTTGCGGTGAACCTGGCCATCTCGCTGTTGATTCTGCTATCCACCCTCTGGTTGGCGAAATGGGCCTCGCGCCTAGCGGGGGCCGCCTTCTCGCGCGTGCCGGGCGCTCACCGGGATGCGACCTTGCGGGATTTCATCGCCTCCCTGGTCCGCTACGCTCTCATCCTTATAGGCGGCATCGCCATCCTCAACCGGCTGGGCTTTCAGACCACCTCGATCATCACCGTCCTCGGCGCCGCCTCCCTGGCGGTGGGCCTGGCCTTGCAAGGGGCGCTGAGCAATCTGGCGGCGGGCGTGATGGTGCTGATCTTCCGCCCTTTCCGGGTGGGCGATGTGGTGACCATCGCGGGCAAGACCGGCACGGTGAAGCACCTCGACCTCTTCAACACCGAGATCGCCGATGGCGACGGGTTGAAGGTGGTGGTGCCCAACAGCAAGGCCTTCGGCGACGTGATCACCAACTACACCGACATCCCGAACCGGCGAATGGAGCTAAGCTTCCGCGTCCCCTTTGAGGCGGATACGGACAAAGCCATCGCCACGGTGCTGGAGACCGCGCGGGCGGATAAACGGCTGTCTGAGACGCCCGCGCCCTGGTGCAGGGTCACCGATATCCAGCCCGACGCCCTGCTGGTCACCCTGCGCGCCTGGTCGGACCTGCCGGCCTATTGGGATGTCCGCTTCGATCTTCTGAAGCGCATTCCCCAGGCGCTCAGGCACGCCGGCATCCCGACGGCCTATCCAACCAGCGCCTCCGCGCCCCCACCAGATGAGACGCCGAAGCCCCGCTTGACCGACGCCGCGTAAGCCGCGTCTTCCTGCCGCAAAAGGGAGATGCGCCATGACGCCCGACGATCTGATGTTCAAGCCCGGCCTGATGAAAGGCGAGCGGGTGCTGATCACCGGCGGCGGCACCGGCCTCGGCAAGGTGATGGCCGAAGCCTGCCTGATCCTCGGCGCCGAGGTCTATATCTGCGGGCGCCGGGGCGGGGTGCTGGACGAAACTGCCAAAGAACTCAACGATTTGCACGCGGCTGCCTCCGGCGGTTGGGTCAAGGGCGTCGCCTGCGACATCCGCGTGCCCGAGGCTATCACCGAGATGCTGGATCAGGTCTGGGCGGACGGCGGCGCGCTCACGGGCCTCGTCAACAACGCGGCGGGCAATTTCATCAGCCGCACGCAGGACCTCTCCACACGCGCCTTCGACGCCATCGCCAATATCGTCTTCCGCGGATCGTTCTTCGTCACCCTCGACTGCGGCAAGCGCTGGATCGCCGAGGGCAAGACGGCGTCGGTGATCTCCATTCTCACCACCTGGGTCTGGAACGGCTCGCCCTTCGTGGTGCCCTCGGCCATGTCCAAGGCCGGGCTGAACGCCATGACCCAGTCCCTCGCGGTGGAATGGGGGCCGAAGGGCATTCGCTTCAATTCCATCGGCCCGGGCCCCTTCCCCACCGAAGGCATGTCCGCCCGCCTCAATCCCAACGAAGAGGAAGGCTCGCGCTATGGCGATATGAGCCGCAATCCCATGGGCCGGGTCGGCAAGATGCCGGAATTGGCCAACCTCGCCGTCTATCTGCTTCATCCGGGTTCGGAGTATGTGAACGGCCAGACCATCGCCATCGACGGGGGCGCGTTCCTCGCCACCGGCGGCAACTTCTCCGGCCTCTCGGTCTGGGGGGACGAGGAATGGAAGAAGGCGCGGGACGCCATCGCCTCCACCAACGCCAAGGATCGCGCCGCCCGCACGGTTTGATGGGCGTCCGCAAGGCCCGTTAAGGCTTCCTTGAGCCTGTTGTGGCGGCATCAGGCCATGTGTTTCCGCCCGAGCGCCCGTCTGAGTCTCCGTCTGGTGGCGACCGGTCTCCTGATGGCCGCCTTCGCCGACGGACCCGCGTGGGCGCAGTCGGCCGCCGCCTTCGCGCTCAGGGGCAAGTTCACCACGCCCTCGCTCACCGCCACCCGCAACCCGGACCCGGTACAGGGCGCAGCGCCGAACTTGCGCGGCCCGTTGGACGCCGTCGCCGACGCCGCGCCCACAGCCGCAGCGCCCACAGCCGCAGCGCCCACAGCCGCAGCGATCGACATCGACGCAAGCGCGCCGGTCCAGACACAGGCGCCGACGCTGCGGCCGCTCGCCACCCCCGCCTTCACTCCGCTGCCCACGCCGGGGTCGGCCTTCGCCGGCGGTTTCCCAGCCGTCTCCCCAGGGGGCTTCGCCGCGTCGCTCTTGCCCAGCCTGCCGAGTTTCCGCTCCGGCAGCGATCCTGCGCCGGTCTGCCGGGCGGAGTGCTCCAAGACCCGCACGCTTTGCGCGGGAAACGACGATGGGGAGTGCGACAGCCAGTGGGCCCAGTGCATCGCCAGTTGTTCCAGTTCCGCGCTGCGCTGACGCGCCCCTGTTGGCGAAGGCCGTCGCTTGAGCTATGATTTCCTCCGTAAAATAAAGCCGTCCAATGAGGCGGCATGGGAGGAAACGATGAAGTGGATGCTCGCGGGGGCCGCAGCGGCCCTGTCTGTCTCGTTCGCCGGGGCGGCCTCGGCCACGGTCTGCACTAACAGCTGCAATCACGACTACAGCGTCTGCAACAGCCTGAACGGCGGCAACGCCCAACAGATGTGCATGCCCAAGTGGATGCAGTGCAAGAAGGCGTGCAACGCGCCCGCCGTGACCCCGGTGAAGGCGATCACGCCCAAACCGCACTGAAGACGTACTGAGGCCGTCCGGGCTGACGTTGGGGCAAGCTTCCGCCCCGCGCGGTCCGGTGATAGCGTTCCTGAACAATGATAACTTAAGTTCAGGGAGCCACGGTATGACGCAAGCGGATCATGGGTCCGAGGGTGCGGGCTTGCGTGTCTGCATCATCGGCGCGGGCTGTTCCGGCTTCACCACCGCCAAGCGGCTGAAGGATGTCGGCATCGCCTACGACTGTTTCGAGATGTCCGACGACATCGGCGGCAACTGGTATTTCAAGAACCCCAACGGCCACTCCGCCTGTTACGAGAGCCTGCATATCGACACCTCGAAATGGCGCCTGGCCTTCGAGGACTATCCCGTGCCGGCGACCTGGCCGGACTTCCCGCATCACCGCCAGCTGCTGCAGTATTTCCACGACTACGTGGACCACTTCGGCCTGCGTCACACCATCACCTTCAACACTAAGGTCGAGGCGGCGCGGCGTGATGCGCAAGGCCTGTGGCGCGTCGCCATCTCCACCGGCGAGATACGGCTCTACGACATCCTGATCGTCGCCAACGGCCACCACTGGGACCCGCGCACGCCGAGCTATCCTGGTGAGTTCGACGGCCCGGCCTTTCACGCCCACAGTTATGCCGACCCCTTCGATCCCGTGGACATGCGCGGCAAGAACGTGGTGGTCGTCGGCATGGGCAATTCGGCCATGGACATCGCCTCGGAACTCTCCCAGCGTCCGATCGCGAAAAATCTCTGGGTGGCGGCCCGCCGGGGCGTCTGGGTGCTGCCGAAGTATATGAACGGCAAGCCGTCGGACAAATCGGCCATGCCCACCTGGATGCCGCGAAAGCTCGGCCAGGCCATGGCGCGCAAGGTGATCAAGAAGACCATCGGCAATATGGAAGACTACGGCTTGCCCAAACCCGACCATGAGCCCTTGGAAGCCCATCCCTCCGTATCCGGAGAGTTTCTGACCCGGGCCGGCTGCGGCGACATCAAGTTCAAGCCGAACATCAAGGCCCTGGAAGGTCGCCATGTGCGCTTCGAGGACGACAGCGTCGAAGAGGTGGACGCCATCGTCTACGCCACCGGCTACAATATCCGCTTCCCCTTCTTCGACGATCCGGCGATCCAGCCCGACGCGGAGAACCGCTTCCCACTCTATAAGCGTATGATGACGCCCAGGGCCGCGAACCTGTTCTTCATGGGCCTGGCGCAGCCGCTGCCCACCTTGGTGAACTTCGCCGAGCAGCAGTCCAAGCTGGTGGCCGCCTACCTCACCGGCCGTTACCGCCCGCCCGAGCCCGCGGAGATGGAGAAGATCACCGCCGCCGACGAGGCCTTCCATCTCGGCGGCTATTACAAGGCCCAGCGCCACACCATCCAGGTGGACTTCGGCCACTACTGCGCCGACCTGAAGAAAGAGATCGTGAAGGGCGAGAAGCGCGCGAAGGCGATGGGCTATAAGCCCACGTTCGCGCCTAGGGCCGCGACGGCCGCTCTGCCCCTGGCGGCGGAGTGATCACCATAGGGTGGCGACGTCGTAGAGGCGGAATTTATCGTCCGGCGACACCAGCACGGCGTGGCGGAGCTGAGCTTCAGCGATCAGCATCCGGTCGAAGGGGTCGAGATGGTGTCTCGGCAGTTGGACCAGACGCTCTGCCGTTTCCCCGGTGATGGGCAATTCTTCGAATCGCATGGCCGCCAACATGCGCCGCGCCTCGGGAAGGTCGATGCGGATACGGCCGCGCGACTGCAAGGCCGCGATCTCGATAAGACTGGCGGCGCTTAAGAAAAAGCGATTGGCGGGGTTGCCGAGCCCATCGACCGCCGCCGCCGAGAGCCGGTGCGGGGTGTCCAATAACCAGACGAGAACGCAGGTGTCAGCGAGGATCGACGCCATCGGGCTCCCACAGGTCGATGTCTTCCGCCGGTGTGCCGTCGAAGGCGTCCTGCGCCGTCCAGATCCGGCCCGCCATGCAGCCCGCGCCGGCCATGGGCGCGCGCCAACCCTCGGGCGCATCGACCACCGCCAACCGCACCTTCGCCTTGCCGGCCTTGGCGATGATGATCTCCTCGCCCGCCATCGCCTCTTCGATGAGGCGGGAGAGGTGGGTCTTGGCCTGATGGATGTTGACGGTCTTGGTCATGGCGCGGGCCGACGATGAACTTAGTCCATAAACTTAGTTTATATTACCCCCTCTGTCACCCGCCTCTTGCTCCCGCTCCGGCAAGGCGCGATTGTTGCTTCATGGTTTCTTTGCCCCGTGGTCGCCGTGTCTGAGGCCGCCGTCATTCCCCTGTCCACCGGCCCCTTGGCCGCCGGCAAGCGCGAGCAGACCAAGCTCGCCAATCGTCAGGCGATCCTCGACGCCGCGCGGGCGGTGTTCGGCGAGATGGGTTACGAGGCCGCCTCGGTGCGCGACATCATCCGCCGCACCGGCCTCTCCGTCGGCGCCTTCTACAACTACTACCGCTCGAAAGAGGAGGTCTATCAGGCTCTGGCCGACGACGGCGCGCGCCGTTTCCGCCTGATCCTGCGCGCCGAATCCGAGCGATCGGAGGATTTCGAGGGGTTTCTGCGCCGCGCCCTCTATGCCTTCCTCTCTTTCCAGGTGACCGAACACGAAGCCTGGCAGACCCAGCGCCCGCCCGGCGAGCAGCACCATCCGCACGTGCGCGTGGACACCCCGGAGATGCAGTCGGTGTTCGAGGAGGTGAAGGGCCTGATCGCCCGCCGCATTGACGCCGGCGGCGCGCCGCGGGTGGATGCGGACTATCTCGCCGCCGCCTGCATCGGCATCGCCCGCGAGCTTTGCGACCGCATGCTGGAGCGGCGGCCCATCGACGTGGAGGCGGCCACCGACTTCGCCCTGGCCATGATCAAGGGCGGCATCGCCGCCTTGCCGCGCCTCAAAGACTAGCAAGCAAAAAAGACCAACCGGGAGAACGACCATGGCCAACCCCGCGGTGCAACGCTTCATCACCAAGCTGGTCATGGCCATGCCCGACCCGGTCCTGCGCGCCATGTCCGGCGGCTCTGCGGTGGAGGTGGGCGGCCGCCGTCTCGATCCCCAGTTCCAGATGATGGCGCACGCCGCCAAGGCCGGCCCGAAGATGACCAGCTTCCCCCCCGCGGTGGCGCGCGCCGCCGCGGCCATGGGCTTCAAGAGCGCGCAAGGCGTCATCGAGCCCGGCGTCGCCGTCGAGGACTTCGATATCCCAGCCCCGCACGGCGGCCTCAAGGCCCGCAGCTATCGCCCGGCGAACCAGGACCCGGATGCGCCGGTGTTCGTCTATCTGCATATGGGCGGCGGCGTGATCGGCGATCTCGACACCGGGCACGGTTTCTGCGCCATCCTGGCCAAGCGGGCGCGGTGCGCCGTCGTCTCCATCGACTATCGCCTGGCGCCCGAGCATCCCTTCCCCACGGGGCTCGACGACAGCCTCTTCGCCTATCGCTGGACGCGGGACAACGCCGCCCGCTTCGGCGCGCCGGCGGGCAAAGCCGCCATTGGCGGCGACTCCATGGGCGGCAACTTCAGCGCCATCATCTGCAACGACCTGAAGAAGGCCGGCGAGGCGCAGCCGGTGCTCCAGCTCTTGGTCTATCCGGCCACGGACATCACCTCAGAGACGCCGTCCATGACCCTGCACGCCGAGGCCTTCCCCCTTACTACCGAGACCATGACCTGGTTCATGCTGCATTATGTGCCGGAGGGGACGGCGCACACGCACCTGCGCCTGTCGCCGATGAAGGAGGAGAGCCTCGCCGGCCTCGCCCCCGCCATCGTCGTCACCGCCGGGTTCGATCCCTTGAGCGATCAGGGCGAAGCCTACGCCGATCGGCTGAAGACGGCGGGCGTGCCGACCCTTTATCGCTGCTACGACAGCCTCGCGCACGGTTTCCTCGGCTTCCCGGGCCTGGTGAAGAAGGCCGATGCGGCCTGCCGGGAGATCGCCGGTCTGGTGCGGGACGCCTTCGACGGCAAGCTCGCGAGCGCCGACGTGCAGCGCGCCGCCTGAACGGTGCGCGCCCTCGTCGTCCACGCGCTTCTGCCCGACTATGCCGGCTGCCGCATCGACGAGGTGGCCGAACCCTCGCCCGGTCCCGGCCAGGTGAAGGTGAAGCTGAAAGCCGTCTCGGTGAACTTCCCGGACCTGCTGATGACCCGCGGCGAATACCAGATGAAGCCGCCCCTGCCCTTCACCCCAGGCCTCGACATAGCCGGCGAGGTGGCGGCCCTGGGCGAGGGCGTCACCGGATTCGAGATCGGCGAAGCGGTGGTGGGCGGCGCGCGCCTCGGCGGCTTTGCCGAATACGCCGTGCTCGACGCGGCGGCGCTGAACCCCAAACCCGAGCGGCTCAGCTTCGCCGAAGCCGCCGCCTATCCCGCCGCCTACCTCACCGCCTATGTCGCCCTGGTGCGGCGGGCCCAGGTGCAGCCCGGCGAGTGGGTGCTGGTGCACGGGGCGGCGGGGGGCGTAGGCCTCGCCTGTGTCGATCTCGCCAAGGCCCTCGGCTGCAAGGTGATCGCCGCCTCGGCGTCGGACGAGAAGCTGACGGTGGTCGAGGCCGAATATACGCCGGACGCGGTGGTGAACGTCACCGGCGGCTTCCGCGACAAGGTGAAAGAGATCACCGGCGGGCGCGGGGCGGACGTGATCTACGACCCCGTGGGCGGGGACGTGTTCGACGAGAGCGTCCGCTGCATCGCCTTCGACGGACGGCTCCTGGTGATCGGCTTCACCTCCGGCCGCATCCCCACGGTTTCGGTGAACATGCCGCTGATCAAGGGGTTCTCGGTTGTCGGCGTTCGTGCGGGGGAGTACGGCCGTCAGTTTCCAGAGAGAGGGCGGGAGAACACCGCCGCCGTCTTCAAGCTCGCCGACGAGGGCAAGATCAAGCCCCGCGTCCACGCAGAGCTGCCCCTGTCAGACTGGCGAAAGGCTTTCGATCTTCTGACCAACCGCGAGGTGATCGGCAAGGCGGTGATCCGGCCGGATTTGTAGGCGCCTTCGTCGAGCTTAACCCTGGTGTGATCCCTGGGGCTTTGAGGGGCGTGGTGTGTGCCGCCGTGCTCGGCCGCGTCAAGGGACGCTTCGCTTGAACCCTTGACCCGTCCTCCGCTCGACGGCGGTGCGGTGGGCGTCGGGACGCAGGGCGTCCCGTTGGTTGAGTATCGACGGCCTGCGGCGCGTCGAACACAGGGCTATAGCTAAGGAACCATGGAGGCCAGGGCTTAGAGACGACGCCGCCTTTGGAGCTGATGCTTTGTCGTCAGCCCGGTGTTCGACCCTCCCGGAGGGTCGAACCTTTCTGAGACGCCCAGCGTCCCGACCATTCCAGTCAGCCGTCGCGCGCAGGACGGGTCAAGGGCAACGAGCGTAGCGTCCCTTGACGCGGCCGAGCACGGCGGCACCGCCCAAGCGCCAACACGCCGCGCCGCTTTCCGGCACAAACAGGTCATGGGTCAAGGTCAACGGGGCCGGCGTCAAACGAAACCGCCCCATCCGAAGACGGGGCGGCTCAATCACCTGAAGCTCAGCGGTTACCAGTGGCGATAGCCCCACCCGTAGTGGCGCCAGTAGGGATGGTAGCCGTAGGCATAGGGGTAGTAGGGCGCCGGCGGGCCCCAATAGGCGCGGTGATAGCCATCATAATGGGGGTGATAGCCGTAATAGGGTTGAGCGGCCGCCGGGGTGGTGGCGGCGGCGAGGGCCGTGCCCGCGACGGCCGTCGCGGTAAGCGCTAGCAAGGTGTCACGGATACGCATGATCGTCTCTCCTCTCGGCTCCGGCGTCGGCGTGCTTGCCGGCGGTTCCGAAGCGATGAGGCCACTATGGTGCAGCTAAGCTGAACCCGTGCTGAGGCCGCTGTTATCTTCGGTTCATGCTCACGCCTCGCGAAAACCGCTGTTTTCGGTCATAGAACGGCGATGAAGTTCCTCGACCAGTGCAAAATCTACGTCCGCTCCGGCGACGGCGGCGGCGGCGCCGTGTCGTTCCGGCGCGAGAAGTTCATCGAATACGGCGGCCCGGACGGCGGCGACGGCGGGCGCGGCGGCGATGTGTGGATCGAGGCGGTGGAGGGGCTGAACACCCTGATCGACTATCGCTATCAGCAGCACTTCAAGGCCAAGACCGGCAACCACGGCCAGGGCCGCAACATGCACGGCCAAGCCGGCGAGGACGTGGTGCTGAAGGTGCCCATCGGCACCGAGGTGCTGGATGAGGAGCGCGAGACGGTGATCGTCGACCTCGACCACGCCGGCGCTCGCTACCTCTTGGCCAAGGGCGGCAACGGCGGTTGGGGCAACGACCGTTTCAAGGGGCCGGTGAACCGCGCGCCGCGTCACGCCAACCCCGGTCAGGACGGGGTCGAGCGCTGGATTTGGCTGCGCCTGAAGCTGATCGCCGACGTCGGCCTCGTGGGCCTGCCCAACGCCGGCAAGTCCACCTTCCTCGCCGCGACCAGCGCCGCAAAGCCGAAGATCGCCGACTATCCCTTCACCACCCTGTCGCCCAACCTCGGCGTGGTCGATCTTTCCACCCAGGAGCGGTTCGTGATCGCCGACATCCCCGGTCTGATCGAGGGGGCGAGCGAGGGGGCGGGCCTCGGCACGCGCTTCCTCGGCCACGTGGAACGCTGCGCCGTGCTGATCCACCTTGTGGACGGGACCCAAGCGGACGTGGCCGACGCCTATCGCCAAGTGCGCCAGGAACTGAAGGCCTACGGCGAGGGCCTGGCCGAAAAGCCGGAGATCGTCGCCCTGAACAAGGCCGACGCCCTGTCCCGCGACGACCGCCTGGACCTCGTCACCGAACTCGGCACCGCCGCCGGCCGCGCACCCATGGTGGTGTCGGGCGTCTCGGGCGAAGGGGTGCGCGAGTTGCTTCGGTCGGCCTACGCCATGGTCCGCCGACAGCGCGGCGAACTTGTCGGCCTCGACGACGCGCACGAAGGCGAGGACATGACGGCGGAAGACTGGGAGCCGGGCCTATGAGCCCTTCCCCCTTGAGGGGGGAAGGGTCCGGGATCGGGGTGACGGCGCCGCCGTATGACCTGGTCGCGCGCCATCCGGGCTTTCCTTCTATAACTCAGTGCGAGCCCCCCCACTCCCGACCTCTCCCCCTTCGAGGGGGAGAGGAGCACAAATGCTGACCGCCGCCCGCCGCATTGTCATCAAGGTCGGCTCTGCGCTCCTCGTCCACGGTGAGAGCGGCGCCGCCGACATGGCGTGGCTAGCCACCCTCGCCAAGGACGCCGCGCGCCTGCGCGCCGCCGGCAAGGACGTGCTGATCGTCTCCTCCGGCTCCATTGCATTGGGCCGCCGCCGTCTCGGCCTCACCGGCCGGCGCAGCCTCGACCTTGAGGAGAAACAGGCCGCCGCCGCCGCGGGCCAATCCCTCCTGATGCGCGCCTGGGAGGAGGCGTTCGAGCCCCATAGTCTCGGCGTCGCCCAGGTGTTGCTGACACGGGATGACACAGAGGTGCGCCGTCGCTGGTTGAACGCCCGCGCCACTATCGAAACCCTGCTCCGCCTCGGCGCCGTCCCCATGGTCAACCAGAACGACACCGTGGCCACCGAGGAGA
>Ga0116226_10003872_pt1 | contig 13200 bp, 8 predicted proteins | sample S1TSphfallax_FD_89692 | JGI IMG/M metagenome (GOLD analysis project Ga0116226, IMG submission 89692) | Host-associated microbial communities from peat moss isolated from Minnesota, USA - S1T2_Fa - Sphagnum fallax MG | ecosystem: Host-associated > Plants > Peat moss > Unclassified | place: USA...
CCTCGCCGTCACCTGCGCATCGCCCGACGGCGGCAAGGCCGCGCCGGAGCCGGTGCTGTTGATCGAAATCCTGTCGCCCTCGAACGCATCCGAAACCTGGAACAACGTGTGGGCCTACACGACCATTCCCAGCGTGACCGAGATCCTGGTCATCGACAGCACGGCGATCCGCGCCGAGGTCCTTCGCCGCGACCCCGCCGGCCAATGGCCCGAGCAGCCGGAACCGCTGGGCGATGGCGCGGCGCTGGAGTTGCGAAGCATCGGGTTGAGCCTGCCGCTGGCGCAGGCGTACCGGACGGCGTCGCTGACCTAAGTCATGCCTCCGGGTAGCGGATTTCCCGCACTTCGATCTCCTCCGGCCCGGCCGGCGTTTGCAACCGCGCCGTGTCGCCGACCTTTGCCCGCAGCAGGGCACGGGCGATCGGGGAATACAGGCTGACTTCCCCGCGCGACAGGTCCGCTTCATCGACGCCGAGGATCGTCACCGTTCGTTCCGCGTCGCTGTCGTTCGCGTAGGTGACGGTCGCGCCGAAGAACACGCGGTCGCGCTGCGGCTGCGCGGCGGGGTCGACGATCTCGGCGATCTCCAGCCGCTTGGTCAGGAAGCGCACGCGCCGGTCGATCTCGCGCAGCCGCTTCTTGCCGTAGAGATAGTCGCCATTCTCCGAGCGGTCGCCATTGCCGGCCGCCCAATGGACGATCTCGACGATCTTCGGCCGCTCGACCCGGAGCAGCGTGTGCAGTTCGCCGCGCAGCCGGTCATGGCCGGCGCGCGTCATGTAGTTTTTCGCGCCCTTCGGGATCGGGGCCGCGCCCGCTTGGTCGTCCGCGTCGGCGTCGCTCAAGCCCGGCCGTCCTGTGATTTGCGCAACCTTATCATGCCAAGGTTGACGCGGGCCACGCGCAGGGGCCACCCGTAGCCGATGTTCCGTCCGTTCGAACGCATCCTCCGCCCCACCGAAATCTCGCCCGAGGCCGCTCCGCCATCGCTGGGGGAGGGGCGGTCGCTGCTGCGCTTCTACTGGCATTACGCCCGGCAGGCGCGCTGGCTGATCGTGGCGCTGTTCGTGACCGGGATCGCGGTGGCGACGCTCGACACGATGATTCCGGCCTTCATGGGGCGCGTGGTCACGCTGCTGTCCACCCACACGCCGGCCACGCTGCTGCATGAGGCGTGGCCGCAACTGGCGATGATGGCGGCCGTGCTGCTGGTGGCCCGCCCGGTCGCGTTCATCTGCCAGAACCTGGTCACCAACCAGGCGATGGCGCCGGGCTTCACCAATCTGGTGCGCTGGCAGAACCACTGGCACGTGGTGCGGCAAAGCTGGACCTTCTTCCAGAACGATTTCGCCGGCCGCGTCGCCAACCGGGTCATGCAGACCGGCCCGGCGCTGCGCGAGAGCGTCGTCAGCTCGATCAACGCGGTCTGGTACATCATCGTCTACGGCGCCAACGCGGTCATCCTGCTCGGCGGCACCGATTGGCGGCTGGCCATGCCGATGGCCTGCTGGTTCGCCGGCTACGTGACGCTGCTGCGCCTGTTCGTGCCCCGCCTGCGCGACCGCTCGCACCGGCTGAGCGAGGTGCGATCGAACCTGACCGGCCGGGTCGTGGACAGCTACACGAACATCCTGACGGTGAAACTGTTCGCCCGCTCGCGCGACGAGGATGCCTTCGTGCGCGACGCGGTGGACGACCACACGAAAGTGTTCCAGGCGCAGCAGCGCATGATCACCTGGTTCTCGACCTGCCTGATCACGCTGAATGCCACGATGGTCACGGCGACGGCGGTGGCAGCGGTGTTGCTGTGGCGGGACGGGCATATCGCGATCGGCTCGGTCGCGATGGCGCTGCCGCTCGCGCACGCGATGGCGCAGATGGCCGGCTGGGTGGCACAGAACGTCACCAACATCTTCGAGAATGTCGGCATCGTGCAGGACGGGATGCGCTCCATCGCGGTGCCGCGCCAGATGCCGGACGCGGCCGACGCAAGCGAGCTTCGGGTCACGCGCGGCGCCATCCGGTTCGAGCATCTGCATTTCGGCTACGGCACCGAGCGCGGCGTGCTGCACGACCTGTCGCTCGACGTCGGTGCCGGCGAGCGCGTCGGGCTGGTCGGCGTGTCCGGTGCCGGCAAATCGACGCTGGTCAATCTGCTGCTCGGCTTCTACCGGCTCGAATCCGGGCGCATCGTGATCGACGGGCAGGACATCGCGGGCGTCAGCCAGGAAAGCCTGCGCCGGCAGATCGCGATGGTCACGCAGGACACGTCGCTGCTTCATCGCTCCATCCGCGACAACATCCGCTACGGCCGGCCGGAAGCGTCGGAGGCCGACATCGTCGCCGCCGCGCGGCAGGCGGAGGCGCTCGACTTCATCGACCGGCTGGAGGACTGGGCCGGACGGCGCGGGTTCGAGGCGCATGTCGGCGAGCGCGGGGTGAAATTGTCCGGCGGCCAGCGGCAGCGCATCGCCATCGCGCGGGTGATCCTGAAGGCGGCGCCGATCCTGGTGCTGGACGAGGCGACCAGCGCGCTCGATTCCGAGGTGGAGGCGGCGATCCAGGGCCAGTTGGAGTGGCTCATGCGCGGGCGCACCGTGATCGCCATCGCGCATCGGCTGTCGACGATCGCGCGGATGGACCGGCTGGTCGTGCTCGACCACGGCCGCATCATCGAGCAGGGCAGCCACGCCGCGCTGCTCGCGCAGCAGGGCGCCTATTTCCGGCTGTGGCAACGCCAGTCCGGCGGCTTCGTCGACGCCGCCGCATGACGCGGACGCTGCTGATCGTCTTCCATTCGATCACCGGCGGCACAAGCCAGATGGCCGGCGCGGCGGCGACCGGTGCGTCGCGCGAGTCCGCCGTCCGCACGCGCCTCCTGCACGCTTCGGACGCGCGGCCGGACGATCTGGTCGCGGCGGACGCCTACCTGTTCGCGACGCCGGAAACGCTGGCGAGCATTTCCGGCCTGATGAAGGATTTCTTCGAGCGTGCCTATTATCCGGCGCTCGGGCGGATCGAGGGGCGGCCCTACGCCGCGATGATCTGTGCCGGCAGCGACGGGCAGAACGCGGCGCGGCAGATCGCCCGCATCGCCACCGGCTGGCGCCTGCGCGCGGTCGCCGATCCGCTGATCGTCTGCACCCGCGCGCAAACGCCCGAGGCGATCCTCGCGCCGAAGACAATCCTTCCCGACGACCTCGCCCGCTGCGCCGACCTGGGGGAAACGCTGGCGGCAGGATTGGCGGCGGGCGTTTTCTAACGCCGCTGTCGCGGGCGGAGCCGCAGCAGCGGGGCCTCGAAAAAATGCCAAGACAGCGCCGGTAGCAGCAGGATCAGCGCCAGCGACATCGGGATCATGAAGCGAAACCCCCAGCCGTGATGATTGGCGGTGTCGATGACCTTCGTCAGGATCGTCACGTTCATGATGTAGATGCCGTAGGAGATGCGGGCGACGAAGCTGATACTCCAGGCGAGCGGGCGCGCCGGTTCCGGCAACCGCAGCAAGCCCGCCAGCAGCAGGCACAGTGCCAGCGATCCGGCGACCAGTTGCATGTGCGCGAGGCCCTCGCCGGTGGTCGGCAGCCCGAGCCCATGAACGTCCTGCGCCAGGATCAGCGCCAGCAACAAGAGTCCGGCGCCACCGGCCAGCAGCGGATGGCGGAACAGGCGGCTGTCCTGATGCTCTAGTTTAGCCAGGGCGACGCCGTAGGCGATGGCGTCGAGCCGCAGCAGCGCGATGTGGTAGATATTGTCGATAAAATTGCCACCTGACGGAATGAAGCTGCGAACGACCGTCGGGACCAGGATGAAAGCGCCGATCACCGGCCAGATCGCCTTGCCGCTCCGCGTTGTCGCCACGGCGCCCAACAGTGTGGCGCTGAACAACAGATAAAACCATTCCTCGACGGTCAGCGACCAGGATTCCGGGAACCAGTGGTCCGGCGGCATCGGCCAGGCGAGGTTCTGCGTCAGCGTCGCATAGCGCAGCAGGTGCGCGGCGTAATGGTCGGGCGCCGTCCAGATCACCGGAATCAGCAGCAACCACGCGAGATACAGCGGCAGCGTGCGCAGCCAGCGCCGCGCCATGAACACCAGCCAGCCATGCGGCGTCGCGTCGGTCGCGGCGACCACGAACAGCAGCCGCCCGATCAGGAAGCCGCTCAGCGTGAAAAACAGTTCGACGCCGTAATAGGCGGAGTAGCCGACGAACCACGGCGAGTCTCGCCCCGCCAGCCATAGGAAAACGCCACTCGCGTGCGCGCCGGCGACCAGCGTGATCGCCAGGAAGCGCGCCACGTCGAGGCCGAAATTATGTTTTGTTTGTACAACGGAAACGCTGGCGCCGACTGCCTCGGCCCGGCCGTCGAAGCCGCTCGCGCGCGGCCGGTGCGCTAAGGAGACATTCGTTGATGGGCCGGCGTTTTGGTTCTGCCGTGGATGAGCCCCCTCCCCTTGCGGGAGGGGGTTGGGGGAGGGGTGTGGCGGCTCCGACGCTGGTGCGGTTTCACCCCTCCCCCCAGCCCCCTCCCGCAAGGGGAGGGGGAGCTTTCGTTGGCCTGCCAGCAGGAATCTGCCGAGGCGTGTCATCAGCCGTTCATCCGCACGCGCCGATTCTTCATGGGCCGGCCGACCGGACGAGATCACCCGGGGGTCGTCAATCCTCGACAGGACGATCGTCCGTTTTTTTATCATGGCAAGGGGCTTGCGGAACGGCTTGCCGAACTTGGCCGGCAATGTGCTGCGTTACCAGACTATGACACGCGCAGCCCGGAGGAGATCGTCGGCTACGACGAATTCGGCATGTGGACATGACCCGCCGTTAGCGGCCGCGCTCCCAGCCTGACTACTCCGCCGCGATCCTCGGCGCTGCCTCGACCATATCGGCCGCCTGACGCAGATCGACGCTGAGCAGGCGGGAGATGCCGCGTTCCTGCATCGTCACGCCGTACAGCCGGTCCATCCGCGCCATCGTCAGATGGTGGTGCGTGACCACGAGGAAGCGCGTGCCCGTCTCGCGCACCATGTCGTTCAGCAGCCCGCAGAACCGGTCGACGTTGGCGTCGTCGAGCGGCGCGTCGACCTCGTCGAGCACGCAGACCGGCGCCGGGTTGCAGCGGAACACGGCGAAGATCAGCGACAGCGCGGTCAGCGCCTGCTCGCCGCCCGAGAGCAGGCTGAGCGCCGAGAGCTTCTTGCCCGGCGGCTGCGCGTAGATCTCCAGCCCCGCGAGCAGCGGATCGTCCGAGCCGACGAGGGCGAGATGCGCCTTGCCGCCACCGAAATTGCGCGCGAACAGTGCCTGGAAATTCCTGTCGACGTCGGCGAACACCTGCGCCAGTCGCTCGCGCCCCTCCCGGTTCAGATGCCCGATCGAGCCGCGCAGCTTGGCGATCGCGGTGGCAAGCTCCTCGCGCTCGCGGCTGATCGTGCCAATCTGGCCGGCGATCTCCTCCGCCTCCACCTCGGCGCGCAGATTGACCGGGCCCATGTCCTCGCGCTCGCGCTGCAAGCGTTCCAGCCGTCGGCGCGCCTTTTCCTCGCTGTCGGCGCCGAGGTCGGCCGGTGGGTCGGGCAGCGCCGGATTGGCGCCGAGCCGGTCGAGGATGCGCTCGGCGACCACGCCGGCCGCGTGCGCCGCCTGCGCGTGCTCGCCCTCGGCCCGGATCACCGCCTCCCGGCAGGCAGCGAGCGCGGTTTCGGCGGCGCGGGCGGCGCGATCCGCCGCGGTGGCCTCGGCCTCGGCCCGCAGCAGCGCGTCGGCGCGCACGCGATGCGCGGCCTCGGCCTGTTCGGTCTCGGTCATCGCGGCGGCGCGGCGCGCGGCGAGGCGCGCGGGTTCGGCCTCGAGTGCCGCCAGCGCCGCGCGCGCTTCCACCGCGCGGGCAGCGAGGTCCGTCACCCGGCCCCGCGCATCCTGCTCGCGCATCGCCCAATCCTCGCGCTCATTGGTAAGCGTGCGCGCGCGGTGGGCGCGGCCGGCAGCGGCGCGGGCGAGCGCGTCGCGCTCGGCGCGGGCGGCGGCCTCCCGGCTCCTGCCGGTGCCAAGGGCGGCGCGCGCCCGCTCCATCGCCGTGCGCGCCGCCGCCGGATCGGCAAGGCCGGCGACCGCCTCGCGCGCGCGGCGCAGCCCGATGGCGGCCTCGGCCGCGTCCGCCTCCAGCCGCGCCGCCTGCTCCTCCAGCGCTGCGAGCCGGGCGGCGGCGCCGACGGCCTGCGCGGCCAGATGATGCGCCGCCGCGCGGGCACGTTCGAGACGCTGCTCGGCTTCACCCCGGCTGGCGCGGGCACGGGCTTCGGCGCCGGTCGCGGCCCGCTCCGCCGCGTCCGCGCTCGCGCGGGCAGTGCGCTCGTCGGCCTCCGCCATGCGCCGCGCCGCCTGCTCGGCCGCCTCCGCCTCGGTGCGCGCGGCGCGGGCGCCGGTGGCCGCCTGTTCCGCTGCGGCCAGCCGGATGCGCAGGGCAGCGAGCCGGTTGCGCTGTTGCAGGCGGACGGCGGCCTCCGTCGGCGTTCCGGCGGCGACGGTGTAGCCGTCCCACCGCCACAGCCCGCCGGCGCGCGAGACCAGCGACTGGCCCGGCCGCAGCGCCGCCCGCATCGTCTCGGCCGCCTCTTCGGCCTCGACCAGCCCGATCTGGCACAGCGCCCGCGCGAGCACCGGCGGTGCGCTCACCAGCGACGACAGCGGGACGCAGCCGTCCGGCAGCGCCGGCACCGGGTCGAGCGCCGGCAGCGCCCGGAAGTGCCGTGGCGCGCCGCTGTCGGCGGAGGCTTCGAGGTCGCCGCCGAGCGCCGCGCCGAGCGCCGTTTCCAGTCCGGCCGGCACCGCCAGCGCGTCGAGCAGCGTTGCCCCCGTGGCGCCGTCGCGCACGCCGAGAACCTCGGTCAGCGCCTGCGCCTCCGCCGCGAGCCGTGTCCGTGCGCTCTCGGCGGTGGCGGCGGCCTCGCGGGCGGCGGCGACGGCGGCCTGCGCCTGCGCCCGCACGCGCTCGGCGGCGGCCTGCGCGGCGGCGCGGGCGGCGGCGGCCTGCTCGATCGCGACGGCGCGCGCCGCCTCCGCTTCGGCGGCGGCACGGCGGGCCTGCTCAACCGCCTGCGCGGCGGCGTCGCGCTCCGCCTCGGAGGCGGCCTGGCGGGCCGGATCGACCGACTCCGCCGCCGCCCGCGCCTGTTCCTCGCGCAGCTTGCCGCGCTGCTGCTCGACGCGCTGCATCCGCTGCCCGGCGACGGCGAGCGCCTCGGTCAGCGCGCGGTGGCGGGCGGCGAGGTCGGCGGCGTGCTCGGTGGCACGATTGGCCTCGGCCTCGGCGAGCCGGACGGCGTCACCCGCCTCGCGCGCGGCGGCCTCGGCGCGCTCCATCCGCGCCGGATGGGCCTCGTTCTCGCCGGCGATCCGGGCGGCCTCCTCGCCGAGCCGGCCGAGCGCCGCCCTGGCATCGCGCGCGAGCTGTTCGGCGTGGCCGAGGTCGCGCGCCACCTGTCCGGCGCGGGCGTTCGCGTCCGCCAGCGCGGCGGTGGCGCGGCGCTCGTCGGCGACGAACACGTCGAGGCCGACGCGGTGGCGCTCGAGCGTGGTGCGCGCCTCCGCCTCGGCGGCGCGCAGCGCGGGGAGGGCGGCTGCCGCTTCGGCCGCGCGGGCGCCGGCGCCGGTCGCGGCCGACACGGCATCGGCGACCGCCTGCCGCGCCGCGTGCAGCGCCGCCGCCGCCGCCGCCAGCGCGGCCTCGGCGCGGGCGCGTTGCAGCGCCAGCAATTCGGCCTCGGCCGTGCGGATATGCTGCGAGATGCCGCGGTAGCGCGCCGCCTGCCGCGCCTGCCGCTTCAGGCTCTCCAACTGGCCTTCCAACTGGCCGCGCAAATCCTCGGCGCGTCCCAGGTTGGCTTCCGCCGCCCGCAGCTTCAGTTCCGCCTCGTGCCGGCGCGCGTGCAGGCCGGTGATGCCGGCCGCCTCCTCCAGCAGCGCCCGCCGCTCCTCCGGCCGAGCCGCGACGATGGCGCCGACCCGCCCCTGGCTGACCATCGCGGAGGAGCGCGCGCCGCTCGCGAGATCGGCGAACAACGTCTGCACGTCCCGCGCGCGCGCCTCCCGCCCGTTGACGCGGTAGGCGCTGCCGCCGCCGCGCTCGATCCGGCGGGTGATCTCCAGCTCCGGCTGCTCGTGGAACGGCGGCGGCGCGGCGCCGGCCGCGTCGTCGACCGCGAGCGTCACCTCGGCGATATTGCGGCTCGGCCGGGCGGCGGTGCCGGCGAAGATCACGTCGTCCATCTCGCCGCCGCGCAGCGACCGCGCACTGCTCTCGCCCATCGCCCAGCGCAGCGCCTCGACCACGTTGGACTTGCCGCAGCCGTTCGGGCCGACGATGCCGGTCAGACCGGGTCTGATCTCCAGGATCGCGGGTTCGGCGAAACTCTTGAACCCGACGATTCGCAGGCGTGAAAAACTGACCGGCAACGCAGACCCCCTCGGTTCAGACCGAGCCGCCGACCTCCTTCACCAGCGCGGCGAACGCGTCGAAGCTCAACTCCCCCGACGCCTTGCGATCCTTCATCGTCGGGCCGTCGAAGATGAAGCTTGGCGTCGAGTCGATGTGAAGGATTCTCTGCGCCTCGTCCTGGTTGGCCAGGATCGAGTCGCGCAGCTTGGTGTCGGCGACGGTCGTATCGAACGTGGCGCGCGACATGCCGGCCAGCGCCGCCCGCTTGAACAGTTCCTCCGTCGTGTTGATGTCGCGGGCGAACGCCCAGCGGTCCTGCGAGGCGAGCAGCGCGAGGATGAACGGCTCATAGCGGTCGGGCGGCAGCGTGCGGGCGATCATGGCCGCCGTCAGCGCCACCTGATCGAGCGGGAAGTCGCCGTAGCCGTAGCGCAGCTTGCCGGGCTCGATCAGTTGCGTATGGATCTGCGGCAGCGTGTCGCGGGCGAAGCGGGCACAGTGCGGGCAGGTCAGCGAAAACCACTCGGTCACGGTCACGGGGGCCTTGTCCGAGCCGACGAAGCGGGGCGCGAGGCGCGCATCGTCGGCGCGGGCAGAGCGCAGGGCGGTGCTGGCGCCCAATGCGAGGACGGGGGCCGAGACCAGCAGCGTACGGCGGGTGAGTTGCATCTTCTTCCTCATGGGCGGCATTGCCGGGGAGGCATTTAGGCACTGGAACGCGCCAGCACGAGGCGCCCGAGACGTTCCAGCGCGTCGCGGACCTCGCCGGGCGGCAGGGCGGCCACGGCGGCGCGCGCGGCATCGCTGGCGGGCACGCGCTCGGCGGGCACCGCGCCGGCCGGCGACGCTGGCGCGGACTGCACGAAGCGCAGCCGCGTGACCGCGATCCGCCCCAGATGCGAATTGACCCGCTCCATCAGCGCCGGCGCCACATGCTGCAACTCCATAGCCATCGGGCCGGCGCAGGCGATCGTCAGCGTGCCGGAACTCAGCCGTCGCGGCGTTGTCAGCGGCGCGAAGGTGGGTCCGACGATCTCGGCCCAGTCCGCCAGCACCTGCGCGGTCGCCGCCGCGCGGCCCCGGAACGCGGGCCGGATCAGCGCCGGCAGCACCGACGAGAGCGCGCGCGGGCCATAGACGAACCGGGCCGTCGCGGCCTGTGCGGTGGAAGGCTTGTCGTCGTCGCCGTCGGTCGCCATACCGCCCCAGTGTCTACCGCTCCAGAATATCCTGCTCCGTCCGCCGCCGACCTGCTCGCCTGGTACGACCGGCATCGCCGCCGGCTGCCCTGGCGCGCCGAGCCGGGCGAGGCGGCCGATCCGTACCGGGTCTGGCTCAGCGAAATCATGCTGCAACAGACGACCGTCGTTGCCGTCCTACCGTACTACGAAAACTTCCTCACCCGCTTTCCGACCGTGCGGGCCCTCGCCGACGCGCCTGAAAGCGACGTGATGGCCGCGTGGGCCGGCCTCGGCTACTACGCCCGTGCCCGCAATCTCCATGCCTGTGCCAAGGCGGTGGCGGCGGCCGGCGGCTTCCCGCGCGATATCGACGGGTTGCGGGCGCTGCCCGGCATCGGCACCTACACGGCGGCGGCGGTCGCGGCGATCGCGTTCGGCGTGCCGGCGATCCCGGTCGACGGCAACGTCGAGCGCGTCGCCGCGCGGATCGAATGCATCACGGCGCCGTTGCCGGGCGCGAAACCCGCCGTCGCCGCCGCCGCCGCGCGGCTCGGCGGGCAGGCGGCGGCGCGGGCGCGACCGTCGGATTTCGCCCAGGCGCTGTTCGATCTCGGCGCCACGATCTGCACGCCGACCTCACCGGCCTGCGCGCTCTGCCCCTGGTTTTCGCCCTGCGCCGCGCGCCGCGCCGGCATCGCCGCCGAGCTGCCGCGCAAGGCGCCGAAGAAGCAGCGGCCGCTGCGCCACGGCGTCGCCTTCTGGCTGACCGACGCGGCCGGCCGCGTGCTGCTGCGCCGCCGCCCGCCACGCGGACTGCTCGGCGGCATGACGGAACTGCCGGGCACCGAGTGGCGCGCGCACCCGTGGGAGCCCGCCGCATGGCCCGCGCACGCGCCGATGCAGGCCGCGTGGCGGGCGCGCGGCGAGGTGCGGCACGGCTTCACCCATTTCGAACTCCGCATCGCGCTGCTGGCCGCCGAGGTGCCGGAGATCAGTGCCGAAGGCTACCTGCGCCCGATCGCCGACCTGCACGCCGAGGCGCTACCCTCGGTGATGCGCAAATGCGTGGCACTGGCGGTCGGGTAGCGTCGGCCGCAGCGCTACGCCATCGGCAGCAGAATCCGAACCACGGTGCCGCGGCCGGGTGCGGTTTCGATCAGCGCGATGCCGCCGCTCTGGCGGGCGAAGGTCTGCACCATGCTCAGGCCCAGGCCGGTCCCGTTGCCCGAGGCCTTGGTGGTGAAGAACGGCTCGAACGCATGTTCGGCGATGTCGGGTGCCATGCCGCTGCCCCCGTCCCGCACCGCGACCACCGCGTAGTCGCCGGATCGCAGTTCCGCCAGCGGCCCATGCGCGCCCGCCCGCACCTCGATCCGGTCCGTCTCGATCGCGATCTCCCCGCCGCCCGGCATCGCGTCGCGCGCGTTCAGGATCAGGTTCAGTACCGCTCCCTCGAGTTGCGAGCGATCGACCGGCACCGGCGGCAGCGCCGCCGGCCGCAGCACCAACCGGAAACGGACGCCGAGCGTGCGGGCCGCCATCTCGCGCAACGATCCGAGCACGCCGGCAAGGTCGGCGGGAATCCGGTGCAACGTGTCGGCGCGCGCGAAGGACAGCAGGCGCTTGGTCAGGGCCGTTCCAGCCAGTGCCGCGCGCCGCGCCGCCTCCAGTTCCGCCCGTGCCTCGGCCAGCGGCGCGCGGGTCGCCAGCGCCATTTCCAGGTTCGCCTGCACCACCGTCAGCAGATTGTTGAACTCATGCGCGATGCCGCCGGTCAGGTTGCCCAGCACCCGCAGCTTTTCGCCATGGCGCAGCACCGCCTCGGTTTCGCGGCGCTCCGTGATGTCCTGGCAGTAGCCATGCATCCCGGCAATCCTGCCGTTCGCGTCCCGATGGGCGAGGCAGCTCCAGACGATCCGTCGCACCCGGCCGCCGGGCAACCGTATCCGCGCCTCGACATGCGCTTCCTGCCCGGTGCGCATCGCCTGCCGGCCGGCGATCCGGGCCGCCCTGACGTCGTCGGGGTGCAGCAGGCCGAAGAACCCCTCCAGCGTCGGCGTGTAGGTCTCGCGGGTCACGCCGAACAGCTCGTAATTCTCGTCCGACCATTCGATCACTTTCGTGTCGGCCCGCCAGCTCCACGCGCCGATCCGGGCAAGCCGCGCCAGTTCGCTCAGTTCGGTGCTGCGCTCGCGCAACGCGCGGGCGAGCTGGCACAGCGCATCCTGGGTCATATGCCGATCGGTGGTGTCGCGCAGCACACCGACCCAGCTCGCGACGCCGCCGCGCTCGTCGGTGAACGGGGCGATGTCCAGCTCGACCCAGAACGGCGTGCCGTCGCGGCGGTAGTTCAGCAGTTCCTCGCGCACCGGCCGGCCGGCGCCGACCGCCTCGTGCAGCCGCGCGACCGTCGCCGGGTCCGTCTCTGGCCCCTGGAGGAAACGCATGTTGCGGCCGAGCGTCTCCTCGGCCGAATAGCCGGTCATGCGGGTGAACGCCGCGTTGACCCGCAGCACGCGCGCATCGCGCGCAACGCCGGCGGGCTCGGTGACGACCAGCGCATCGGCCGCCGAATCGACAGCCAACTGGAGCAGCGCCAGCCGATCCTCGGCCTGCTTGCGCAGCAGCAGGGGGCGCAGCGCCCGCCCGACCTCGGCGACCAGATCGGCGACCGCCGGCAGGTCGTGGTGCGGCGAACCGAAGCACAGCACCAGCGCAAACCGCTCGTTGCCGACCGACAGCGGTTGCAGCAGGCACGCCCGCACGCCGAGCTCGTAGCCGGCCCGCAGCAAGGGCCATCTGGCCGCCCGTGCCGCCGTCAGGTCCGCGATCAGTACTGCCCGGTCGTCGCGCGGCGGCAACGCCCGCCTGCTGAGGCTTGCCGCCTCGGCGAAGCTGCCGACGAAAGCGGCATGGCGGTCAGGTGTCACGTCGCCGCCGGTCGCGAACGCCAGCGCCCGCATCTCCGGCCCGGTTCCGTTCGTCCATAGCTGGCCGCTGATCGCACCGGTGTGGCGGCACAGCCGCGCCATGACCGCCTCGGTCGCCGCGACGAAGCCGGTCGCGCCGCCGGCCTCGACGAGAACGTCGTTGATCAGCGCAAGGCGGGCGGCGGCGGCCTCCCGCAGCGCGTGGGCGCGCCGCCGCTCCAGTTCGATCATGATGGTGCCGGCCAGATCGATCAGCGTGGCACGCTCGTCCGGCGTCAGCGGCGGACGTTTGCGCCGGTCGATCACGCACAGCGCGCCGATGCGCAAACGCTCCGGCGTCTCCAGCGCGGCGGCGGCGTAGAATTGCATCCCGACGGGCGGCTCGAAAAGCGGGTTGCCCAGCAGCGTCGCGTCCGCCTTGATGTCGTGCAATTCATAGATGGGGTCGGACGACCCGATCGTCCGGTTGCACAGCGCCACGCGCCGGGGCACCTCCGTCAATCCGAGGCCGATTTCCGCCTTCATCCAGACGCGATCCGTGTCAACCAGACTGATCGCGGCGATCGGCACCCCCATCACCCGCGCCGCCAGTCGCACCAGCCGGTCGAACGATTCCTCGCGCGGCGTGTCAAGCGCCGCATAGCGATGCAGGGC
>Ga0116226_10003873_pt1 | contig 13198 bp, 6 predicted proteins | sample S1TSphfallax_FD_89692 | JGI IMG/M metagenome (GOLD analysis project Ga0116226, IMG submission 89692) | Host-associated microbial communities from peat moss isolated from Minnesota, USA - S1T2_Fa - Sphagnum fallax MG | ecosystem: Host-associated > Plants > Peat moss > Unclassified | place: USA...
TGCATGAAAATAACATTGTAAACATATGTTCATCCCAATATGTTTTATTTTCATTAACTAACTTGGTCAATAATGTCCCAAATACCTTGTTAGTAAACTCAATTTACCCGTTCTCCTAAGGATAATAAGTTGTAGAATTCACATGTTTCATCAAAAAATGATATGTCAAATACATGATGGCATCATTAATAAAATGAACTCCTTGATATATGACTATAATCAAAGGACATCCAAACCTAGTTAATATGCACTCATATAGAATTTTGTTGTGACTACTGTTCTATTGGTTTTTAATGCTCTTGCTTCCACCCACATAGTAACATAGTTTGTGGCAACAAAAAAATATTTCTTCCCTATATATCTCCCTATTGGCTTATATGGCCCCAAAAAATTAAGTCCCCATTTCATAAATGGTTCTTTTAGAAGACTTGTGACTAATTTTACAAGATTTTGAATTGCTAATCCTCTTGTTCTTGGACATGCATCATAAGACTTGCAATAATCATGCACGCCCCTGTACATAGTTGGCCACCAATATCCAACATCCAATATTTTCCTCTGCATTATTTCCATTACAAAATGCACTCCTAAAGGTCCTTCATGCAATTCTTTCATCACCATCTGTGCTTTTATTATTGTCAAACATTGTTGCGGTTTGTTGTCTTGGTCCATTTTGTACAATTCACCATTCTATAGTGTAAAAGGTTTTACTCTCCTAACTAATCTCTACTTTTATTGCACTAATAATGTGCCTTCAATCTATCTTGTTTTTTAAAATTATTTTACATCATTTAGCCATTTAGGCCTTGTATAGAACAAACTTGCACCTGTGGTTTGATCATGCACACCTTTGGGTTCTATACTATTTGGTAATCTTGACAATGCATCTGCAATGACACAAGTTATGCTTGGCTTATACACTACTCTAAAATCATATTTGAATAACAATAACAACCATCTAGCAATTATCTTTCAAACTTGTGGTTTATTAACCAAATAGACCAATGCCTTATGATCTACATTATAAAGAACCTTTATTGCCCAACAAATAATGTTTGAACTTGTGAAAAAAAAACACCATTGTTGAAGCCTCTTTCTTTCTTGTGCTATAATTATGTTCTACTTTGTTCAAAAGCCTAGAAGCCTAGATTATTGGTTGATCACTATTCCCTATTACGTTCTAAAACAACATAGCCCCCATAGTTAACAAGGACGCATATGTATGAACATGAAATGCCACATGTTAATTTGGTAATATTAGTATCAATGCTTTAATATACTTTTGTTTAATCAATTCCCAAACCTTCTACATTCCTTTATTTAAAGAAAAGTCTATCTTTTTGGTCAGTTTAGTGATAGGTGCCATAATCACAACAAATGTTTTTATGAAACATCTATAAAATTGTGCCATCCCATTGAATACTTGAATCTATTGGGGATTCTTAAGTGGTGGCATGTTTCCGATTACCTATACTTTCTTTAGATTTGGTAGTTTCCCTTGGAAACAATAAAACCCAAGATCATCCCTGAAAATACATTAATACACATTTGTCTAAATTCAAATTAATGCCATATTTTTTGCACTTTTGAAAACATAGTTAGAGCTTCTACAAATGACTCTCCATATCACTGTACATCATAAAGTCATCCATGAATATCTTCATAAAATTGTCCAAATACTCTTTGAATGTTTTAGTCACAACTTTTTGATACGTCGAATGTCCATTTTTAAATCCAAAGGACATCATCTTCCATATAAAAGCCCCTTAGTCTATCACAAATGTAATTTTGTATTTGTTCTTTTGAGCTATAAATATTTTATGATATGCTAAATATCCATCTAGGAAGGAATATGCCTCATACCCTATTACTATGTCCAACATTTCATCTGTGAAAGGTAATGGGTATGGATCCTTCTTTGTGGCTACATTTAATTTTTTGAAATCTATACACACTTTCAGTTTGCCATTTTTCTTGGGTACTATGGCTATGGGTGACACCATGTAGCTTCTACATATTCAATGAATCCAATTGCTAACAACTTATCTATATCTTGTTTGACCGTTATAGCATAGTTTGGATTTAATCTATACTTGGCTTGATGTGTTGGCGATATAATAGTGTCCAACTCAATTATGTGTTGTGTTACTTCTAGTGGAATCCCCTTCAGATCTTTATATGTCCATGCAAAAACATCTTTGAATTCCTTCAACAACTACTCCACTTCCAACACCTTGCCTTTTTCTAAATGTGCATTAATCTTCACCATTTATCAGTTCCTAGATTGAGCTTCATCAATTATTGATTTTTAGTTAACATCCCATCCAAATATTTACAATCCTTATGCTTTGATGTTTATTAGAATTTCATCCACTACAACATTCCTTGGTTCATGTTTATAGTACGTCTCTATATACACCTTATCCTCTAAAACTACTTATAGTTCACATTTGTTGCCAAGTATCTTCTTTTCTATGCTCTAGACTTCAAATCCATGTTTTGAAATACTCATCTTCACATTTGTATCCATGATCCCCACATCTATGGTTTTTAGAGATTGAATTGTCTCAAGTAAATTAATTATTCCCATGGAGAACAATTCTGGCTCTATAGCAAAGATGATATCTTCTTTTTCATTTATGAAGCCATTTTGATCATCGTATTACAATGACACTTTTGGTTTTCTTACTTCACTTCCCAAATGTTTGGTAATTATAATTGTTTGGATTATCGCATACCCTTGTTTAATAATAATGTTACTTCTTTAATCATGTGCCACTCTAACATCCCTTAACCATGGTCTCCTCCACAAAATGGAATAACTAGAATCTACCACATTATTCTAAAGTATAATAAACATAGTTATGCAAGGAATGCCATGAACATATATCTTCAGATCTTTGATCAACGCTACTAGTTTTGTGGTTGTTTAATTGCCATCTTCAAATTATATGGTGCAGGCTTAGGCTTTAGAAGCCCCAACCTCAATTTCAATAGTTATGTGATAATATTATCTCTATAACCTCCATCTAGCAACACATCTTTTATTGTATACTTTCCAGTCTATACTTGGATAATTGCCATATGATTATCTATTATTATAAGAACTATCCCTACTTCTAGTACTTAAGACCCAACTTGTTTTTTTGTGGTTATTTTATATACATTCTGAGTTTTCTTTTGTTTCAACTTCTACCAAAGATATTTTTTTAGCTCAAGAGCTATTTGAAGCAATTGTCCTAAGTTTAAAATATAACTTATTTTTAACATTTGCTTACCAATGTCCAAAAAACTTTCTTCTATTGTGATTAGTTTCCCTTGTGAACTCATTACTTCTTGAAACTTCTATGCTTCCATAATAGTAATATTTGGCATATTTAGCCAAGTTGTGTTCCATCCCTCCATGGATATAGATGGCCCTTCAATCTAGGTTTGTGTTTTTTGAATCTATTGAATTGTCTCCACCATAGATTGCTTCAACCGCTCTTCATTATCTTAATCAACAACATTCTTTCGTTTTCTTGGCTCTCTATCCTTGAACACCTATTATTCAATTACGTTACTTCTTGTGGTAACATTAACATCCACCACATTCACATCAGTAATGATAGTTTGTGTTTTAGCAACATGTTGAACTTTTGCTACTATCATGGATTTCCCATGAAACATTTTCTACATCTTAACAAATTTTGGACAATTTGTCATTTAATGGCCACAAATGTGACATGCATATGAAAATGTATTATGTGTTTTTTGACTTAGTTGTGGCGCCTTTGTGATTGCCACATGGTCTATTCTTTCTTCTTTCTACATGTCTTCGCATTGTAATTTGTCATCCCATAATTTGTGCAATGTTTGTCAATCTTCCTTGTATTACTTTGTGTTTTTAATGTTACTGCCTATTTAATATTCTATGGTATTGATAGTGCACTCTTCACTTTTGCATAAATCATACTTTCTTCACACAACATTGTCGCCTCTTATGTTGTTATAATGTCGATTGTTTCATCCCTAAAATTGCAATTATGAGGTATGATTGCAAACCCACTATAAATATAGTAGTTAGAAAATTGTCTATGGTTGGTATTTATAAACCATGAGCCAACTTCTAAATTTGCTCATAGTAAACCTCCACCCTCTGTTTCCTCTTGCTTCATGTTCTTTAGTTCCATGTATATTTTACTCTTCATTCTAAGTATTTCGATGATGTTTGCAAAATGCATGAGTAAGCTCCAAAAACTCACAGTTAGGAAATTTTAACATGTAATCATGGCATTAATCTAATGTTATATCTCTTAACATATAGTTAAACGCATTGATGATATATTTTTCAAAAGTCTCTACATTTATTTTTATTGTAGAATAAACACTTTAACATGAGCATTTGGATCAACATCTTTTTTGGAATCAAGATACTTAAAAGCTACCATGTTTGGCCTAACATAATGGCCATTTATGTGATAAAAATTTGGTGTAGTTACAACAATTGGTTATCAATATCCTCCTCTTGAATGCACGACGCCTACAATTCTACACCTTCCAATAACCATTGAACTCATTAGTGGTTGATTTGTAGTCTTGTTCACATGAATAGTCATTATCAAATTAATAAACACCATTTGAGGTATCCCAACAACTCTAGTAGTGGCTATTGGTAGTGCCAAACTTTGATTCAAATTCCTTCCTACCAATACTCCATTTGATCCGCTACCCAATTTTGCTATAAATCCAATTAATATTCCCCTTTTAACAACATCTATGTTGGGTTCAACAATTGTTTCTTCTTTTATGGTTGTTATACCTGCATTGAATGATTGGGTAAGTCTTATTCCAACATGTTGTTTCCAAGTTTCAACAATCATCGCTTCTAACACTATTGCTGAAATTGTGTTGACTTGAAATTGACATTGTTCTAGTATGTGGTTACCCATTGGTATCTTCTGTGGGGCAATATGTGGATGTGAATACCCCTCTGGTTATCTGCTCTTGGTCTGAATAGATGAACGAATTTGTCAACTATGCAGTCCCAATTGGCTTCCCATTTCCATGCCTCCAATTTTGTTTTAGATTATAGGAATTCCTTATTCTTGTTCTTGTGGTCGATTTATTAATGCTCCTACCACATTTTGTAACTCCATTGCCTAACAATACATATTCTGATGTGAAAAGGCAGAAAAAGACAATCCATGATTACATGTCTTTCTTCCTCATTGAATGCACATACCTGTAAAAGTAACCTAATCATCTTTAAATCCACAAATTCATGAGCACGTGTTTTGGTTGCATGCCTTGTTTGATCCAACTTTGGATTCCTTGGATAAGAGTATGATTGTGGTACTTCATCCAACGCATTCACATGTGCCATTTCATACTAGATCATCTTTGGTAATTTTCCTCAGTTTCTTCAAACACATCAAAATTGGTGTTTTCATCCACCTCCCAATGTTCCACTGCTTCATAATAATCTGGAGATGTAGATTAATACACAAACTTGGGTTGTATACCTCATGTAACATCCCTCCTTCAATTAGTCATCGATTTTAGACTTGAGATTTCCTATGGATGATCATGTACTATAGAAGTCCCTCCTTTGTCTTGGTCTCTATGATTCTAAACCACAATTTGTGGCCGATGAGTATACTGCATTTACTCAGTCGAATAAGTAGTCAACTCCATCTCTCTTTGTGGAGATCATTGTCTGGAATTGTGCCTTCTCTGAAGACCCGTAGTCCATATGTCTTTCCATACCACTTGTGGTATAAATAATCTATGCCCTGCAGCCTTTTCCTCTATTTCTAAAACTCGTTTGTTCAACATTAGATTCTAAGATGGGGTTTTTGTAAACCTACATATTCTTCTCCATTTTCAAAACCTTATTTTGCTTATCTTTTAATAACTTGTCATTTTGTCTCCAAGTCCAATTATCATTGTAAACTTCGGGTCACCATCCAATTCATCTTGTTTCATAATTCTTTGTCTTTAAAGTATGTAGATCATTCTATAGTCCTTATAACGTCAACCGCGTAGACCTCTAATATTTTCTAACATGCCCCTTAAAATTATGAATTAAAAAAACAACATTATTCGTCTAGACACTTTCATCTACATGATACAACAAAATTTGCATAAACCTTTCCATTACTAAAAGAAAAAATATTAAATTCACAAGATGGTCGCCAAATGGTAAAAGTGAAATTTAAATTCGTACAAAATATTTCACACTACTATAACAACATATTTTGTCGCAACCCCACTTTGAGGCAAGTGTGAGGATGAGACTCACACTCCCAAAAGTGAGAACTTGGAGTCCTCCGGGATTCCCGCAACTTCAGAGCTCAACAGCAGAGGTCAAAACACCTTGCCTTGAGGTGTTCTTTATACCGTTGGAAAGGCCTTGAAGTGTAGATGTCGAAAATGGTCTCGCATGAGCCATTTGGACATCTGCAGCACAAGTTATGGTCAAAAGAAGGGCCGAGAGTCAAACTGGCAGTTTGACTCCCGACCACAAAAAGCCGAGAATCGACCCGATCCCGATGTGTGCAGATGGAGTGCGACACACCATGGGAAAGCTCTTAAGGAGAGCTAAAAGTTTTCTTTAGACCTCATTCCAATTTGAGGTCTGAGTTGGGAGTTATGAGCTCCCAAAGTCCCGGGAGTCCAAACCGGGACAGTTTTGGGACTCCTCCTTGGGAGTCCCGGGGATAAAAGCCATTTGGATGTAGGTGCCGCGGAGTAACGCAGTGAATACTCTATGGGGGAAGGTGGTGGCCTCCCCCGAGTCCGGGTCGTGGTGAGTCAAGTGAGTCCAAGGTCGCCCGTGGTTTGTCCCAACACCAAAAGGGTGCAGAATGAGTTCTAACCAACTTGTGGTTGGTTTTTGGATGCATGACCGAATAACTAAGTAGCTTGACCCTCTTCCTAGTCTAATCCCAGAGCTTTCAGCACGCCCCTCTCACCCCCTTTAGTGCTGGAAGCTGGGAGTGGCACTAAGTCCTATTTACTTTCGCCTTTGACACAGTTGGACTATTTTGAATCTAACAAGGGACTTGGGGGCGCGTCATATTTACATTTCACATGCCTATGTTCACTATTTATGTCTTAAGTTTCAACAAACTTAACATTACCATTCATTCCAACATCAAACACATGGTTATTGCATGTAACTAGAATCTACACTTTAGAACACATTATAAAAAAATTCCAGAAACAATATTACACTTCATTTCATCATAATCTAGCACTACATGAAATCCACACAAAATATGAACATGGAATTCAATGTAGAAGTCTATGCTTCTCTATATTATTGAAAACATGAATCCAAATTATAACGTAATCCCATGTTTTGTTGAAAAGAAACCCCAAGACAACATTTAAAATTTGTGTTATATCAAAATAGAATATGTGGTTTTCTACCACAAGTACTTTTAGCTCTTCTTATTTTTCTCTCAAAATAAAAATTTCCATTGTTTCATCTTCTTTTCCTCCCTTTAAAACCATCCCAAGTCACATCATATTGATCTAAAGCAACAAGAATTCAATATTCAAACTAACAAAATTCCTTGATTAATTCCTATCGTAACTACCTTGTTCATCCCAAATCACATATTCAACTTACCCCCTTAACAGGTTACATCACTGGTAGGTAATAAGGCCTAAGTTCAAGATTCGCCAATGAAGGAAATAGCCTAAAAATCTGAACTAGTTACATTTGGCCATGTAAGAAAGGTGGGATCAAAAAGCGACCTAACAAAGGCCAAAATTCTAGGTCTATGAACACGATGAAGAAACTGCATAATCTCCAACAAAGAAGGTTTAAAAGCCAAAACTCCTTGCTCAAAAGGTTTCTACATCCACAACCACTAAATCTACAACGGTAAAGACTCGAGTGAAAGTAAAGTAAAATTCTCTTCCCAAAGGTAATTACATTCTACAATTTTCTGCATATTATCAATATTTGTTATAATGAACAATTTTTCTTTCCCTTTCTTTACCTTGGATGTTGTTCAAGTTGTGGGTTGGCTTGGTGTAGTTGTTAATATCTTTGGTTCTACAAGTTGATGTAGGTGTAATTCACAATTTTGTTTGTATAGACCAAAGATAAAAATTGTCATTCATGATGACATTTTGGAATTTTGTGCTCTATTGCAAGCAAACCCATCTTGAGTGGTAACCAAATGGTTGTCAAAGTTTTATGAGGCAAGTTTGATCTTCCTTAGAAATAAGCAAATTAGCATTTGACAACCATTTATTACATAATTGATTATAAAATTGGTTGTCCAATGTAATCTTCTATAATTTATTGAGGCTAATGTAATCTTATGTGGCCAAAACTTTTGGCTCTATGGTTAGAAGATTCCATTTGGACATGGTCTTGATGCCTTTTGTCATGAAGTTATAATTCAACATCAAATTTTGTAGGTACTGAAAGGTAGAAATGAAGATGAGCAAAAAGTTTTTTTAGGTTTGTAACAATGATTGAAACTATTAAAATGCAAATGACCACATGTTGCATATAGAACTTGAGTTATTATGAAAAGTTCTCTTCAACTTGAATATCAAGTCCACGTAAGATCCTATTTTTTGAAGACCACATGTATTCATGAACTTCAACACCAATTTAACTTAGGATGGGAGGCTTTAATTTGTAAAGCATTATAATACTTGTAAACTTGCAAATATATTTTCAAAATTCAATTAATATACTCCATACCTTTATTGTGTGTGATGTGGCAGTTGATTGGGCGAAATGGAGTTGTTGAAATGAAGACATTGGTCATGTGATTTGGTATTTTATTAAATTGCAAGATGTAACACTAGGCACTGTAAAACTAGAAATGAAGTCAATTATATATATTTTTAGTTTGAAATACACTAGACCTTATATGATCCAAGGAGTGTTTTGAATCACCAAGTTTTTTGCCCCTTATATGAGTTGTATATGTCCTTGGACCATAAAAGTTTTGGTAATTTAGATTAAATCGTCATATTAAATTATATCCCATTTGCAATTTTATGTGCCATCCCAACACTGGCTCTTATGATCTTTGGTTATAATATTATCTTCATGGTTCCTTTTGTCACTTTGAAAGTTAACCACGAGTTTAGATTATGTTTTTTTTCTTTTATAGGCTAATGTTTAAGTTAACAAAATTCAAGTCTTTCATCTGCCATGGACTAATCTTGTAAACTAATTGAATGTTGTTAATTGTGGATATTAGTAAAAATAATTGTAAATGTCCACAAATTGACCACAATATAAACTATTAGTGCTACAAGTCCACTTGAAGACATTCAATTATGAATGTCCAAACAATCTTGAATGTCCATCCATCCAATCCTAAATGTCCAAACAATCTTGAATGTCCGTACAATCATGAATGTCCATCCATCCAATTTTAAATGTCCATCCATCCATTCTTAAATGTCCATATAATGTTGAATGTCCATTGGGTCTTGAACATGCATTGAGTCTTGAATGTCCATACGGTCTTGAATGTCCATCCATTTTTCCATTCCAATCTTAATGGTCATTTATATGTCTAGTCTAATGGAAACAACTTAATATGCATATTTTCCATTCAATGTCCACATTCATTTATATGAACAAGGACTTTCACTAGACAATTTCTTAAAGATGCATCCATTCTTGAACCTAAGTTTTTACCACCGAAGCTCAATATGTTGATTTAGGATTATTGAAGATCAATAGTAGATAGAGTAGTAATAGATCTTGGACATACTAGCAATAGATCTTGGACATTGTGATAACATATCTATCACTTGCAAGGACTATCGACCCTTTTAAGCTATCAAAGGTGTGTAGATGTAGATTATAAAAACACCCTTTGGAGATTTTCAGCAAGAGATCAATATTTTGTTATGTAGGTACAGATTGGAAATTAATACTTGTAATGCAAACGCTATACATCTTTTAAAGTCCAGATAAAATGTAGCAACTCATTACATTATAAATACATAGAAACATGTTATCCTAGCTTTTAAAAGTAACTTTGGAAATCTACAAACAATCATAGTATAAAAGCTCACTTTTGTATAATCTCCTCAAAGTCTAATATGTCATTTTGAATATTTATACAATCACCTGAGACAAATTGTCTAGATGCAAACTTGATGTCATGAAAGATAAAATCATCTCTGAACATGGACAAACAACTATTAACTACATCAATGAGCTTATAGGGTAATGTTTACATGACATTGATGTCATTACTAGATGATTATACACATTAGACAAAATCTTGTGATTCAAAGGCTTGTGTTATTGGATGAGTAGAAGTAGCAAAAGCCATGGAAAGGCCACCCAATAGTCCCATTTGCAACATTGTATGGTTTTGTATTGTTTGTCGGCTCTTGATGGCATACCTCCATATTTGATAATATTGAACTTCCAATGCCCCACATTGTCCTTTATGAGAGTTTTTATTCCAAAGCTACCATTGGCACATAAATTTTGGGATTAGAATTTATATCTTGTTGCATCATAACTGTCATCTTTGCATTGTTGGAACTTGGCTATAGGAAAATGAACTACCCATTTGCTTGAATGGATCAAACTAACACATCATTCAGCCCCCATGTTGTCTCATGAAAAAAATTATCGATGTTATGCACAACCTACATATGTTTTCACCAATCTGCACAATGAAATATGATGATACAAACTTGTAAGAGGAGAACTCACTAGGACCCTGAAAAACCTTACAACTTCCAAAGCCCAAGAACTATCTAATAAACATAGTCAATTCATATTTATTAACTACTCCATGTTTCCAATTAGTTAGATAGTTTGATTAATCTGAGTGGGTTGCTATTAATAGTCTCCCACCTCCTTGTAGTCATAGTTTCAGTTTTATGGGTGGGGTTGGAAAAAAGTTCATAACTAGAATTTAGATGTGAGAAACATTTTTGTAAGGTCACATATTGAGTGAAAAGTACAAAGTAAGAAGGAACTTCACCACAACAATAGAAGGTGAATTGTAGGTTAACAATTGAGGAAAGGAGCATTCTTGAAATAAGTGCCCTCGAAAGAAGATCTAAGGGGCGTTTATTTGGAAAATGCCATGATTAAGGGTATTACCCAACATAAAGCACCTTGACAAAATTTTCTAAAAGGGAGTGGGCATTTTTCATTTTTAAATGCATTACCTTTTGTGGAAAAAACATCGATTACATATGGCACCCTGTAAATATACCAAGAAATTTTAGTAAGTGATTTATGTGCGTGGGAGCACAATAGAATGAGTAACAACAAATGAAAATAAGCATAATAGTTGACCTAACCCTAACCCTAGTAACATGTTTCCTCATGATCATATATTAACCAATCCAGAGTTTACAAAACCTAGGCTTAAACTTTCACCATTTGGTTTTTCTTTTGGAGTCAATTTTTTTTTGTTAAGCTATGTTTGTTCCTTAAATTTATATAGTTACCTAGTCACCATTTTGACTCTTGAATCAAGTCTTGGGATGCATGTTTGACATTAGCATATGAAAAGTTGACCATATAAACAACCAACAATGTTCATTATGAAAAAGATGAATATTGGGCAAACATTAGACACCTCATCAAATCCCTACTAGGTATTAGGGTGGTTTTTGATGTTTCTTAATTATCATTCTTGAAATCTAATATTGAAAAGTAGTGGTTCCCAAAAATCAAATACCCATAACTTGAGCTTTTTTAATTTAAAAATTTTTAAAAATGAAAAGTAATGAGTATTAAAATATTCATGTACTTACACCTAACTACTTCCCTAACTTACCTACTTAAGTAGGTAAATAGGTGCTATATAGATAGGTGTTTATCTTAGACGAGTAGGTAGGTATATAGGTAGGTAGGTACCTAATTCAACCTATATACCTAAATATTGATTTAAATTTAATTTGGAAAGATTCAATTAATATGCCATGTGATAAATTTCTATTACACCATGTGTCACAATCTAAACCATCCAAACATAAAAATTAAATGTCTTAGATTATTTTAAAATATTAATTAATTAAAAAAATTAAGAGTTAGGACATGTGGCAACACATAACTTGTTCCTATTTTTCACCAAAAAAATCGTATCTTAATTACAAGTGACAATGTGTATATGACTAATCAAAGGATGAGGGATACTTTCGTTGATTTTTTTTTTTCATCCAAAATTCATTGTCATTTGCAACTAGTGTCAATGTAACTTATCCAATGCAATTATTAAGCTTGTAGTTACAAATGTTGCTTGCAACTAAAACTTAGTCGCATGGACTAATTGCAAAATGGCCATTTTCTATTAGTGTAACTAGCTTCTACACTCTAGAATATGAGGTTTCTGGCCATGAAAATAAATATTTTTGCAACAAAGCAACAACATCTTCAACATTTTATAGTTTTGGACCATTTGAATCCAATTAGTTGTGTCTAATGAATCTCTTTACAATTGCACCCACCCCATCATGGGGCCTTTTACCATGACCAGTGCCAAAAAAATTCCAAAGCATCATACACCCACTTGTCAAATACGGGTATATCCTAACATAACATCATGGGGTTCCACTTTTGAATTGAAAATAACACCCATCTAACCACATCCAATGTTGAGTGGGCTAAAACCCACTATCCAACACACTCTACTATGTGATAATAAGCAATGTTGAACTATCATGAGACTTATGATCTAAGATATAAAAATGGTACTTCATGAGTACTTGAGAATCTTCATCATTGGGATCCAAATTCAAATTTTGTTGCCAAGTAATTTGCACCAAGATTATCACTTGATGCAAATGTCAGTGCATACTTTGCACTTCATTTTGAATTTCAAAGCTGCAATTTTCAACAAAGTCGATCGCTAAAACAATTATGTCACTAAGAAAATGTTTTAAACACTCTCTTAATTGTTGGTTTTGCCAATGTGATACAAAATATTGAAGCTTTGGCTTTAAATAAATAATGAACTTAGCTAAAAAAATAGATTTGTAGACAAGTTTTTGTTTCTTTTTTTCCTTTCCTTTCTTGGTTACAATGGTCTTTAGATAATCACTTCCAATAAACTAGAAAATATGACAAGACATCTTCATCAATTGGACAAATTAGAAGATTGTTTACTCCACAATTTTCACATTTTCCTAGTAAGCACTCCTTTGCATGCCACTCATGGAATTCCTCACGAAGGTAGACCATTGATTCCCA
>Ga0116226_10003874_pt1 | contig 13198 bp, 7 predicted proteins | sample S1TSphfallax_FD_89692 | JGI IMG/M metagenome (GOLD analysis project Ga0116226, IMG submission 89692) | Host-associated microbial communities from peat moss isolated from Minnesota, USA - S1T2_Fa - Sphagnum fallax MG | ecosystem: Host-associated > Plants > Peat moss > Unclassified | place: USA...
CTTGATCACAACCGACATTGGCCACTTTTACAATTAGCCGAAAGTTTTCATCCATCCATGAAATTATGTCATTTAGGATGAGACTTCAATTGCAACCACCCTTGCAATTAGGTTTGCAACTAAGGTTGTGACTAAATTAATCCCTATAACCATGACTACAAAATAATGCCAAATGTCTAATTATGGACATTCAAGCTATAAACATGTGGTGAAATTTTAACAATTGGATATAAATAAATTATTAAATGATTTTACAAGGTGTCACCATGTGGCACATTTGAATAAATTATTTTTAATTTTTTTTCATAAGTGTGGCTAAGATTGTGACACATGGTAATTTGTGGATTTATCAACAAATATTTAAATTAATTATTATATTGCCAATTTTGTGACATGTGGGCATTACATTATTTTTTCAATTTTTAAATTGTGTTTATTAAGGTTGCATCCTAATTGTACATGTTTCAAGTTAATAATGCATCTTGGTGTTTTAATGTAGTTGAATGTGTGGTTAGGATAGTTGCATCTTTAGTTGAAAGTGGAACCAAACATGCAATTAAGCTAGTTGCATTATTATTTTAGGAGTTGCACATGCGACTTCACAAAATGGAAGGTTGCATCTACTAGAGTTGCACATGCAACCTCACAAGTTGAGATACTATAAATGTCATTGTTCTTATGACTACATATGCAATTACACTAGTTGCATTATTAGATGCGCATGCAACTAAACTCAAACCCATATTCACAATTAATATGAAGTAGTGAATTTGCTTGACATGTAACCTAAACATGCCAACAACATCACAATGATGATAGCCTAAAAATGTAAAACAAGGTTTAAATATTCAATGTATTAAAGTATGACCAAAAGAGGAAAGGCATGGGGAGTACATTTAAGGAGTAAACATCCTACCATATCTACAACATAGTTTTCATAGCATTTTAATTAACTACAACCAGTGAAAAAGATTTAAAGATCAAACAATTTGCATATTGGGTGAAAACACATTATGATGGCCATAAAATGTTATCACTTGAATGTTATTCTTCAAAATTGTGCAATTTTCAATTTTCATCAAATCAATATTAAAAGATGTTTTCATAAATTATACTCAAAATAAGGTAATTCCATCACCAAATAATCCAATTGTTAAAAGAAACTACATTTTTAAATTAATATTAAATGATTAAAAAATATGTTTATGAAAAATTAATACATGTACCAATGTACTCTAAAAATTACTTAAATAATTGTAAAACTTGATGAAGCATTTTTTCATATATTGAATATGAATTGATTACACCATTTCAATTCCATTTAAAAAGTTTCACTATTGCAATTTCACAAAAACATATTAATTAGGTTTTTCATTTAAATAAGCATAAGTGTGTTGCAAAAAATATTTTTGAAAAATTAATGTCATTTGCAAAATAATGAAATTATGTTAAAGGCCTTTGCATCAAAATCTATTTTATATGTATATCAAAATGTTAGATGAAATCAAAGAAAATTTGTTCTCAAAATAATATAAAACACCTCCAACATTCACATAACCAACACACACAACTGGTGGGGAAGGGTTTCTAGCCATCACAGAAGGTAGGATGGTTTGAATGTTCACCCACACCCCTTTAACATTATTGCACATTAAACTACTAGTGGAAAATGAAACATTTACCATCCCTAACTACATAAACTAATTTTCCCCCAATTCCAGGTGATGATCAACTCCAATAGTGGAAAAAGCTTTATGGTTTGGAAGATTTGGTACAATAGATTATAAAAAAGGCTATAATGTTAAGGATGATAATGTGCCAATTAAAGGCTTCGAGGAAAGGAAAAGGAATTGCCATGAAGGGCAACAACAAATTGGACTATTGTCCAAACATCATATGGAAAAGACCTTTATAACCCTAGAGACTTAATTCAAGGAAGAAAAGGAAGTAGTCCAAATGCTTAATCTTTAACTATAGGAAAAGGGAGATGCAATGGTGTTCACTATGCCAAAACTTGACATCTATGTCTAGAACAAAATATGTGTAATGAACAAAAATAATCATGTCAACATATATGCCATTAGTCATGGATTTAAATTCTTAAATACAACTATATGACTAGGCCACCTACCTTAGCCCATATTCTTAACCTATGTAGCCTTACTTAACATTATGTAGGTTAGGTGGACTAGCTTAAACAACTTATCCTATTTAACTTAAAGTAGATCACGACATGGTGCCATTTGTCATTTATGGTTTGTTTTATGGTATTATTTCAATTTTTAAATTCATATTAATTTAATAAATTACATGTATTAAACATATATAATAATTTTATTTCATAAAAATAACTAAATATTTAACATTACTTGATATGTTGTAAATAAAAAATTAATAATTACATTGTTATGCATCATAAAATAATATAATAATTGATCTAATAACTTGAATTATAATTTTATCCTAAATTATATTTTTTCATTAAATAAAATCTTTAAACTAAAATTATAATAAACTATCAAATTAATAATAATAATTCATATAATATGTTGAATTAGATTTTTTATAATTTATATTTACATTAATCTATTTAAATTTGTGAAAGTTCATGTTAATTCATAGTAGTTACATCCCATGGAAAAATAATCAAAAGATAATTTTTAAATGGAAATGTTACCTAATAATATTATTATTAAAGAATCATTTTAAAGAAAAGATAATCTAAAAGTTAATTATAGAATAAAATTCCAATACAAAAGTATTTGTTGTAATGAATAAAATTTTAATTTAATTAACTTATAAGACTCCATAATACCTATCTAAATATCAATGGTAGGTTCATATCACTACTACAAAAATAAGATGCAATTTAGTAGCCTAAATCACTATGGGACCTTAAAAATGAAATAATTTCATTGCATTTTACTGATTTCACCTTGATGAAAGTTATTTCACTATAATATCATTATGTAGACATCATGTTTCAATACTATTTAATAAAATTTAATATTATAATTTACTATAGTAAATAGGTTTATTTTTATGTTTTTAAAAATATTTTATTTATTCTACTTTATGATATACCCTATGTTATTTTAAGCTACTTTAGTTATTCTAAATTATATCTTATGTTGTTATAGACTATTATAAATTATTTTACTAAAAATTATTATATGTTATTTTACCTTAAGGTATCTTAACTAATTTGTTACAAGCTTTTAAGTTGTTCTAAATTAAATTATTCAACTAACTTTAGACTATACCTTAAGTTATTTTATTTTAAATTAATATATGTTATTTCAATTTATACTTTAAGTTATTCAAGGTCATTATACTTTATGTTATTATAAATTATTTTATACTAAATATAATAACTTAAAATAACAAATAATAACATATGAAAAATAATTTTAAATACCCTACAATATAATAACTACCATAACCTATGATATCATAACATAGAATATCCAATAATAATTTATAACATAATAATCACTAATAGTTGTAATATAACATATAATAACCAATAGTAACTTATAATACAATAACCATTAGTAACCATTGATAAAATATCCATCAATAACCACCAATGGTTTACAACAGAACAACCACCAATAGCCATCAATATAATAGCCACCAATATAATAGGTACCAATAGCCATATATTAGAATTACTTAGGATTACCAAATATAATTGAAGGTGAAATAATTTATGATAATAAAAAATAACTTAAGATGAAATAACTTATTATAACCTAGAATTGCCAATAATAACATGAGGTGAAATAGCCAAAAATAATTTATAATAAGTGTAAGTAATTTAAACTGAAATAATTTATAATAACAAAAAAAACTTACAATAGCTAAAAATAACTTAAAGTGAAATAAACTAAAATAGGCAAAAGTAGCCTAGGGTGAAATAACAAAAAATAACAATTTTTTTTAAAAATAACCATAAATAGCTGTAAATAATGTAGGGTGAAATAATTTAAATTAATGAAAATAGTCATATAATAATTGAAAATAACTAAGAATATGTAGTATTATTATATATTTTAAAATCCATTTATTGAATTATTTTCCCAAAAGAATGGTCATTGAAATATTATTGAATAATGATATGCAACTTTTTCTTTTGTTCAAATGATTTTAGACTTTCAAAAGGAAATAAATGTAATTATTTCCATTATTGAATTTTTTTCAAAAGTAAATTCGAATCATTTCATTTGAACAAAATATCAATAAGATATGAATATTCAAAGTCTATGTTTTTGTAACGTTTAAAATGAAGTATTTGATAAATAAAAGTAATGTAACATATTATCACAACAAGTGGGTGGCTTGATGGTAAAGGTGTTTGTCTCCATTCCAAAAGTCAAAGGATCAAACTTTATGGGTGGTGTTATGTGTGGTCAAGAATGGTATGTTGACCGAATATTATCCTATCGAATTTCTTAAAATAGGTGCCTAGTTGATTACGTAGCCTACTTACTTACTGAGGCTAAGTTTAAAACCTAGCCTAAGTAGTGACACATGTCAATAAATAATAGGTTTTAAAAATCATGAAATTATCAATAATATTATATATTAAATAATTAAATTTTAATTGATTTTCCATCCCGGTTAATTGATTAATTAGCATGTGAATGGTTTGATAAATTTGTATTTCATTTGAAAATAACCTTGTTTCATTAGGTACTACTGAAATAAGTCATTGTCCGTAATAACTCATGCATGTTCACTAAGGGGTTGAATAATTTTACTAGGTTATTATTATTTTTAATTCACTCAAAATCTAATGAAACCTAGAGTGAACTAGGACACATTTTGTAATAGTGATTAATGATTTGATTTGATTTGATTTTTTGGGAGTGAATTTCAACAATTTATTATAATTGGCATTTAATTTTGATCTAATTTTCACACTTTACTTAAGAGTTCACTTTGTTTCAAGTTGTTAATTTTGTGTTGGAATCGAAATTCCATTGACTCATAAAAAGATTTAACAAAATTTGGCTAGTACAAACAAAATGAAAATATGTTTTTTAAACATCATTTTATATTTTCGGCTACCTATTCAAACCATGCATAAAAATTTGGCAATTTTTTTTAAATTTCAATAAAATTATAACTATTGAAAATCTCCAAAAAATATGGCATTGACATTTTAAATTTTAATTTAACCAAGGGTTATATATATAAAGTTAGGGGAAAACATGATGATGGTTGTTTAAAATATTAGATTATTACAAATTCCACCAAAACCAAAATTCATTAATTTAGTACATTTGGTCATGTAATTAACTTATTAAATAGTTTAGGAAATAAGGTAATTAATTAATGAAGCGGGTGAAATAATAGGTCACATGTCATAATTAATAAAAAAATAGGTAACAAGTAGTATTTAGGTGGACTATATATGTTGTAAACATTTTATTATGTTGATAAGTGAAAATGTTTTTGTATTATTTAATTAGTTAATTAAGCTAAATTGTAGGTAATAAGCAACATAGGTAACAAATCATAGTAGGTAAGAAGGTTAAGTAAAAAATCATTTTATGGTGTAGATATTTTTTTAATGAATTAATTATGTTTAATATGTTTAATTAACTAATTAAATTTAATCAAAGTAATAAGACTTATTAATTAAGTAAATAAATTAGGGAGTAAGTAATATGCATGTGAGCTAGATAATAAGAATTTTATTATGTTGATATGTGATAATGTTAGTAAATTAATTATTATTTAACTCTAAATAGGAAATGTAATTAATTTAGTAAATATGCGAAACAAAATATAATAGGTAGTAAATAAGTAGGTCAAATAATAATTATTTTATTATGTGAATATGTGACAATTGTTTTGCATGAAACAAAGGATGTGATATGATAGATGATGCACCCCCACATTCTGTGATAGACTCAAATGTGAGTTTGAAGGTGAAAATTATGAAAGAAGGAATTGTGGTATGCTCCCTAATTCATAACATGTCAGGGGTAAGAGGGCATGTTGGAGCTTCGGGATGGGGACTAGGACGAATGACAAGTAGGTCATTTATTCATACGAACTTACACAAACTAAACAACAAGTTGGTTAATGCATTGTTGGAGCACTTTTGGTGCACAAACAAACCATGGGCATACATGGATTCACAAGACTCACCATGGCCCGGACTTGGGGGAAACCATCACCTTCCCTCTTATATATTTTTTGTGACTAGCCATGGGGGTTATACTCAAGTGTCATTTTTCTCAAGACTTCCAAGTTAGGAGTCCCGAAATTCTCAAAATTGGGACTATTGCCACTTTTGAGGCCTATAAATTCTTGTGTAGAACTCCAATTGAAGTGAGGTCTAAAATAAAGTTGTAGCCTTCATCGAAAGATTTCCAACAATATGTGGCACACCACCTATAGACACGTGAATCAAGGCAATCCCGACTTTTAATGATCAAAAATCAAATTTACAATTTGATTCCCAATATTTCTTTCGGCCATAACTTGTGTTATAAGTATTTAAATAGATTATTCAAGCCCATTTTAAACATCTACATTTCAAAGGGTTTCTAATGGTATAAAAAAATCTTCAATCCAATGAGTTTTGACCTTTAAAATTGATCTTTGAAAATTTGGGATTCCATAAGGACTTTGATTCCCAAAAAGGGAGTCCACTAAGGCGTGTGTGGGTTCATTCCCTCACATTCTTTTACACTTCGGGAATGTGAATGTGAATGTGATTCCCGAGTTACATTCTTGGCACACACCTTTCCATGCCTTTGTTTTGGTTATAAGCCCAAGGCTAAGGTCATGACAATAGAACCACCCATCATCGAACACAAACCTACACAACATTTTCCAATAATTTCCTTTAATCAAATTGAACAACTTTTTTATCATTAAAAATGAAAATTGGAATATTACAAAATTTTTTTAAACGCCAAAATCAAAGGCACAAGGAAGAAAACATAAGAATTGAAAGAAGACAACTATAAAATTTTGCTCAAAATTTTTGAAGAAAAAATTTTAAACCTTTTATAATTTCCAACCCCATAATTTCTTCATTTTTAATATCTTTTGAATGATATAAAAACCTATGGCTACATTAATTAAGGATCTACAAAAAAAAATTGTACTCTGAAGGAAATGGAAACCAAAATTGTTTAATATGCCTACTATAGAACATAAACCCCATTACATGAAACAATTCATATGTCCTTGATTTCTTGACCAAATTGAGTGTTTTTTGTGGCATTGGAAGTGTTAAGTGGAAGGCTACAAATGTTCCATGAATGTCATAAACAAAGGAAAGATGTGTAAAATTCAACCCTCTTTGAGTTCTTAAGTGCATGGTGGTTAGTTTGTCTAGTTTAGAGTTACATAATGTTGTGGTTCGCTTTCATTAGGATTATCTCATGTCATTTGTTAACAAGTTTAATTTTGTAAAATATATAAGTAGGTGAAAAAATGGACTAATTTTCATGGTTTACATTTTAATCATTCAAAATGCATGGATCATATGGGATGAACCAATTAAATGAACTTGGGATCCTACCTACTTACTTAAACATATCTACACCCACATACCTATCCTAAACCTAACTACCTACCTATATATTTACCTAATTAATCTATGCTAGGTTGCCTATTCTAATCTAACCTACATTAAGATAGTTACCTACCTTGAGGTAGTTTAACTTATATTAAGTAGTTGGTTTGATTGTATTATTATAAAATTTAAATCATTATTTTTGGTCACATATACATCATCTAATGGACATTTTTAATCCAAGTCCAATGAACAATGTTTTTGACACGTGTACACATCCTATTTCTTTGTCATATCTTACTACACATTTAGCTCATAACTCTAGTTGCAAATAAACATGCCAAGTTGGATGGATGAAAAGTTAGTGTTAGTCGCATGTTTGATGTGACTATCCTTTCAACTAAGTGCCATGTATTATGTTAAATATAATTGAAATTGTATGCAACTTATCCAAGGCAACAAGACACTATAGCAAGTTGCATGTCTCATTTATGATTAAAAATCAATTGTAAATCAAATGATTAATTTGTACATTTTATGTAGTGATTAAATGCACTTTCTCTTTCCAAAGGTATAAAACAATTTTAGTGTTATGCACCATTGAAGTTTTTGTTTTGCTTTGGTTTCCTCTTTTGTCATTAATCCATAAGGGGATAATTATTTTCCCCAAACCTCCTAAGTTCCTCAAAATCACACACCTGATTGTATATTGTCAAAACATTATTTGGTGGAAAATGTAACATGATGTTGTGTAATGACAAATCATTATACAATGTCTTAGATTGTTATATTAGATTCATGATATGCATGAATGCTTGAGTCAATTTCACACATAATTGTTTAAATGTCACAAGATGTTTGCAAGATTCAAAATCAAGCCCTTTGCTTTTGTAAAAGCTCCTAATTATCAATGGATTGGTTTTAATTTTTGTGGTACTTTAACATCTTCATAAATGTGTGTTGTTCCACCACAATTGGTATGCTTCCATGGTCTTTGCACATATGGCACAAAATTTTATGAAACTTAGATTATTAATGGAACAAACCCATAGCTCCACAAAAAAATGGCATTGCATTTGATACACACACTTCATTTTTGGTGGTTTTTTTTAACAAACTCAATGTACAAAGGCATTTGGGCAAACCTTTCCTTGGGTGGCACCACTAGAAACATCACACCCCACATGTTTTAGATCCATCTAGAATTTTGGGATAACATACCACTCACTAAAGTCGTATCTTGTTTTCATTTTATTTTTTTCGATTAACAATTTGGCCCATACCTTAGTACATATATATATATATATACAATAATGTAATTTGACACTTAATGACAAATAGTCATGAATATCAAAAACACATGTTAGGAACATATTGGGAACAAAACTTTCTTACTTGTATAGCCTATGTAGATGTATACAAATTTTCCATGTAGTGTGTATATAGGTGGGGAACACAAAGCCCATGTGGTGCAACTCAATCTAATAAAAAGGACATCTTTTGAAAAAAAAAAAAAAAACATTAAATTGGGTCCACTTTTCTGTGGATTTTGGTGAGATGGTCCTTAGTGGTGTCACCCAAAAATGGGTTTGGCCATTTGATTGGAGTTCTCAATTCACACATATGAGTTTTTCCATGTCCACCTTGCAAACTTGAACCATTTACAATAAATACAATCTATGTTGACGTCGGCATTCAAATGAAACCTTGTTTTCATGCTTGGTTCAAGTTTGCCTTCTACCCCTTCTCCACAAACAAAGAATTCTTAATTTATTCTTAAGAAAAAAAATTGCCCAATCCATCCACCATTTCACCTTTTCATGTAATAAACAAATTTGGCTAACAAATATTCCTTAAATGGGCAAATTATTGGCACCCATTGTACCAAGTTGAAGTATCATCATTTAGCTTGTTGTCCTCCAATGTTAAATATTCCTTGAATTATAATCATGTTCGAACTTGGGGTCCTCCAAAACTTCTTTGATCATTTTTTGCATGGCAATCCTATATCATTCAATCCCTTCCAATTAGAAATTCACATAAAACATAGTCAAGGTGATTATAATTTTTTGGTAAGAAGAAATCCAACACAACATTCTACATTATAATTATAGCCAAGGCTAGTTTTCCCTTTAGACACCTTTTTGTTTTTTATGAAAAAAAAACTTATAACATGTTGACCTAATTCTACACTAGTTTTCTTGTGAATAATCTTCTCAAAGGTGTTTGGACATTGGGTCTCATGAAGAAACTCAATAAAGTGCTTAGAAATTGAATCATAAACATTGCCCTTGCTAGGCTACCCATAAATCTTTGGTCCATTCACCCCACAGCCCCCACCCCCTAAACAATTATTGCTAGTAGCAACCATAGTTTTGAAAGGTTAAGGTAGTCAAGCACGTGACCCCCTTAGTTGTGATTCAAAAAATGGTAAAAACATATTTTGTGCACCTTTGTTTCCAATCTCTTGAACTCCACCCAAGTTCCTTGTGTTCATTGCAAAAAGAACCTAAGTCTAAAAACTTACAACATCATAAATAGAGGTTGATAAAAATGATAGAATGAGATTGGTGGCAATCTTTTTATATTAAGGTTCAAATCATGTGAGGCACAAAAAGTGTTTTAAATGGTGACCAAACTTTCCAGCATCATTTCATAGTGACCAAAAGTTGGTTGTTTCGTATTACCCTTGTTTAGAGAGTGATTGTCCTTGTTTAAAAGGTAGTCGTTCCTTAAATAAAGTGAACCAAAATTCAATTGCAAGTGCTTTTGGGACATGGGTCTTGAATCAGGGTGGTCACTTTTAGATATGGGTGGTTGCTTGTGGATAGGGGTGTCCATTTTTAGACAAGGACAATTGTACTTTGGTTGTGTTCCTTAAATAAAGGGGGCAATCATAATTTGGTTATGCTCTTTAGACAAGGGTGACCAGAATTCAAACAATCCATGGAGATGATTAAATAATATTGCAATTAAAATTTGTAATTTAAATGGTTTTTTTAATGATTTCACAAATGGTTGAAATTGATTTAAATGGTTCGATGGATAGCTATGATTAATCTTTGTTTTAAAAAATCCAAAAGAATTTTCTTGCATCAACATTAATGTTGTCATAAATGATTAGTGAAGCCCACATGTGTTGGGTTTTAAAGAGTAACTTTTGTTTTACATAATTTACATGTGTGAGGTTTGTAGGGGTAATTGTATTACCCTTGTTACAAAAATTATTATATTAAGCCAAGGTTTTTTCTATGTTGACCTTCAACCAATGTGATGAAAAAATTACATTGGCATCAAAATAAATGTGATTAAATGATGTAACAAGGCCATTGTTAATAACCTTGGACCACAATTGAACAATTTTTTTTTAAATATTTATTTTTAAATATAATACAAGAAGTTTGAAAGAAATTCGATGAAAGTATAATCAATTAAAAACATAAATTACAAATTTACAAACCATTAAAAAAAAATTCTATTATATTTGGTCACATACATAATCAAACTTGTTTTTTGATTGCATGTATCAAATTTTTGATTACACATAAAATCATATTTCATTATTTTTGTTTTCAATTATTTATACTAGTTTTTGGTTGCACATATTTTTTTCAATTTATTTTTGTTCAATTGCATGTATTAAATTTTCCATTCCAAATAAAATTCATGTTTGTTTAACCTTACATGGAATGTTCTTGGTGGGTGTATTAGTTGGTTTGTAAGACGAGGGGTTTAGTTTTGACTATTAGCATTGTTGTCATCACCATTATTAAGAATGAAATCTTCCAATTTGGATTTTGTTACTAGACAATTAAATTGTTTCACCTTTATTATGGGACATGGATGAACTCTATGGAACCACTAAGGGGTCCCATTATATTCAATAACAATTAACACCATCAAATTAAATGACCATCCTAGAATTTGTCAATTGGTTTGATATGTAACAATTGAGTATAAAAACACTAAAGGTGAATCACTTAAAGCAAAATATGGTGATGTATAACACTTGTATCACAATGTATAGTGAATTTTTCCTTGGTGGTAATATAAATTGGCAATCCAAAATTCAAGTAAAAAGCTTTTGGGATGTGCATGACAACTTTTTGTAATTCAAATTTCATTTTCCTTGATCCAATGGGATTGGGTACATTCAATATATATATATATATATATATATAGTATATAACATGTATCGAGTTACAACCATAGGGTGTCATATTGGGTGACATGTTCCATTGACAAGGGAAAAACAAAATGGAAGAAAACAATTATGCCCACCTCAACAATCTTCCGTTCTTTCATTAAATTATATATATATATATATATGGCTTACCAACATTCAAAATCATGTTTTTTAGTAAAATATTTAAATAAAAGTAATAATTTTCAAAAAAATTGGTGGATTATCCTTTTTATATCATTTTGTTCTTCACCTAGAATTTCATACAAAAAATCACTTATAACTTCATTTTTGAAATATACTTCTCATTTTTCATACTTCATGTTGGGTATTATTTTTGTCCAAATATATTCTTCACATATAAAATCTTCATTTTTTGTTGAATGCTTTTGAAAAAATGTTGAAATCAAGTTCCAAACTTCTCAAATCTCCTTAAAGTTCATAATATTGTCATAAAATTTGGTGTACACAACTTGTCATTTTTTTGAAATGCAAAACAATGTACTTTGTGTCAACAATTTTGGGGGACTTTAATGTGCTTATGCCTAAATGCATAATTCATAGTTATTCACAATTTTCATGGCATGGAAGGGGTTGTTTCAATCTTTGGAAAATTATTGTTGGACAATTATCATGAATTCAAGTGCGCCATGTAATTTTAAATTGAAAAGTGGCAAGTGTACTAATTGCCTAATTATGTTTCCATTATTGAGTATTGTGGTCCTAAGTGTTGCCATAACTTCAAGTACAACTATGACAACTCTTAATAAGAGTTCAACTAGTGGAAGTGGGAATGTGCATGGCATAGCCATTGAAAGAGGTAATGCCAACCCTTCCATTAATGGATGGGGCCCCATGTTGGCATTCAATCATATTGTGGAATTCTTCCAAAAGTTGTGAAGAATTTACCAAAAGGTTTAAATGAAAAAAATGTAAAGTTTGCAAAAGTTTCAACATAACCCACATAAGAATTTATAAAAGGCATACACACGGATGAAAAGGTTAATTGCTATGACACTAAGGGTCACTCAAACACAAAATTATGGAATATTGGACAAATAACTTAAATGACAAGTGTGGGATGTTATATTATTTCAATTTGTGAAATGCACATTAACGAATTTGTTTCAGTTGTTAGAATGCGTCGAATTGAACATGATAAAAGAATGTGGTGATTCTCAAGCTAAATATAAACAACTTGAAAAATTCTTTAACATTATCGATTTAAAGATCACTTGGTTGACCAAGTAAAGCCAGACCATAAAAGACCAAAAGGACAAATTGGAACAACATCACAAATTTAACATTTCACAATTAAGTAATGGAAATCGTGCAAAATTTGTTCAATCATAATTCATATGTTTCACACACTAATATCATGCATTGAAAACACATTTGAGACAAATCATTGGAAGATGCGAAATTCGTATGACATTCATTCATTCATAGGTTCAAATTTCATTTGTCGACAC
>Ga0116226_10003876_pt1 | contig 13196 bp, 11 predicted proteins | sample S1TSphfallax_FD_89692 | JGI IMG/M metagenome (GOLD analysis project Ga0116226, IMG submission 89692) | Host-associated microbial communities from peat moss isolated from Minnesota, USA - S1T2_Fa - Sphagnum fallax MG | ecosystem: Host-associated > Plants > Peat moss > Unclassified | place: USA...
GCAGACCGGCTATGCGTCGCTTGCTCCTTCAGCCTCGACCGCCGTCACGCCGTGCGACGTGGGCGTCGGCTCGCTGCCGATCGGGCGCTTCGGCACGGAGAGCCAGGGCGATCTCACAGGGCCGAAGACAGTTGGCCTTTCTTCGGGTGTGAGCAAATCCATTACTATCGTCGAGGGGGTGCGCCTGCGCGGCGAGGCGACATTTACCAACGTGCTCAATCACACCAACCTGGCTGATCCGAAGACCGACATCAGCCAGTCGAGCTTCGGCCAGATCACGCAATCCCGCGGCTCCGACTTTGGCGGCAACCGTACCGGCCAGCTATCCTTGAAACTTGAGTTCTAGAAAATGCTCGAAAGTCTCCTTTATCGCGCGGGCGTCGAAGTACGGCGCCCGCCCTCTAGCGGCTCGCAGGAACAATTTCGTGTCAAAGCAAATCGAAGTCCCCTATCCCAGCAATAGCCTGGTCGCTTCTGAGATCGCCGGGCAGCCCGCTCTATGGCCTGCTACGCTCGAACGTGTCCTTGCAGCCTTACGCGGAGAACGGTTCCGCGACACCCCCGTCATCCTTACCGGCGCCGGCACCTCCGCCTACGCCGCAGCCTGCGTCGCCGAGGCGTGGCCCGGCGCCAGGGCGATTCCCACCACCGATCTCCTACTGCACTCCGCCGCGGAGATCGAACTTGCCGTCCCCTCGATCGCTCAAGGCGGCATGTTGATCTCGCTCGCCAGATCCGGTGACAGCCCGGAGAGTGTGGGCGTAGTGGAACGGTTCCGGCGGATTCTCCCCACGGTGCGGCACCTGGCGATTGTATGCAATGCGGAAGGCCGCCTCGCGCACACTCCGGGCGTGGAAGCAATCTGTCTCGATCCCGGAACCAATGACCGCAGCCTGGCCATGACCAGCTCCTTCTCGAACCTCGTGCTGGGTGGGCTTGCCCTGCTCCATGGGCAGCAGCTTGCAGGGCCGCTGCCCGCTCTATGCAGCGAAGCTTCCAATCAGTTAATCAGCATGAATGCGGCCGCCGCGCAGGTCGCCGCATGGTGCGACGACCGCATCGTTGTGCTGGCCTCGGGCATGCATGCTCTGGCCGAGGAGGCGTGCCTCAAGATCGTCGAGATGACTGCCGGCCGGGTGATGGCCATGCCGGAAAGCTTCCTCGGCTTGCGCCACGGACCGCTCGCCTTCCTGCGCGCATCTACGCCAATCCTCTGTTTCGCCTCTTCGGATCGAGGCAGGCGGCGCTACGAACAAGATCTGGTAGAGGACCTGAAACAAAGAGGACTGGGCCGGATCGTCGTCATTGGGAACAGCGATTGTTCCACCTGGCAGCATGATTTATTGGTGCCCGCGAGCGCCTGGAATCTGCCCGATTCCCTGCGCACTCCCTTTGCCATTGTGCTCGCCCAGTTGGTGGCTTACCAGCTGAGCGTGCGCGCCAACGTCGACCCCGATAACCCGAGCCCGGCAGGCACCATCACGCGTGTAGTCAAGCCCTTCAGGATTCACCCGGACCCGGACGATCTTTGACTTTGCCGCGATTTGCAGCTTTCTTCTTCTTGCGCTGTCCGGTTTGCGTGTGAGGGCCGGTCGATTTGCGAATCACCAGCTCGGTCTCCAACACATATTCGGCTCCCTTGTGCCGCTTCAACTTCAGCATCTTGTCCAGCGCCTCAAAGGCTGTCACTCCCAGCCGTTCGCGAGGGACCCCGATGGTCGTCAAGGGCGGGCGCGTCAATGACGCGAACGGAATGTCATCGATTCCGACTACGGAGATGTCCTCGGGCACATCGATCCCCTCCGACTCCAGGGCCAGCATGGCTCCCATCGCGATCAGGTCGCTGCCGCAAAAAATCACCGTCGGCCGCTCTTTCGCAGCGAGAATTAACTGCACCGCTGAGGCTGCGGCGTCGAAGTGATAGGTGCTGTACGTCACCGGGTTCGGATCAAGACTTCTCTGCTTCAGCCCTTCGACCAGAGCCTGCTGAATCCGCGCTGCTGTCTTGATCGTGGGAGGCCCGCTGATCACCGCAGCGCGGCGATGACCCAGCGAGGCCACATGCTCAATCGCCTGGTCTATCCCGCGTTCGTAATCGATCCTGATATTCGACGTAAGCCGGCCCACCGGTGACAGATTGCACAGTACGACACCAATTCCCTCCTGGGTCAGCGACGCAATCACCTTGTCGTCCATCGACGACGTAATAATGGCGACTCCACGCACATCGTTCTCGATGAGTTTCCGCACCACGGCCGCAGTGCGCTTCTCGTTGTACTCGGTGTTCAGCAACAGGACATCGAATCCGCGATCCCATGCTGCGGACTGAAAGCCGCGAATGATCTCAGAGAAGAATGGATTCACAATCTCTGAGATGACCAGCCCAAAGAGATCGCTCTTGCCGATCGCCAGCCGCCGGGCATGCACATTGCGGTGGTAGCGAAGCTCTTCTACCGCCGCCATCACGCGGCTCGCTGTCTCAGCGGAGATATAAGGACTCTTACTCAGCACACGAGAGACAGTCGCCGGGGAGACTCGCGCCAGCTTTGCGACATCGATCATCGTATGCGCCACGCGATTCTCCAAGAAAGTCAGGAAGTATGAGTCTACCTGCTGCCTGCTCCGATCTGGAAATCAGCTAGACTTCGTCCAGCCTTCCGGCCGAGAATCCACCGTCGATCGGCATGCTGATTCCCGTAATCCACCGGGCTTCCTCGGATGCCAGAAATAGAACCGCATAGGCGATATCCTCTGGCTCCCCAAGCCTTCCCAGCGGATGCATGCCGATCAGCCGGTCGCGTCGCACAGCATCGTCGAGCAGCGCCTTGGCCATGGGCGTGCGAACGAACCCCGGACACACGCAGTTGACCCGGATATTGCGTCCGGCCAAATCCATCGCCATATTTCGCGTGAGCGCGACCAGCGCCCCCTTCGACGCACTGTAGGCTGCGCGGCTGCGCACTCCGGCAATCCCGGTAACCGATGAAACGTGAATGATGCTGCCGCCCGCGGGTGAAAAATGTTCCAGGCAGAACTTCGAACTGAGGAACGAGCCGCGGACATTTATCTCCATGACCCGATCCCAGTCGTCGGTCTCCGTGGCGGAGACAGTGCGCCGGATCGCGATGCCCGCACTGTTGAAGAGAATATCGATGCCGCCAAGGTGCTGCGCGGCTAATCTCACGCTCTCGCGGACCTCGGCCTCGTTCGCGACATCGCAAGGCCACGCAACAGCGTCCCCGCCCTGCTCACAAAGCCGGCCGGCGAGTTCGGCAGCGCGCGGCAGATCCGCATCGAGAATTGCCACGTGAGCGCCTTCGGCTGAAAACAGACGGGCAGTGGCCGCGCCGATTCCGGATGCGCCTCCCGTGATCACGGCACGTTTCCCAGACAACCGCATCGGCGCTCTGCCTTGTTCAGTGAATTTACTAACCTGTGGCAGAATCACTGTACAACGGTCAACTTTCAAGTGACAACCCGGGATCGCAAGGGGATTGTGGCGCCGAAGGGATTGTGATTGACTCCCCGGGGCAGCATGTTAGACACTGATGCAAACGCTTGCACGGCTGGATCACTGCTCCTGATTCCAATCGCTAAAACGGCAGAGTGCGCCGCACGGCGCGCATGGATGAGTTGCCGCTCGGCGCCTTGATGGATACTGCTGATGATACTTGCTGCTCAACTCGAAACCACCCGGCCGGAGCCCTCTCGCCTCTACCGCTGGATCGTGCTGCTTTTCGTGAGCATGGCGATGGGCAGCAGCCACTATATCTACGACAGCATCAATCCGCTTGAGCGCGCCTTCCGCCAGGATCTGGGTTTTTCTGCAACCACATTTGGCTGGTTGAATTCAGCCTACAGTGTTTCCGCGATTTTGACTCTGCTCGTTGGCGGCATCGTCATCGACCGGATCGGCACCAAAAAAGCGATCGCCGCCTTCGCCCTGATCTGTCTATTGGGAGCAGCGCTCACCGCCGCGCGGGGCCTGCCCGGCACCATGGTCGCCGGCCGCGCCGTGCTTGGACTCGGTGGAGAATCCATCATTGTCGCCGCCACGACCGTGCTCGCAAAATGGTTCAAGGGCAAGGAGTTGAGCTTTGCCTTCGGAATTAAAATTACCATCTCTCGACTGGCCTCAGTGGCCGCCGACAATTCGCCCAGCTGGGCAAGCAAAGTGTTTTATCCCAATGGCCCCGCGGGCGGTCCAAGCTGGCAGGGACCCTTGCTGCTCGCTGTCGGCGCAGGCGTGCTGGCCGTGCTCTGCGCAGGCATCTACTGGGCGCTTGAGGACCGCGCTCAGGGCCGGTACGAACCGGCGCGCACCGCCTCCACCGGGAAGATGGACTTCAGCCAGTTTCTTCGCTTCAATCCCTCCTACTGGTTTGTGGTTGGGCTCTGCTTCACGTTCTACTCGGCAATCTTTCCCTTCCGCACCTTCGCCATTGGCTTTCTTACGAACAAGATCCTGGCGGCTCACGGCGGCATCGCCGCTTCGGAGTCGATGCGAATCCTTGCCCACCAGCGCGCAGGCATGTTCAACAGCCTGCTGCCTCTCTCGGCGATGGTGGCTACTCCTCTCGTAGGGCTGCTGTCTGACCGGATTGGAAGGCGCGCATTTTTTATGATGTTTGCCTCTATCCTGCTCATGCCCGTCTATCTGCTGATGGGATACACCGATGTTTCTCTTTTCATCCCGCTCTGCATGATGGGCGTTGCCTTCTCCATGATTCCGGCCGTCATGTGGCCATCGGTGGCCTACATTGTGGACCCCAAGCGCTTGGGCACCGCGTATGCGCTGATGACGCTGATTGAGCAGATCGGATTTTTTGTCCTCAACCTGTTGATTGGCAAAGCCAATGACTCCGCGCACGCGGGGCCGCAGAACCTTGCCGGCTACAGGCCCGGCATGCTGATTTTTTCACTCCTCGGTTTCCTGGGTCTCGCATTCGCGATCCTGCTCCGGCTTCGCGAAACAGGGCCTCACGGCCATGGACTCGAAACAATTACCAACAGGGTTGCGGCGAAGACCAAAGATACGTTGCTTGCAGATATCGCATGATTCAACGCTAGTCCCGAAGCATAGACAAAGGAGGTTTTTGTTCCCGATGAACCGGCGCAGAGCACTCGTCACCCTAGGCCTCACCGCGTGCAGCGGCGCAGCATGGTCCCTTACCCGGCTGCGGCTGCTTCCGGCAAGGCTCACGCAGGCCGGCTTGCCTGCTTCCGGCAAAGCATCGGGCAAAACATCAAACCAGGCGATCGAGGATCGCCTGCGCCGGGATCTCGCAAGCCGCAGCCAACGGATCAACTCCGAAGAAGGCATCGCGATGTTTCTCGCCTGCGAAAATCTCGTCCCGGACAAGTCTTCCCACGAGCCGGCCAACGTGATATTGACAGCGATGAACACCTCTCTGGCATCCGCGTTTCAGCGCAACGCCGCAGCCTGGCTGCGCATGCATCCCGATGCGCAGTACGGCGATGTGGCGCAGATCGTTGAAGTGCTCGCTTACCGGGATTTCACCAATGGCGAAGCGGCGGAGGGACAATGAGCAAGACTGCCTCGTTTGCCGAACACGCCGCGGAGCTCGAACGGCTCTATGCAACCCGCCCGCTCATCCGGGCTGTCAATTTTCACAGCACCTCTCGCGCAAAGGCCGATCAATACGACCGTGAACTCGCTCACTATAGCGAGTCATTCTCTTCCGTGAACGAGGATGAACTCAACGACTACCTGGTGACCGGCAATTGGCATAAACCAAAACCCGGGCTGATCATCTCTATCTACGAAGGCTATCGCAATGGTTACGATGTGCTTTTGCCGCTGGTCGAAAAGCACGGTTTTGTTGGCTGGTTTTTCGTCATCACCGGATTCATCAATGCTCCCGTCAAAGATCAACTCCCGTTCGCGCTGTCGCACGATATCGATATGCTGACCCGTGAATATCCAGATGGCCGCTACGCACTCACCTGGGATGAGCTGCGAATTATCGACCGCAAACACGTGATCGCGTGCCACTCCCGCTCCCACACTGAACTGGCGCTGCTGCCGCGCGCCGTCCGCGAGGAGGAGATCCTCGGTTCGCAGGCGGAATTCAAGAAGCACCTCGGCCACCCGGTGCGGACTTTTGTTTCGCTGCTTGGTCCCGCCTACGGTGAAGATAAACTTACGGATGAATTAGTGGCGAAGGCCGGGTACGACTTTGTCGTCTCCAACTTCCGCATTCAACGCATCCAGCGCTTTCACGCGGAACCTACCTAGTCCAGACGCAATGACACCGTCCCGAATCCTTGTTCTCTCGGATAGTTTTCACACCATGCCTGAGGCCGTCGCTATGCTCAATGCGTCGGGTCACTCGATCACCTACGTACCGGAACTCACGCCATGGGTCGACCTCGCGGCGGAGCACCGGCATGCCTTGCATGCGGCGCATGCGGTCATCATGGGCCGCGTGCTGCGTACCGATGCCGCCGCGCTCTCGCTGGCGCCCAACCTGCGAGTGATCGCGCTGCATACATCGGGCTCCGACCATGTCGACCTCGACGAGGCCAGCCGCCGGGATGTGGTCGTAACCAACGTCAAAGGAGTCAACGCCGAGCAATGCGCCGAGTTTGCAATGGGCCTCATGCTCTGTGTGACGCGGCAGATTCTAGTTGGCGACCGTGCTCTAAGGGCCGGCCTATGGGCCAGCCGCACGCAGACCAGTATGGATGTTCATGGGGCCACGCTGGGGGTGATCGGCCTGGGCCAGATAGCCAAGGCATTCATCCCCCGCGCGCGCCCCTTCGGCGTGCAGATTCTGGTCCACACCAGGACGCGCGACCAGGCATTGGCGGGAACGCTCGGCATCGAATACGCGACCCTCGAGGACCTGCTGAGAAACTCCGACATCGTATGCCTGTTCGCGGCTCTGACCCCCGAGACACGTCACCTCATCGGCCCCAAGGAACTCAGCCTGATGAAGCCGTCGGCCTTCCTGATCAATATCGCGCGCGGCGAACTGATCGATCAGCAAGCACTGCTCGAGGCATTGCGCAGCAAATCCATCGCGGGCGCGGGTCTGGACGTCTTCGAGGTGGAGCCGCTGTTTGCCTCTCCTTTCTTTGCGCTCGACAATGCCGTGCTCACTCCGCACCAGGCAGGGCTTAGCCACAAGGCTAAAGTTGGAGCCGCACTGCGCGCCGCGCGCAATGCTCTGGAAGTTCTTGAGGGCAACCTTCCAAGCGACGCAATTACTCCGCGCCCTTCGGCGACAACGAAGTTCAACTGACCCGCGAAGAGACTTTTATCGCGGAATGGAGACCCCCTTGAAAGACACGTGCAAACTCGTGCTGATTGGAGCCGGCAGTACCGTCTTCACCCAGCGATTGGTGGCAGATATCATTCTGAGCGGGCAGGCCAGCCGATGGGAACTCGCCCTGGTGGACATCGATCCAGTGACACTCGATGCCGTCGACCGGCTGGTGCGCAAAATGATGGCGTTTGAGGGCGTCACGTTTCCCCTGGTCTCGACGATCGACCGTCGAGACGTCCTCCCCGGCGCCGATTTCGTCGTAACCACCATCGCCGTGGGCGGCCGCCGCAGCTGGGAGCTCGATGTGCAAATACCCCGCAAGCATGGGATCTACCAGCCCGTAGGCGACACGATGATGCCCGGTGGAATTTCGCGCGCCCTGCGCATGATCCCCCAAATGGTCGCCATTGCCGAGGACGTGAACGATCTGTGCCCCCAGGCATATTTCTTCAACTACTCAAATCCGATGACGGCTGTCTGCCGGGCCATCCGGCTCAAAACCGGCGTACCCGTCGTTGGCCTCTGCCACGGGGTGCACTGGGTAGAAGGCGTGCTGGAGCGTTTCCTCGGGACAGAGCAAGGCAGCATCACGAGCTTCGGCGTAGGCCTCAACCACCTTACTTTCCTGACCGACATTCGTTGTAACGGCGAGGACGCAATGCCGATGCTCAAAGCGAAAGCCGCCGCACAGCGCCCACTGGTCAAGCAGGAAATTCGCGATAAAACCAGCTGGCCGAATGCGGTCACCGGCCGCGCCCCACGCTACTCCGACGATCCGCTCGCATGGTCTCTCTTCGAGCGCTACGGCGTCTTTCCGGTAGCCATCGATCGCCATATCACCGAGTTCTATCCTGAGCGCTTCCCGCAGGGCCGCTACTATGGACGCACCCTCGGTGTGGATGCCTTTTCGATCGATGGCCGCATTGCGCTCGGTGATACCTGGTTCGACGAAATGCTTGCGGTAGCGCGGTCCCCCGATCCACTCCCGGACGCCTACTTTCATAATGTGCCCGGCGAATCCGAGCAGCTATTTGAAATCATGCAGTCGCTCATGCTCGATCAGCGCCACGTGTTCTCGGTCAATATGCCGAACCAAGGAGCAGTCCCGGGTCTGCCATGGGACGCTGTCCTCGAGATGCCGGCTGCGGCTGGCGGCCCGGGGCTCATGCCGCTTCAGTCCAAACCGCTTCCGCCGGCTCTTACCGCCAAGCTGCTGTCAAAGATTGCGGCGATTGAAGTCACCGTCGAAGCGGCTCTCACCGGCAACTTCGATCTGTTCGTCGAGGCGCTTCTCACAGACGGCTCGGTCACCGATCCTGACGCCGCAGCAGCCCTTGCCAGCGACCTGATCGAAGCGCATAAGGCGCATCTTCCGCTCTTCCTAAAATCGCAATCTGCCCAGCCGCAGCTCACACGATGAAGCTGATTCAGGCAGACCACGATCGCCGCATCACGATAGAAGGCGTGAGGTATCCGGTCCGGCAACCGGTGAGTATCGATAAGTCCCAGACCGGCTTCACGACGCTGCGATCGCTGCGCATCTATCGCTTCGAAGCTGACTCAGTGGTCGATGGCCACGCCGAGGAAGATGAAGTCCTTATCGTGCTGCTGGAGGGGACCGTGGAACTCACCCTGATCGGCGACAATTCTGCCAGCGTCCCGCGGCCCGTCACTGTATCGGCGGCAAGCGATGCACCGGGTCATCCCTGTGCCGCCTATCTGCCGCCTCATGCCGCCTACCGGTTGATTGCGCGCACCGATGCGGACGTCGCCTATGCGCGGGCGACACCGGCCGATGGCCCTGCGCCCTGCATCTTCCCATCCCATGCAGGCCCGGATCACGATGGCGTCGCTCACTTGCTGCAGGAAGCATCCTACCCTCGCCTGCTGCGTGTCCGGCTCATACAAATCAAGGCCGGGCAACACGAAATCGCCATCAAGCCAATCGAAGAACCTGACGGCCCGTGCGAAGCGTTGATCCATGTAAGAAGCTTCCCGGAAGGTCAGGTCACCGCCATCGCAGAATCAGGCGCAATTACATCTCCGCTCACATCCTGGAATCTCACATGGTCGGATCTCACATCCCGGGATCTCAAATCCTGGGATACGGTTGCCGTGCCACCCGGCGGCTATCCGGCGCTGCGCATCGCGGCGGAATCGTCAGCGCTGGTTCTCATCGTTCTTGCCACTCGCAGGCTTCCCTATAAAAGCCCTTCCCTACGCCGGGTGGGGAGATCTCGGTCGAATTCACCGTCAACGCGTCCGGCATGAGCGCCCAATTCTGCCCCCGCGAAGCGGCCAGCAATGATGGCTCGCCGCACCCGGTAAAGGCCCCGATAGAACGCTCACTCACCCCGCAAGGCTGCCATCGGGCTCACTCGCGTTGCGCTCCACCCCGGGCCCCATGCAGCCCCGAGCGCCGTTATCAAGAGCAGCGCCGAAACCAGAGCCAGGCTGACCGGGTCGACCGGCTTCACCCCCACTAACATGCTCTCCACCGGCCGCGCCAGCGCCACGCTCAACCCCAAACCAATCACGATCCCCATCCCCGCCATCCTCGTCGCGTGCCCAAGGACTGACACGAGAATCGCACCGCGCTCCGCGCCAAACGTCATCCTCACTCCAAACTCAAACCTGCGCTGCGCCACCGAGTACGCTACAGTCCCGTAGACCCCGAGCATTGCCAGCAGCAGCCCCACTCCTGCAAACGACGAGATCAATGCCGCGCGAAACCTCTCCGTCGATGTCGACTTGTCGACCATCGCATCCATCGTCGTATAGCGCCGCGCAATCAGCGGATCCACGCGCGCAATCCTCTCATCGACCGCGTTCCTCAGTGTCAGCGGCTTTACCTCAGTCCGCAGCACCACGTGAATCTGGTTTGCATACAACGGATGCTGCGCCATCGGCATGTACAGTGCCGCCCCCGGCTTCGCGGCTGGAGAGTCCTGCCGCACATCGCCCACCACGCCCACCACCGTCATCCATTTGTCCGAGTCCAGCCCGCAGCGAATCTGTTTCCCCACCGGGTCCCTATCGCCAAAACTCTGCCGCGCCACCGACTCGCTGATCACCGCCACCATCTCACTCGTCTGCGTGTCCTCCAGCCCAAAATCCCGTCCTCGCTTCAGCGGAATTCCCATCGTGCCGAAGTATCCAGGGCTGGCTACGCTGAAGTTCGACCACGCAGGATGATCCGCATCGACAGGCGCTCCGCCTCTGGTCTCGTAATACCCGTTCGACCCGTAGATCCCTGTCGGCAACCCCATCACGCCCGCCACCTGCGTCACACCAGGCAGCTGCCCCAGTTGCCCAAACAGATCGTTGAACTGCCGCACAGCCCTCCGCGCATCGGCTTCCCCCTGCGCCGGAGCATCCGCATCGACGACTAACATCTGCCGCGTGTCATACCCCATATCCGTCGCATCCAAAGTCATCATCGTCCGCAGCAACAGCCCCGCGCCCACCGCCAGCACAAACGTCGCCGCTACCTCCGCCACGACCAGCCCGCCCCTGAAAATCCCTGCGCCCTTCCGCGTCATCCCTCGCGAAGAATCGCTCTTCAGCGCTTCCGCCGGGTTCACTTTCGCGGCGTGCATCGCCGGCAGGATCGCCGACAAAACCGCCGTTATCACCGATAGCCCGAGCGCAAATCCCAATACCCGGAAATTCAGGTGAATCTCATGCATCCTGGGCAGCTCCTCGGGAGCCATCGCTACCAGCACACGCACCGTAGGAAACGCGAGCAGCACTCCAGCCGCGCCGCCAAGGATAGCCACCAGCATGCTCTCAAAAAACACCGGCTGCATCACGCGCCACCGCGACGACCCCAGCGCCCGCCGTATCGCCAGCTCCCTCTGCCGCTCCATCGACCGCACCAGTTCCAGGTGCATGACGTTCACGCAGGCAATCAGCAGAATGAGCCCAGCCGATGCCCAGAGAAGCAGCAATGTCGGCCGCGAGTCTCCCGTAAGCGCCTCCTTCAGCGGCTGCACCACCATCTCCTTGCTGCGATTCTCCTTCGCGTACGACATGCGCAACCTGCCGGAGATTGCACGCAGCTCAGCCTGTGCACTGCGGAAGCTCGCTTCGCTGCGCAGCAGCGCGACCGCCTTGTAGTTGAAGGCTGTCCGCGACTTCGACTCCGGCGCCATCGGCGACGCCACCCAGACCTGCGTGCCACCCGGAAAGTCAAACGGCTCGCCAAGCACCCCGGCGATCTCAAGCGGCTCGCCCTCCACGCGCATCACCTGGCCCACCGCGGCTTGCGATGCGCCGAAATTATCCCTCGCGAAACGCTCACTCACCAGCGCCACATGTTTCGCATCCGCGTCTGTATAGAGGCGTCCCGCAACTGGTTTCAGTCCGAAGACCCGCGCAAAATTCGCATCGGCAATCGTCACCACCGTGTAGGCAGCATGGTCCTTCAACTGAACCCCAAGACTGCCGCCCCTGTACAGACTCACAGCTTCGAGCGTGCTGGCCTGCTCGCGCACATCCGCCGCATCCGGCCCAGTCACGCGCGGAATGGTCTTGCCCGTTTCATCCCAATGCGTCTCCAGAACTGCGAGCCTCGCAGCGTTCGGGTATGGCAATGGCGCCAGCAGAACACGCTCGACGACGGTGAAGATGGCCGCGTTGGCCCCGATTCCCAGAGCCAGCGTCAGCACCGCCGTCACCGTGAACGCCGGATGCTTCCACAACTGCCGCGCCGAAAAACGCAAATCGTCGATCACGACCTTGACGCCGTTCTCCCATCCGTATTCGCTCGCCCTCTCCCGCGCAGCCGATATGCTTCCCAACTCGCGCCGCACCGCCTTCTTGGCCTCGTCCGGAGAAAGCCCGCGCGCGCTGCACTCGGCCTCCGCTTCCTCAAAGTACTGCGCGACCTCATCGGCCACATCCTGCTCGCGCCTCGCCCTGTCCACCAGACCGCGCCACCCATACCGGAGCTGCCGCCAAAGAGACATTTCGTTATCCCTCCGTCTCGAGTAGCCGCGCGATCGCACCGGCCCGTCGCTTCCACTCCGTTGTCTCCGCCCGCAACTGCTTCCGGCCAGCCGCCGTTAAGCTGTAAAACTTCGCTTTCCTCGAGTTCTCGGTCTGCCGCCACTCCGAGTTCAGCAATCCCGCGCGCTCCAGCCGCTGCAGCGCCGTCAGCAGCGACCCCGGGTTCACCTTGAACACACCATCGGTGATCTGCTCCACCCTCCGCGCGATCCCAAACCCATGCAGAGGCCGCAGGCTCAGCGTCTTCAGGATCAGCATGTCCAGCGTGCCTTGAATCACATCCGTGTTCCCAGCCGTCATAGATCGAAACCCTATTCCTCTACATCCTGACTGTCAAGATGTGAGAGTCAAGGGAAGAACCGCGCTGAAAACGCACCCCGGAAAACGAATGCGGCTTCTCCATAAGGAAAAGCCGCATGCACACCACGTTCCCATTTCAGTCGATGGAATTCTTCCGCTTCCCTCGCTACTTTTGACACCACTGCACCCAGGCGTTGAACAGGTTAGTTGCATCGAGCGAGCCCAGGCCAGTCGCGAGATCGTACCCAACCGTCGCCGGATACGCCGGCTCGGCCTTGCTGTTCGAGTTCGACAACTCACCGAGGATCGGGTTCGACGGAGGATTCTCAGCGCCATAGCAGTCATGCATATTGCCGTTGCCATCCGGCCCGCAAGGAATATCCATGTCGCCCGCATTGATGTCGTGGAAGACGCACTCCGAGTTAGGCAGATTGCCGTTCGTGTTGCTCACAGAACACGCCCCCGCGGGCGCGACCTTGAACTGCGCGGCCGCCAGCGCATAGAGCGCGTAATTCGCATTGCCCTGCTTGCCGAGTTGCTGGTCGACGAGCGCCTGAATGCCGGCCATGGCAGGCGAGGCAAAAGAAGTCCCGC
>Ga0116226_10003878_pt1 | contig 13192 bp, 12 predicted proteins | sample S1TSphfallax_FD_89692 | JGI IMG/M metagenome (GOLD analysis project Ga0116226, IMG submission 89692) | Host-associated microbial communities from peat moss isolated from Minnesota, USA - S1T2_Fa - Sphagnum fallax MG | ecosystem: Host-associated > Plants > Peat moss > Unclassified | place: USA...
ACGGTGTTGTAGACCTGTGCTGGCAGCGAATCGGGATTGGCGAAACGGGCATAGAGCCCGGAGCGGAAAATGCCATTATCCAGCGCCAGAAATACGGCGAGCGACGCGGCGAGCAGCCATAGCGGATGGCGGATCGCCAGAACCCTAGAACTGGCCATAGATAAATCCCCCACCGCTCTCAGCCGTCATCGCGGAGATGAGCAGCAGCGCCAGCCCGTATTGCAGCCAGCTGGGCGCGAGCGCGCCACCGCTGCGCGCCACCACGCGCAGACCAGGGGCGCCGATGCTGAAATAATACGCCAGCGCCATGCAGGCAAAAACCGGATCCGCGACGTCGGCCCGAATATCCCCCCAGCCCAGCGCGCCCGCCGGCGTGATGCCGGTGAGGAGCCGGAAATGCAGCCAGGCGCTGGAGAGATTTTGAGTATGAAAGAACAGCATGGACAACGTCATCAGCCCAAACGTCATCACCGCGCCACCGACATAACCGGCCGCGCGCGTGAGCTTATACCGGCCGAACAGGAATTTCCGCGGCCTGGCGGTGAATGCCGTGATGTTGAGGCAGGCCGCATGAAACGCGCCGAAGCAGAGAAAATTCAACGTGAGGCCATGCCAAAGGCCGATGGCCACCATGTTGGTGGTGATGCACAGCACCAGCCCGGCGCGGCCCAGGCCGCGCAGCGCCATCTGCAGCGGCATGAACAGATAATCGGTTAGCCACAATGTCAGGCTCATATGCCAGCGCCGCCACATCTCCTGGATATTGGATGCCGCGAACGGCGCGTTGAAATTCGGCGGCCCGGTGATGCCAAAAACTTTGCCGACACCGAGCGCAATATTGGTATAACCCGCAAAATCCGCATAAAGCTGCAGCGTGTAGCAGCAGATAGCCGCCGCATTCACGGACCAGTTATACCGTTCCGGCCCCGCATCAGCCACCGCGATGAATGCGCCCAGCCGGTCCGCGATCAGCAGTTTCAGCATCAGCCCAACAAGGATGAGGCGAAACCCATCCTCGATGCCCGCAAAATCCGCTGGTGCTAGCGCCCGCCGCCGCCACTGCGCAAAGAAATCGTGCGGGCGCTGGATGGGGCCGCTGACGATCTGCGGAAAAAACGCCGGATAGAGGCAAAACGTAAGGGCGTCGGTCTCGACCGCCGTTTCGTCCCAATAGACTTCCACCAGGTAGGCGATGAGCTTGAAGGAATAATAGGATAGACCGAGAGGAAACAGCAGCCCCTTGATCTCGCCACCAAGTTTGAAACCCGCGACCAGGAGAAGCAGGAGGGCGATGCCGCAGGCCAAAAACAGCTTTTTGCGCCGCTCCTCCGCCACGCCCGCGATGGCGTGGCCGGCGGCAAAAACCGCCAGGCTGGCCAGCACCAGGAGCAGTAGATAACACAGGCTCCAGCTTGCGTAGAACGCATAGCAAAGGACCAGCAGGTAGAGCGTGCGCCACCTGCCGGGCACGGCGTAAAACAAGGTCGCGGCCACCGCCAGGCATGCGAAAAACGTTAGCGAAACGAAACCCATCGTCTAGGCGGTTTTTTTGGCGATAAGGCCGATGAAATCTCCCACATTCTTCATCAGCCGCACCTCTCGCGTGGTGAGCCGAATGTCGAACCCGCGTTCAACCGCCAGGATCAGATTGATATGCGACAGAGAATCCCATGCCTCGACATCCGCGGCGGTCATCTCATGCGTCACCTCCAGCGTCTCGTCGTCGAATGTTTTGCGAAAAATGCCCGTCAGCCTGGCGGTGATTTCATCCTGTTGCATCGGAATTGTCCTGTTAAATGGTGACACGGCTTTCAGCCATATAAACGTCCCGCGGCGCATAGTCGGCCGGGGCCAGCGACCAGGCGGTGTCGCCATTGCTCCATTCATAGTCTTTGCGGAAGCCAAAATCCTCGTAAAATTTTTCGACCATGCCATTCTTCGCGGTGCGGAGATATTTGCCCACCACGCGCCGGGCGCCGCGCGCCGCCGCCAGTTTGAAAATTTCGTTCATCACGAAGTCTTCAACGCCCCGCTTCAGAACCCGGCAGCTCATGAGATAGGACTCAATCTCAATCTCGGATGGGGTGAGCCGCAGAATGACCACAGAGATCAGCCCATAGTCACCGAATTTGTCAGACAGCGTCACGGTGAGCGGCAGATACTGGGCATTGCACATCAGTGCTTCCACCGCGCCGGCGCCAGGCCGCTGCGTGGTGAGGTTGAACTGGTTGCTGCGCTGCATGAGCTGCACGATTCGCGGCACCTGGAACGGCGTGAATCGCTCGACCGCGATGTTCATGCCGAGCGATTTCAGGTAATCTTCGAGGCTGGTGAACGCGACTTTTGCCAGTTCCCGCTGGGCCTCGACACGGTATTGTTCCGGGCGGTCGCGGTCGGCCTCCGAATAAGAAGCCGTTTCAAAAAGCTGAGAAGCCGTCAGCGCCCGAATGTACAAGGCCGGGTCCTCCGGCATTTCAGGCACCACCACGTCCGGTAGAAACTGCCGCACCAGGTCGCGTTCAAACGGGTTGTCATCGATGAACGCAATGGCATCGAAGCCAATATTCAGCGCCACCTGCAGCTGGCGAATGTTGTCCGCTTTGTTGTCCCAGCTGGCGAGGAAAACGGCGATGTCCTCCTCTCGCAGCACCATATGCGGGTGCTCCCGGAACGGGAGCAGGGCGTTGGCCATGTCGTTCTTGCTCACTACCGCGAGAATGATCCCGCGGTTTTTCAAGTCCTTTAGAAAATGCTGAAACGCCACGAACGCTTCGCCCTCGTCGAACTCCCCCAGCGCGATGCCGGCAAGCCCATCATCGCCGATCACGCCGCCCCACAGCGTGTTATCGAGATCCAGCGCCAGGCATTTAACCATTTTGCCCTCCGCCGCCAGCACGCTGCCCACCAGCGCCTGGGCCAGCTGGGGCAGATGATCGAGGCGGCACGGCACTTTGGCCAGGCTCCACAGCGCCTCATCCGCCCAGGCCGCGCGGCCAATCTCCGCCGCGATATGGTCAACATCGCAGAGCAGAACGCGGTTTTCGCCACGCGCCGCCTCCACCAGCCCCGCATTCACCGCCGCCACGGCAGCGCCCAGCGAGTCCCGCACCTTGAGCTCAAAATTGCCGAACGCACGCTCCGAAGGCTGCACGAAATTGCCCTGGATGACGGTCATACCCGCATTCATCGCCCGCCACAGACTTGTAAAACGCGCCACCATCTGGGCGGCGAATCCCGCACGATCCTCCGACTTATAAAATTTTGCCTTCAGTTTCTCGGCCGCCGGCAGAATCGCGACATAGCGCGGCGCGAAGGCGTGCAGGCCGGAGGATACATCGAGAATTTCAGCCTCGATCGAATCATAATCGGCCTGATAAATCTCCAGCAGAACGCCGGCGCGCCCCGCCAACGCACGCGTCAGCGGCAGCAGATGCTGGATGGAAAACTCGGCGACCACCGCCAGCCGCACCGTCCTGGCCGGCGCCGCACCCACCGGCCTGCGCGCCTCCTCGACAAGCGCCAAATAGTCCAGGCTTGCGGCCCCATGCGACGTTTTGTTCACAGCTCACCCTTTCCAACCGCCACCCTTCTAGGTTGAAAAAGTAAACTACTGTTTAACGATCAAAATGGTATTTCAAAAATGATTTGTTTTAGTTACCCAAGGCCGAGGAGGCGCCCTATTCCTCCGGCTCCACATCCAGCAGCAGCGGAAAGCCCTGTTTGCGCGCCGCTTCAGTGGCGCGCGCCGCCTTGGTTTCGGCCACGTCCTTGACGAACACGGCGACCACGCAGAGGCCGCGGCGATGCGCCGTCATCATCACGCGATAGGCCTGCTCCTCGCTCATGGAGAATTCCGCCTTCAGAATCTGCACAACGAATTCGCGCGGCGTAAAGTCGTCATTAAAAAGCAACACCTTGTAGAGCCGCGGCCGCTCCGTCTTCGGCGCCGTGTCGGTCTGCCGGCCGGTGATGAGCCCGCTCATGAAGCCGCCTTCCGAAATTCTGACGCGGCTATTTTATACGCTCATTCATCCACCTTCAAGGCGCGCAACGCCGCCGCACTTAGGCCCTGCGTGATGCCGGAATACGCCGCCCAGCCATTCTCCCCAGCTTGCAACGCAGCCCGCGCGGACGGGATTGACATTTGGTTAGCGGCATGGGCGGCTTTCAGCGCGGCCCAGGTCAGCGGCCACGCCACCGGCGCGCCGGCGCGCGCGCGCGGTGAATAGGGCGCGATCGCGGTCGCGGCGACTTCGTTGCGAAAGTGGTCAATAAATATTTTGCCCCGGCGTTTGGCTTTCGTCATGGTTGCCAGAAATTTGTCGGGCGCATCCTCGGCGACGCGCGCGGCCAGGTGCGCGGCAAACTGCTTCACCACCGGCCACGCGGCGCGCGGCCGGATCGGCGCCACCACGTGAATGCCCTTGCCGCCGCTGAGCATCGGCAGGGATTCCAGGTCCAGCGCGGCCAGCACGTCGCGCAGGCGGAAGGCGGCATCCTTCACGGCCTCAAACGGCAATGACTCGTCAGGGTCCAGATCGAATACGATCCGGTCCGGCTTCTGCGGCGCCTTGACCTCGCTGCCCCATATATGAAATTCCAGCACGCCCATCTGCACGGCGCGAATCAGCGCCTCGGGCGATTCGCAATAGACATAAATCTGTTCATCGCCTTTTTTGGTCTCAAATTTTTGTTCACGCCACGCCTCGCCAAAGCCGGCGGAATGGTGGCGCTGGAAAAAGCATTTTTGATCCGCGCCATCGGGGCAGCGGAGGAAACTAATAAATCTGTTTTTGACAAAGGGCATCATTAGCCTGGCGGAGCATTCGATATAGGCCGCCACGTCCGCCTTGCTGACATCGCCGTCGGTGAAAAGAGTCCGCTCCGGATGCGTGATCCGCACACCGCCGATGCGGGCGGGGCCAGTGCCGCGCGACTCCTGTTTGGGCGTTTCCCGCACGATGTCCTCCATATTCTTGTCCGCCCGCATTCCTTTAAAACGGCCGTGTCGAATCATTTTGTCTTTGGTCCAGCCTGCAAAGTCGATTTCCGTGACCAGCACGGGCCGCACCCATGTGACGCCCTTGGCAGCCTCCTCCGGCACATGCCGGCAAGCTGGTTTCTTGATTTTATGTTTTTCGCGCAGCGCTGCTAGATGTTCCAGTGTTTTGTCCGAGAATCCGGAACCCGCCTTGCCGGCATAGCGCCACGCCCCGTCCTCCTTCACCGCCAGCAGCACCGACGCAAATGGCCGGCCGCGCGCTGATGGCGAAAACCCGATGATCACAAATTCCTGCCGGTGGTCGCATTTGATTTTCAGCCAGTCCCCGTGGCGCCCCGGCCGGTATGTGGACTCCGCGCGCTTGGCGATGATGCCTTCCAGCCCGTGCGCGCAGGCGGATTTTAGCAGTCTCGCGCCGGTATCCTCGGTGCCATCGAATACATCGCTGATTTGGATCGCGTCACTCTTCTTGGGTTTCCCAATGAGTTTTCGCAGTTCAGCCTGGCGTGCCCGCACCGGCTCACCCCGAAAATCCCGTCCGCCGCTTTCCAGCACATCGAACACGATGCAGGACAAGGCACCGCCGCCGGATTCCAGTGCCGTCACCAGCCCGCCAAAATCGGTCCGGCCTTGCGGATCGATCACCACGATCTCGCCGTCGAGCAGCGTCTTGTTTAAGTTCAGCGCCGCCGCCGCCCTGGCGAGCTGCGGAAATTTTGCGGTCCAATCCAGGCCTGAGCGGGTGAAAATGCGCACATTGGCCCCATCGACAGCGATCAGCGCGCGATACCCGTCGTATTTGACTTCAAAAATCCAATCTTTGCCCCGCGGCGGCTCCCCTACCAGTGTCGCCAGCATCGGCGGCTGGAATTCCGGCATCTTGCCACCGGCGTGCCAGTTCTTTCCAGCCTCGGCAATCTCCGCCAGCGCCCGGCCGCTCGCCACGCTCACCATGTTGGCATCGAGCAAATCCGGTTCCTGGTTGGCGTACTCATCCAGCTCTTTGATCAGCAGCCAGTTTTCTCGTTTTGCCCTGAGGGCTTTGTCGTCCGGCCGCATGCGCACCAGCGCCCAGCGCCCACGCAGCCTTTCCCCATGCAGCACGAAGGCAATTTTGCCATCCGCCAGGCCCCGCCTTGCATCTCCATCAGGCTCCCAGGTGCCGGTATCCCACAGCATCACCGTCCCCGCGCCGTAATTGCCGTCCGGAATGGTGCCTTCAAACGTACCGTATTCCAGCGGATGATCCTCCGTCCGCACCGCTAGGCGCTTGTCGGTGGTGTTGTAGCTCGGCCCGCGCGTCACTGCCCAGCTTAGCAAAACACCATCCAGTTCCAGCCGAAAATCGTAATGCAGTCGCCGCGCATCGTGTTTTTGGATCAGATACAGCGCGCCCGGCGCCGCGCCCGTGCCGCCGCGCGGCTCGCTGGTTTTGTCAAACTTCCTCTTGGCGCGGTAGGTTTTTAGCGCCTCGTCGCTCGAATGTCGCATCACCCGGCGCGGCGGCCCCGCTTCGGCTTCGGCGCCTCGTTCTGCTGCACGCTCTGGCGCAGCGCCGCCACCAGGTCGACGACATTGCCGCGCTCGCCGGCCTCATCCGCGCCGCCCTCATCGACCGGCGTCACGTGCTTCGCCTTCGCTTCGATCAGCCGCCGTAGCGCCTCCGTGTAATGGTCGTGAAACCGGCCCGGTTCAAATTTTTTCGTCTTACGCTTGATAAGATCCTGCGCCATCTCCAGCAGCTCCGTGTCCGCCTGCTCATCCGAAATGTCGGCAAAAAGCGGCGCCGCCGCGCGCACCTCGTCGGAAAACCGCAGGGTTTCCAGCATCAGCCCCCGCCCGCACGGCTTTAGCGCCGCCACATATTCCCGCCCGCGCATCACAAACTGCCCTAGTCCCATTTTGCGCGCACTACGCAGCGCATCGCGCAGCACCGCATACGCCTCCAGCGCCAGCTTGCCATCCGGCACCACAAAATACGGCTTTTCAAAATAGATCGGATCAATCTCGCCATAATCGACAAACTGAATGAGATCGATCGTCCGCCGCGCCTCCAGTTTGACCTTGTCGATGTCCGCGTCGGTCACCAGCACGTAATTGCCCTTGCTGATCTCAAAGCCCTTGACTATGTTTTTTGCATCAACGGGACCAATGCCCGGCGCCACTTTCTCGTAGCGAATCCGCTTGTGCGATGTCTCGTCAATCTGGTGAAACGAAAGCCGCGCGCCCGTTTTGACCGCCGAGATCAGCTGCACCGGAATTGAAACCAGGGCCAGCCGCAGCTGGCCGGTCCATACGCCACGCCCAGTGGCGGCCGCCTCGGCAGGTGGGGATGACGTCTTCCGCGGATGTTTCATGGCCAGCTTTCAGATACGTATTTCCTCCACAGATATGATAGAAACCGCGGCATGCCTGAAGGTGGATTCGAGTTAATTCAGCCCTCAGCTTGAAGACAGAAAGAAGCGCTATTTTGAAAAAGCACTTTCGCTCCCTTCGCCTTTGAGCGGCCAAAGCCTGGCCGTTAAAAAGCCGAGGGTCGTAAAGTTTTTTTGGTTACTTTTTTTCAAAAAAAGTAACTGCTTCCTTCCTCAATGCGCCGCCGCGGGCGCCGGCGCCGGGGTGACTTTTTTCATCAGCGGCACCAGGCAGACCGCCACCACAAACGCGCTCATGATCGCGCGGAACGCGTCCTCATAAGATAAAGTTTTCGCCTGTATATAGGTCAAACGCCACAGCTCGCGCAGCGCCACGTCATGCCCCAGCCGGCGCGAAACCGCGCCCAAGAACCTCACCATCGCGAAGTTGCCGTCATTCAGATGCCCGGCCAGCACCTGAAAATGCGCGTTGGTGCGGGCGTTTAATATCGCACCGCTCACCGCGATACCCACGGCGCCGCCGAGATTGCGCATCATGTTGAACAGCCCGCTGGCATATTTCAGCCGCGCCGGCGCCAGGCTCCCCAGCCCCAACGTCACCGACGGCGCGACGCAAAATACCTGGGGAAAACCGCGGATGATCTGGGGCACCAGCAGCTCGCCGCCGCCCCACTGCGGCGTGATGCGGGAGAACAGCCACATCCCCAGCCCGAAGCAGGCGAGCCCGAACATCATAATCCACCGCAGATCAAATTTCCGCGCCAGCGCGATATAGACCGGCACGCCGGCGATGGAGGCCGCACCGGTCGAGAAGATCGCCACACCCGTCTGCCACGCCGAGAACCCGCGCACATAACTGAGAAACAGCGGCGTCAAAAAAATCGTCGCGAAAATGCCGATGCCGGTGACGAACGACAAAAAACAGCCGATGGCGAAATTGCGATTCCCAAAGGCCCGGAAATCCACCACCGGATTCTTCACCACCAGGCTGCGCACCAGAAAAGCCACCAGCGACAGGCCGGAAATCCACGCGCAGGCCGTGATCGTGTCATCGGAAAACCAGTTCCACCGCGTCCCTTCCTCCAGAAAATATTCCAGCGTACCCAGACCCACCGCCATCAGCAGAATGCCAAAATAATCCGCCTCGCGCAGCAGCCGCACATCCGGCTCGTCAATCTTCACCAGCATGGCCACGGAAATCGCCACCAGCGTACCCGGCACCAGATTGATGTAGAACAGCCAGTGCCAGTTCAGCGCATCCGTGATGTAGCCGCCGATCACCGGCCCCAAAGTCGGTGCGATCGAGGCGATGGTGCCAATCACCGCAGCGGCATAAACCCGCTTATGTCCCTGAAAGTAATGAAATGACGAGGTAAACACCGTCGGGATCATCGAAGCGCCGAGCAGCCCCTGCAGCGCGCGAAAAAAAATCATCGACTCGATGTTCCATGCCAGCCCGCACAACAGGCTCGACAGCGTGAAGCCGACCGCCGAGCCGGTAAACAGCCAGCGCGTGGAAAACACCCGCGTCAGCCAGCCAGAAAGCGGGATCACGATAATTTCCGCGATCAGATAGGCGGTCTGCACCCAGGAAATCTGGTCCTGCGCCGCCGACAGACCGCCCCCGATATCCTGCAGCGACGACGCCACGATCTGAATATCCAGAAGGGCTATGAACATGCCGCACGTCATCATCGCGAACGGCAAGATCGCCTTCATTTCGTGTTCACCTCGGCCGTCACCGAGAGCCCCGGCCGCAGCAGCCCGATATCACCGGCGGCACCGTCCAGCGTGATGCGCACCGGCACACGCTGCACAATCTTGGTAAAATTGCCGGTGGCATTTTCCGCCGGCAGAATGCTGAACACATCGCCCGATGCAGGCGCGATGCTCGCGACATGGCCGGTGATCTTGTGGCCCGGCAGAATATCCGCGACGATGTTCACACTCTGCCCCACCGCAATCCGCGCCAGCTGGTCCTCCTTGAAATTCGCATCCACCCACAGCCCAGTCGCAGGCACGATCGAAATCAGCTGCGCCCCCGCGCTCGCATAGCCGCCCACATGCGCGCTGCGATTGCCCACCACGCCATCAAAAGGTGCACGGATTTGCGTATAACCCAGCTGCAGCGCCGCCGCCTGCTGCGCCGCCACCGCCCCCGCCAGCGCCGCCTGGGTTTGTTGCACCTGCGTCGCGATCACCGCCAGCTGCTCGCGCGCCGCATCGTCTGCCGCCGCCGCCTTCACCAGCGCCGCCTGCGCCTCGGTAAAATTCGCGTTGCCGGTCTCCGCATCCTGCTCGGTCCCGGCCTGCGTCGCCGCCAGGTGCGCATACCGCGCCTGGTTGGACCGCGCGAGCTTCACCTGCGCCGCCGTCGATACCGTCTGCGCCGACGCCTCCTCGATCAGCGACAACTGCAGCGTCTTGATCGCCTGCAGATTCGCCAGGCTCGCCTCATCCGCCGCCGTCGCGGCCTTGGCCTTGTTCAGCGCCGCCACAAAATCCCGGTCATCGATCTGCACCAGCAGATCCCCCGCATGCACCAGCTGGTTATCCGCCACCGCCACGCGCGCGATCACGCCACTCACCTGCGGCGCAATGTCCGTCACATCCCCACCGACATAAGCGTCATCCGTGCTCTCGATAAACCGCCCGGTGGTGAACCACTCCACCCCCACCCACACCGCCACCAACAGTCCCATAACCACGCCGGCCGCGATCAGCTGGCGCCGCCGCGAGCGCGGCTTGCCCCCGGCGCGCGGCGCGGTCACGGCGTCATCCACCAGTAGCGCATTGCTCATCGAACAAAATCCCGTCCAAGTTAGGCCCATTGTATTATGATTATAATATGATATGTCAATTGAAATACTTTGCGCGCGAAAGGCACGAGCCATGCGATTTGAGAAAGGCCACAAAGCAGCCACCAGGCGGCACATCGTCGAGGTGGCATCCGAAAAATTCCGGCAAGACGGCATCGACGCGGTCGGCATCGCCGGCCTGATGGCCGAGGCCGGCCTGACCCATGGCGGCTTCTACGCGCATTTCGAGTCCAAAGAGGACCTGGTGCGCGAAGCCCTCGAAGCCGGCTTCGCCGCCAGCCGGCTAAAGACGGATGCCGGCCTGGAAAAGCTGGTGAAATCCTACCTGCGCCCGGCGCACCGCGATACCCCGGCCAAAGGCTGCGTCATCGCACCCCTGATCTCTGAAATCGCCCGTCACCCCACCGAAACCCGCGCCGCCTTCACCGCCCGGCTGCAGTCATTCCTCGCCAAAATCGAAGCCCAGCTCCCCCCCACCGTCGCGCCAGAATCCCGCGCCACCACCGCCATCGGCATCCTCGGCGTCATGCTCGGCGGCCTGCAGATGGCCCGCGCGGTCACCGACCAAACCCTGTCCGATGCGATCCTGGACGCCAGCGTGGCCGCGGCGTTGAGGCTGGCGGAGTAAGGAGTTCTTTTTTTCAAAAAAAGCTGCTTACTTTCTGCGCCTCCTCAATCGCATCGCGCAGCTGGCGCTGGTCATCCTGGATGCGCGCCGTGGCCTGGTAGGACAGAACCAGCACAGGCATCAAAATCAAAATTAAGGCGGCTACGATCAAGTCAATCATATTCAGCATGCCTCCAGGGACAAGTTCGGTTCCGGCCGCCCGCGTTCGCAAATAGCCTCATTTTTTCGCGTCCGGTGCAAGCGGTTGTTAAGTGAAATTCGATCCAATCGTGAATCTCATTAAATGGAATTAGTTAACGGCGAGTTTACCGTTTCCGGCTTCGAGCCGCCCGGTATTTTTTAGTCCGCGGTTAACTTCCTTTCGCTAGAGCAACATGATGCGGCTGGGCCCTGGCTGAGGAAACCAGGTTTGGCTTTTGGCTTATGTTGAAGGTTTGGGGTGGTATGTTTGCAATCCAGAGCGGTTCCTTGCCGTTCCTCAGCACCATGGTCTCCTACATGGTCGCGGCACTGGGCTATCTCAGTCTGATCGCGGTGATGGACAGTCTGCTGAAATCCATCGGCAGCGACACGCAGGGCCCGCGCTTCATCATTCTTATCGTCCTGGCCGCCGGCGCCGTCCTGCAGATGGGTCTCCTGCTGCTGTTTTCCGTCAACCAGAATGCCGGCCCAGGGCTGGACATTATCGCCTCCGCCTTCTTCCTCGCCGTACCGGTCAGCTTCGCGCCGCTGCTGCAGCGCATCGAGGACGGCTCGATCACCAGCCTGTCCAAGCCCAGGACAGCGGATGGAGACAAAAAACCCTCCCCCTCCTGGCATGATTACGTCGCGCTCAATCCCATCCTGCCGGCCTCCCGCACCACCCCGCCGCTCCCGAATGATTTCGCGAAACTCAGCGTGATCGCCCAGCACAACCCCACCAACCTCACCCAGATCGGCACCGCCGTGGCCGAGGCCAACAGCCTGATTTCCGAATTATCCGTCCTGCACCGTCAGCACGACATTCTGGAAATGTCCGTCGAAGTCGGCTTCGTGGATGATGCGCATCTCGACCGCATCATCGCCGCCCTGCGCCGCACCCGCGGTGTGCAACACGTGGATCGGCTCAGAGACAAATAACTAACGCAAATGCTCCTTGAGCCGCGGCATCAGCTCCACCAGGTTGCACGGCTTATGCCTGGAATCCAGCTGAAACTTTAAAATATCATCCCACCCGTCCTTGACCGCGCCGGTGCTGCCCGGCAGCGCGAACAAATAGGTTCCGCGCGCCACGCCGCCAGTCGCGCGCGACTGAATCGTCGAGGTGCCGATTTTCTGATAACTCAACATGCGAAACAATTCGCCAAACCCCTCGATGGTCTTTTCCAGCACGCGGGAAAACGCCTCCGGCGTCACATCCCGCCCGGTAATGCCGGTGCCCCCCGTCGTAATCACCACATCGATCGCCGGGTCATCGATCCATTCGTTCAGCTGCTCTTCGATCAGCCCCGCATCGTCCTTCACAATCACCCGCGCCGCGACGCTATGCCCGGCCTCGGTAATCCGTTTCGCCAGCGTATCGCCGGACGTGTCGTTGGCCGCGGCCCGCGTGTCGGAAACGGTCATGACGGCAATGGAAACGGAAAGAAACGGAAGGGATTCATCAATCATAAGGAAAAAGTAAGCGCTTCTTTTTTAAAAAAAAGAAGCAAAAAATTTTTATGAACTGCGGGCGCTGGCGACGGGCGTGCCTTTAATCGCTACCGGTGGTGGCGATTAGAGGCACGCCCGTTGCCAGCGCCCGCAGTTTATAAAAATTTTTGCGCGCTTTTCTTAAAAGCGCTGCTTGCTTGCTTACTGCGCGTCCGCCAGCGCCGGCGCGCCCTGCAGCTGTGGGAAGCTGCCTTGCGCGAGGTCGTCCAGGCTGGACGGGCGCAGGCCGATTTCCTCGGCGTAGACCCAGCTATCGGTGAGCACGTCGTGGACGAAGTGGCGGGGTTGGTCGTTGGGGATGGTTTCGATGAAGAGCAGGGGGTCGCTGTCGCTTTGTAGGGCGTTGTACCAGGCGGCGGCGGCGCCGGGGCCGGCGTTGTAGCTGGCGAGGATGGCGAGGAGGTTGTTGTCTATGCCGGGCTGTTCGCCGAGATAGCGGATATAGGCCTGGCCGAGCGCGAGACTGGTTTCCGGGTTGGAGATGGCGCCTTGGATGCCCTGGTCGCGGGCGATGAAGCGGGCGGTTTGCGGCATGAGTTGCATGATGCCGCGCGCGCCGCAGATGGAGACGGCGCCGGCGTCGAAGCCGGATTCGGTGCGCGCGAGGGCGAAGAGCAGCGACGGGTCGATGGAAAAGCCGCCAGCTGGGTGGAGTGCAGGCAGCGGCAGCCTGGCG
>Ga0116226_10003879_pt1 | contig 13191 bp, 11 predicted proteins | sample S1TSphfallax_FD_89692 | JGI IMG/M metagenome (GOLD analysis project Ga0116226, IMG submission 89692) | Host-associated microbial communities from peat moss isolated from Minnesota, USA - S1T2_Fa - Sphagnum fallax MG | ecosystem: Host-associated > Plants > Peat moss > Unclassified | place: USA...
GCCTCCACGCCGAAGTGGCGGACCGCGTCGAAGATCCAGTAAAGCGTGATGCCGAAGTCACGCTCCCCGCGCTCGCGCCCGCGCTCCATGCCGGCAAAGAGCCGCTCGACCGGGTCGGCCTCGGAGCGTGCGCGCGCCCAGTAGTGCATCACCCCGACCGAGACATAAACCTCAGCGTGCGTCACGCCCTGGGCATGCAGCCGATCGAGCATGCGGTAGGTGACAAGCTCGTAGTCGTCCGGTGTACGCAGGCGCTCGGTGACCGCCTTGAAGGCCATCAGAAAACCGCTGAAGTCGGTGTACTGGTAGAGAGCGCGCGCCTGATCGAGCGAGATCGGGGCGCTATTCCGTTCGCCGAGGGTGACCAGGGTGTCAGGCGTGAGCGTGCCTTCGAGATGCAGGTGAAGCTCCGCCTTCGGGAGCCGGCGAAGAAAGCTGGTCGGATCGCTGGGCATGTCTATAAGGCGCTGTCGGCTCCCTGAAACAGAATACAGGGGGATGGTAAAGTCAGGTCACGAACTTGCGTCAGGGAAACTGTTCCGAGGCTGCTCGCGAACTCTCAAGTACTAATTGCGACAGATGTGCAATCGGGCCGGTCACGGCTTGCGATGCAGCAAGAAGGTTGGGACGTCTCGCGCCCCTTGCGTGACGCCGACGACTTCCACCCTGTCCTGCTGAACACGGTAAATCACCAGATACTCGCCGACGGGCCAGAAGCGCACCGGTAACGAGGTCAGATCTTCCCGCTGGTGTCCGATGCCCGGCATAGCAGCTAGCTCCTTGAAGGAATCAAAGAGCTTGTCGATCCAGCGGTCGGCAGCGGTCGGACTGTTCTCAGCTATGTACTCCCAGATTGCCTCAAGATCGCGCTCGGCTGCCGGGGCGAGCACGTACACCCTCATGCGCTGCGCTGCTTCTTTTTGTCACTCTTCTGCTCGAGCCGAGCCCGCACTGCTGCCGGTTCGACGGACTCTCCCCGATCGAGCGCAGCTAGCCGCTCCCGCAGCCCCTGTTCGAAAGCATCAAGCTGCGTTATGCGGGCGTGGTCACGCTCTTCGAGCAACCGCAGGGCCTCGCGCACGACCTCGCTGGCGGAGCCATACCGACCGCTGGATACCTTCGCCGCGACAAACTGGTCGAGCTCAGGAGTTAGGGATACGTTCATCGGAGCACCTCTGGCACGATGTTCACCCGAATAACAGTCATTGTCAATCTTGGCCATCCGTACGTGCCCAACTACTGGGGCATCTTCCGGTACGCATCCCGCACCACGTCGAAGGCCTGCTTCTTCACGCCTTCGCTTGAGATGAGCCCCTTGCGGTTGTAGCCGTCCTGAACCCTAGGCAGTTGCCGGGTCGGCGAGCGGAAGTCCATCAGGCACCACGGCGCAAGCCCGCGCAGAAACGGTATTTTCGAGAGAAGCGCGAACTGCTGCCGCATCACCTCCGCCTGGTACTCCTCGCTGAAACGGTAGCTCGCCGCCTCGTGTAGCCCGGCCTTTGCGCCCGCGCCAAACTCGCTCATAATCACCGGCTTGCCCAGCGGATTGCTGAAGGTATAGCCGGCAATCTCGTCTGGCGCGCCCACATACCAGCCCAGATACTCGTTGTACCCGAGCACGTCTAAGTATTGGCCCAGCGGGTCATCGAGAGTAGCCACCTTGCCGTCGAACTTCGTTACGATCGCCGAGGTCAGCAGCCGTGTCGGGTCTTCAGCCCGGGCCTGCTCGAGCAGCTTACGCAGAAAAGCCACCCGCTCCGGGCTGTTCGGTGTCTCGTTTGAGACCGACCAGAGGATCACCGACGCCTTGTTCCGGTCCCGGCGAATATTCTCTGACAGCTGCTGCCGCGCACTCTGAAGCGCCGCGCCGCTCGTCCAGTCGATCGACCAGTACACCGGAATCTCCGACCACACCAGCAGGCCCAGTTTGTCGGCCTCGCGGGTCATCGTCTCCTGGTGCGGATAGTGGGCGAGCCGCACGAAGTTGCAATCCATCTGCTTGGCCCAGCCGAGCAGCTCCTTCGCGTCCTCGTCCGACCAGGCGCGGCCGGTGGTCGCCGGTTGTGTCGCGGTCGCGGGGCGAGGCACTTCGGCGTGCAGGCTGACCCCGCGCAGAAAGATCGGCTTGCCATTAAGCAGAATCTGGTCGCCCTTGACCTCGATCGTCCGGAAGCCCACCTCGTCGCGCAGCGTGTCCGCGCCGGCCTGCCACTCGATCGTGTACAGGCGCGGGTGATCCGGGGTCCAGCGCTCGAGATGCGCGACCGGGAATGAAAAAGCCGCGCGACCCGCGGCATCGGTCGCGGCGGTCTGGTCCACATGCAGGTCGGCGATGCGCAGATGAACGGGCGTGCCGGCCGGCGCCCCGGTCACGTGTGCATACCCGCTGATGCGGGCAGGTTTGTCCTCTGCCGCCTCCGCCGACCGATCGAGCGTCAGCGTCTCGTCGTCGATAAAGCTCTCCGGCACATCGACCAGCGACACCTCGCCGGTCAGGCCGCCGTAGTTCCACCAGTCCGTCTTGAGGGTCGGCACGCGGTCTACCTTCCGCTCATTGTCGACTGCAATCACAATCGAGTTATCGCCGTCCTTAAGGGCAGAGGTCGCATCGCAGTCAAAAGAGGTGAAGCCTCCCTCGTGGGCGCAGATATTTGTGCCGTTCACGGCTACATTTGCCTGATAATTGGCCGCGCCGATGTGAATGAAGCTGCGCACATGGGGCCGGGCATGCCAGGTGAAGTGACGCTCGTACCAGAGCAGCCCCTCGTAGAACAGCAGTCTGCCGGTCTGCGAGTTCCAGTCGCCCGGCACCTGTAAGCTGGGCGATTGCGCGAAGCCGTACTCCTGGAGCGGGCCGCCCGCTACTGGTTCGGCGTCCTTGATATACCCGCGAGGCGAGGGTTCTCCCGGCGTACTGAGCCAGTTGTCAAAGCCCGCCCGGTAGGGGTCAACGATGTAGTGCCATGCACCATCGAGGCTCTGCTGCGGCCGGTGGTCGACATCGACCAGTACGGTGGCCGGCTCAATGGCCAGAGCGGCCTGGAGTGCAAACGCGGGGAAGAGTGCAGCCAGGCTGCTGAAGAGAATCAAGCGGAGTGCGCGCGGCGTCATGGCAATCATCTTAACGGTCGCAAGCGCCGATAGGCGATGCTCTCGCCCGGCGGCACGGACGATCAACGATCAACCGTCAGCAAGCGCCGGGTCTTTATCAGTACACCCCCGCCTACTTGTCGCTGATATGAAAATCGTAGGTGACGACCCTCTTGGTATCGAAGGAACTGATCAGCCGGACTTTACTCTTCTTGCCCTTGTACTCGGCCCACATCTGATAGTCGGTGTCGGCGGGCAGCTGCGCGAACCGGTAGGTCCCGTCTGCGGTGGCAATCAGGGTCCGGACCACGTTGGTCTTCTCATCCTGCAGGTAAACGATCGCCCCGGGCAGTGGAGGGTCACCCGAGGCTGAGCTCAATACCTTGCCCTCGACCGACTTCGATGTCTGCTGTGCCTGCGACGCGCATGGCGCCAGCAGGCACAGCAGCAGAAGGACGCCGAGGACCAGAGATATCGGCCCTGAAATCATCCACTCGGATACACGCAGCCATGTGGATCGCCCCTCTAAATTGCTGCCGCGACGGTTGCTCCTCTGACCTGCCGGCCCGTTGATCATCATTCCTCTTCTTCGTCGCTCATGGCGGGCTCGTCTTCATCGATGGTCTCATCCACACGGGAGAGTTCCAGGGGATCGGTCGCGACAATCTCATATTCGGTGCCGCACTCGTCACAGGTAACGGCATCGCCTTCTTCTACATCCTCAGCGTCGATATCGAGCACGCTCTCACATTCCGGGCAAAGCATAAGACCTCCAGTCAAAAAAGGTGAGGGTTGCGGAGGAAAGCTGCGATCCGTCGCCGGAGCTGGCCAGCCTGCATCCAAGAGGACTCACTTCGGTGTATCACTTCACAGCCCACTTCTGTGTATCAATTCGTAGATGGCTTCTCAGTCTGGATTTGCACCAAGAAACACTCTGCGACCATATACGCTTAGGACTTGCCACCGCAGGAGACGAAACCAGCGCGCCAGCCCCCGCAGGACAGCTGCTGTGGCAAGACTCTAAGGAGAACTGATGCTGCCAGACGCCCGCCAGACCCAGATACGCCAACAATTCTTTCCTCGCGCTGTGCTCGCTGCCGGCTTGCTGGCCTGCTCGGTGACCATTGCCGCCCCGGCGTATGCCTCTTCTGACGGCCAAAACACTCATGTGGATGCAGGCGCCCGGACGATCGATGCACGCCCTGGCGCTGAAACTGCAGCCATCGCTGTGGATACCCCTGCCCCCGCCGACCCGAAGATCGCCGCGGCCATCGCGACGATCGACCCGGCCCGCATCCAGGCGATCGAGGCTCATCTGGTCAGCTTTGGCACCCGCAACACGCTTTCGAGCATGGCGACAGACCTGCCGACGGGTGAGGGCATCAACGCGGCCGCCGACTGGATCGAGTCGCAGTTCAAAGAGATCAGCGCCGGCTGCGGCGGCTGCCTCGAGGTCAAGCGCGATACCTTCACCGAGACTCCGCAGAGCCGCATCCCGCAGCCCACCCGGATATCGAACATCTACGCGATTCTGCGCGGCACGGATCCCGCCCAGGCCGCGCGCATGTATCTGGTCACCGGGCACTACGACTCGCGCGCCTCCGATACCCTCGATGTGCACACCGCCGCGCCCGGCGCGAACGACGACGCATCCGGCGTAAGCGTGAGCCTGGAGTCGGCGCGTGCCCTCTCTAAACTCAAGTTGCCCGCGACGCTCGTCTTTGTCGCGGTCGCGGGCGAAGAGCAGGGACTCAACGGGAGCCGCCATCTGGCCCAGTTGGCGAAGAGCGAGGGCTGGCAGCTGCAGGGCGTGCTCAACAACGACATCGTCGGCGGCAACACCACGCCCGGCGACAGTGGACAGGACAAATCGACGGTGCGCGTGTTTTCGGAAGGCGTTCCGCCGACCGATACGCCCGAGCAGGTGCGCCAGATCGAGCAGCTTGGCTATGAGAGCGATTCGCCCTCGCGCGAGCTGGCGCGGGCGATCGCGAGCGTCGGTGCGACGTACTGCAAGCCGTCCGGCGGCGGGCCCGGCTCGCCCTTTCACCCCACGCTGATCTTTCGCGCCGACCGGTTCCTGCGCGGCGGCGATCATACCTCGTTCAACCGCGAGGGCTTCGCCGCGGTCCGCTTCACCGAGTGGCGCGAGGACTTCAACCACCAGCACCAGGATCCGCGCATGGAGAATGGCGTCCAGTTCGGCGACCTGCTCAAGTATGTTGATTTCAACTACGTCGCCAATGTGGCGCGTCTCAACGCCGCAACGCTGGCCACGCTCGCCTCTGCGCCCCCGCCGCCGGCCGAGGTGAAGATCATCACCAGGAACCTCGACAACGACACCACGCTCACCTGGCAGCCCGGCCCGGGCGCGCCCATCGGCACTCAATACCGCATCGTCTGGCGGTCGACGGCGAGCCCGATGTGGCAGTCTGCCGCCGCAGTGGGCAAGGTCACGACGGTGACGCTGCCTGTCTCGAAGGACAATGTGATCTTCGGGGTCGAGGCCACCGACGAGGCGGGCCACCGCAGCGTGGCAGTGCCTCCGCTGCCCTCGCGGTAACACCTTATAGGACAATCGCCTAGAGAATTCAGAGGCCGCCCGGCAAATTTTTTGTTGACACCACCCAAAAAGTGGGGCTTACTTTCTGGTACCGAGCGCCTTCCCCGGCGCGCGGAGTCTGCGAACAAGAAGCTTGAATAAAACACAAGGAGAGTTGTATGAGGATTCTGCACATCGCTGCTGTTTGCCTCGCATTTGCGACGCCCAGCGCGATTTACGCTTCATCGATCTGCCCTGCCTTTGGTGCCGCGACTGCCGGTTGCGACCTCATAATCACCGTCACGAATAATGGCGATACAGTTACGGTTGGGCCGAGCTACACACTCGCTGGGGGTACGTATGACGGCTCAGACGACACGCTCATCGGCATCGTCAACAATTCGAGCAGCAAGCTGAGCAGTATCAGCTTAAGTTCAAGCACCGATATCTTCGGTTTCGACGGTGACGGCATCGACACCTACGGAGCTCCCGGGAACAACAGCGACAACAGCGGGTATGGTGGTCCGGACTCTTACTTTACCAATATCAACTCGTCCTACACCTCCGGCACCGTCGACTTCGTCACCGCGCTCTCAGCCAACGGAGGGAGCACCTACTTCTCGCTCGAAGAGGCGCTCACCCCTTCCCAGATCGTACCGCCTTCAGCCACACCGGAACCGAGCACGCTGGTGCTTCTCGGAACCGGGCTTGCCGGTCTGGCCGGGGTAGCCCGCCGCCGTTTCGCCGTATAACTACTGGCCCGGTCATGGCTCTGCTGCATTGAAGGAAACAAGAGTTTGGCGGCAAACAACGTGAGCCTGCAGACAAGGTTGAGGACAACAGAATCCTTGGCGCAATCTCGATCCCCGCGCCGCATCGCATGGCCCGCCGCCCCGGCGAGCCATGCAATCTATTTCCTCGTCTTCATTGTTCTTACACGCAGGTGACCTTTGGCGATCTCCGGCCGCAAGCCAACCAGGCTGGAAGTGGTCTCATAAACAGCGCAACACCGCCGGATGGCCCGGATGAGACTGATTGAGGGACTGATCGTCAGCGAATCGCGCCGCCCAGGTTGGTATACAGAAAATCAACGCCGATAATCAGCAGCCAGACCCATAATCCAAAGCGCAGCGGGCGTTTTGGAATGCGCCCTGCGATGAGCACGCCGAAGCCCACGCCGAAGAGCCCGCCAATCACCAGGTGCTTGAGCAGCGCGCCGTTGGTTGCATGCGAAAACCAGTGCGCGCCGCTGCCGGCGAGCGACAGCAGAAATCCGAAGACAATGTCAGTGCCCACCACCTGCGCTGGCAGCAGCACGGTGAGTGAGAGCAGCGCCGCTGTGCCGAGCGCGCCCGCGCCGGCTGATGAGAAGCCCACCTCCGCGCCAACCGGAAACATGAGCAGCGGCATCCAGCGGCTGCGGTCGCCCTTTGCGGCACTGGACTTGACGGGCCGGAACGAGAAGAATATCTGCCAGAGTGCGGTGAGCACGAGCACCGCCCCGAGCAGCGCATTCATCACCTGCTTGGGGCCGGCGGCGTCAAGATGACGCAAAAATAATGAGCCCACCAGGACTCCCGGCAGACCGCCGGCCACCATCAGGCCCAGCACCTTCCACGAGACCTGCCTGCGCGCAATCTGCGACGGCACGAGCGCAAGTTTGACTGCGGCTGAAAACATCAGCCCGGTGCTAACTGCAACCGTGGTCGGCACATGTAGAAACAGGATCAGCATGGGCGTGGTGATCGTGCCCGCACCGACGCCGGTGAGCGCAATGAACACCGCGATAATAAAGCCGATCCCGTACTGCATCCCTCGTCCTCTTCCTGCGACGAACGTTATTTGTCTGTCTCACTTACTTTGGGGGGCCCAGCCTGGATATGAATGCCGCACTCCACCTTGCGCCCGGCCCACCGGCCCGAGCGAGGATCGTTCGGATCGGCCGGCAGCGAGGTGCAGGGCTCGCATCCGATGCTCGTGTAGCCCTTCTCATAGAGCGGCAGCAGCGGAATCTGATCATGCGCGCAGGCGTACCAGATATCGCGCGTCGTCCAGTCGGCGAAGGGGCTCAGCTTGCGTACTAGTTTCCCGCTGGGCAGCCTAAAATCCGCGACCTCTTCAAGCGTGGTGCGGCTGCGCGCCTGCTCACGCCGCAGTCCGGTGAGCCACACCTGATACTGCGCGACAGCAGCAAACAGCGGCTCCACTTTACGCAACGCGCAGCATCGATCGGGGGCGCTCTGGTGCAGCAGGCCGAACTCGGCCTCCTGCTGCGCAACCGTGTTGGCGGGCAGCAGATTTATGAGGTTGATCTGCCACTCGCGCGCCATCTGGTCGCGATACGCATACGTCTCGGCGAAGTGATAGCCGGTATCGAGAAAAAGCACCGGCATCTGTGGACGCAGAGCGAGCGCGAGTTTGACGAGTAAGACATCTTCCGCCTGGAACGAGCAGGTGATGCAGGCCGCGCCCGGTGGACACTCGCCTAACTCGCGCGCGAGAAGAGCTTTCACGTGAGTGAGCTTCGCCTGGAGTGCGGGTTCGAGCGTCTGTTCCGGCGCGAGAGTCTGTTCCGGCGCGTTCATTGGCCTTCTCCCTGGTGACGCGTTACTGGGACTGCATCTGCAGTCAGCAATATGCCGCTCGTCCGCAGCAGGGATAACACGCTCTGCGCGGATTCCGAAGGCGTGCTTCCGGAATCCGTAACTGTCACGGTGTCGTAATGTGTTGCGTGAATTTCGACGCGTCCGGAGTCAGGTAATTCTGCGGGCGCATGCGTGAGAACGATAGCTCCGCGCTCGACGAACGCCTGCTGCAATCGCGTATCGTTTGCCGCGCAACGAAAGACGACCGCCCCGCGTTCAAACAATGCTCGCTCCACAGCGTCTGCGAATTCCGCCGAGCCTGTCAGTGCAACGTGCGCGCCGTGATGTCCCCATCTACGTACACGATCGTCGGGCGTCACAGGGGCGTTGAGCGGCACAGAGGCCGCCGGAAGGGACTTTGCGAGCAGTTCTCGCACCATGCCCGCCGCCGCGGTCGCATTTGTTTCCGTATCGATCAGCACAAAGCTGCCTGTGTGCCGGTTCGCTGTGTAAAGATCAAGCACCACGGGCTGCGCGGCTTCTATCTCGACCAGCCCGATTCCGTTCATGCCGAGTGTTGCCGTGTCGCCTTCGACGCCGGTGTGCTCGCCGGTACGTTTCAGTACGGCCACATCCATGCTGTAGCGCACCGCCCGCACTGTCGCAAAGATCGTGCGGCTGGTGTGCTTGAGCAGGTAGCGCCGGCCGAGGACAAGCGGCTGCGCGTCCATCCAAACCAGCGAGGCTGTGAAGCTTTTCACCACGCTTGCCGGGCGGTCCGGAGTGACCAGCATATCGCCCCGGCTGATATCAATCTCGTCGTCAAGCGTGAGGCACACCGACAGCGGAGCCGCCGCTTCCGCAAGGTCGCCGTCAAATGTAACAATCGAGCGCACAGTTGATCTTCGCCCCGAGGGCAGCACCATGACCGCATCGCCGGGCCGCACCGTTCCGGCCGATATCTGCCCGGCGAAACCGCGAAAGTTCTGGTTCGGACGCAGCACACGCTGCACTGCGAAGCGGAACGGCGAAGCCGCAGCGCTCTCAACCGATGGAATACTTTCCAGTAATTCGAGCAGCGACGGACCCGCATACCAGGGCATGTTTGTGCTGGGACGCGCCACGTTGTCTCCCGCCAGCGCACTTACCGGAACAAAATGCAATCCGCTCGATCCGTGTTCTTCAAGGCCTGCGAAGAACTCTGTAAACTCCTCGCGAATGCGCAGGTAGCGATCCTCCGCATACTCGACCAGATCCATCTTATTGATCGCGACAATTACGTGCGGCACGCCCAGCAGGGCTGCGATATAAGCATGCCGCCGAGACTGCACCAGCACGCCCTTGCGCGCGTCCACGAGCACAATCGCTACGTCTGCGGTAGAAGCGCCGGTCGCCATGTTGCGCGTGTACTGCTCGTGCCCTGGCGTATCGGCGATAATAAATTTGCGGCGGCGCGTAGCAAAATAGCGATAGGCCACGTCGATCGTGATGCCCTGCTCCCGCTCCGCGCGCAGCCCGTCGGTCAACAGCGCCAGATCAAGTTGCCCCTCACCCGCGCTGCCCTTGCCTTCAATCGAGCGCACCTGGTCGTCATACACATTCTGCGTGTCGTAGAGTAGCCGTCCAATCAGTGTCGATTTACCATCATCGACGCTGCCCGCTGTTGAAAATCGCAACAAGTCCTTGCCGCGTTCTTCCTCCAGAAATGTCTCTATGTCAAACGGCCCACTCCGCGCTGCTGCCTGCACAAACGAGGGTTGAGTTAAATCGAGCTGAATAAGATCTCCGGAGTAGGAAGTCATCAGAAATATCCCTCCCGCTTCTTCATCTCCATCGAACCTTCCTGGTCGTGATCGATGACGCGATTAGCTCGCTCAGACGATCGAAATTCAAGCAACTCCGCGATGATCTTCGGCAGAGTATCTGCGTCCGAGCGGATAGCGCCGGTGCATGGACTGCATCCCAGCGAACGCAGCCGAGACCGCACCATCTGCGGCTGCTCGCCCGGCCACGCAACAAAACTCTGCTCCACCGGCAAGAGCGCAGCGCCACGAACGTACATGGGCCGCTCGCGCGCAAAGTACAAATCAACCACCGGAATATTCTCCTCGTGGATGTACTGCCACACATCCATCTCGGTCCAGTTGGAGAGCGGAAAGACACGAATACTCTCATTTGGGTGAATGCGTGCGTTATAAAGATTCCACAGTTCGGGCCGCTGATTCTTCGGGTCCCACTGGCCTTCGCTGTCGCGAAAGGAATAAATGCGCTCCTTCGCGCGAGCCTTCTCCTCATCGCGCCGCGCTCCGCCAAACGCTGCATTGAATCCATAATGCGCAAGACCACTCAGCAGAGCCTGTGTCTTGAGAAGACCGCAACATCGCTTGGTATCAAGCGCGATCGGATTTGTGCCGGCCGCGATTGCAGGTTCGTTGCGCCACACCAGCAACTCCGCTCCAACCTCGCGCGCAATGGCGTCCCGAAACTCGAGCATCTCGCGAAACTTGAAGCCCGTATCGATATGCAGCAGAGGGAAAGGAATCGGTCCCGGAAAAAAGGCTTTCTGCGCGAGGCGCAACATCACTGACGAGTCCTTGCCGATCGAGTACAGCATCACCGGCTTGTCGAACTCGGAGGCCACCTCGCGCAGAATATGAATGCTCTCTGCCTCCAGGCGGCGCAGGTGGCTGAGCGGCGGCGCCTGGGGCGCCTGTGGCCGGTCGGTTGCGGAACTCGCGTAAAGTGTCGCCATTCGATTCAGAACTCCTATGCGATTGGACAAGCAGCGCATACGCGCGGCTACAAAATGTTGCCCTAGAAAAGTAACTTCAGGCTAATCTGAATCTGACGCGAGGTTGCCGCGCTGGTAATGACGCCCGCAGTTGGACTCGCCACTGCGACTGCATCCTGATTTGCAGTGCTGCCCTGGGTTGCGCCGGACGAGTAAACCACTTCGTTCGGCGTGCCTAGATTGGTATGGTTGAGCACGTTGAAAAACTCGCCACGCAACTCGGCCCGCAATCCTTCGGAGAGCAGCGTGGTCTTGGCCAGCGATAAGTCCCAGTCGGTATAGCCGGGCCCGGTCAGTGTATCGCGTCCCAGGTTGCCGGCAGTGCCGTAGACGGGCGCGGAGAAGGCGGCGGGGTTGAAAAACTGCGCCGCGCGGTTGGCTGTCGAACCGGAAGTGTAGCGGGCGCCCGTGAAATTCGGGTTTACATCGGGGCGGACCGGATTTCTGGAATCGCCGCTACCGGTCGGGTTGTAGCCGAGTTGCGGTGAGAATGGAAATCCTGTCTCCAGACTGGCAATCGAGGCGAGCGTGAAGCCCGAAATCGCGCGGTTGAGCCACGGTCCCGCTGTTGCTCCGAGCGCGTGCGCATTGCCGAAAGGCAGATCGTAACTGCCATTGATCGCGGCCAGGTGTCGGATATCTGTGGCCGCCGGACCCCAGTCCCGACGCGGTAATCCAGGCACCGAGACAAAGGCGGGTGTGTTTGCAGAGACACTCGTATTCCATGCCGAGCCATCATCGAGATTCTTGGCGAACGTGTAATTGCCTCGCAACTGGAAGCCGCGGGCAAAACTGCGGCGCAGGTCCACTTCAAGCGCGTTATAAGAACTTGACCCGGAAGAAAACCAGGAAGTGGTATTGCTCACCGCGGGGTTGCTCTTGGTGGTCGAGGGATAATAGACGCTGCCGGCCGCAATATTCGCAGGGCACGTCCCGGCCTGGCAGATAACAAAGGCAGGCTCGTTCAGATCGCCCGAGAGTATCTGGTGATAGCCGTGCGAACCGGTGTAGCCGACCGTGAGCGAAGTGGAGGGAGCCAGTTGCTGTTCGACGCGCAGCGCCCAGGCGAGCACTGCGGGCGTGGCGATATCGGTCTGCACCGTCGAGGGGGAGATCAAGCCTGCGGTACCCTTGACCGGCGCCAACACCGCAACATTGCTGTAGGTATACGTCGTGTTGAATGGCGCGGCCTGATCCAGTCGATAGTCAAGGCTGTCGAGCAGCGAGTGATGCAGGCCGAAGCTCGCGCGCACCGCTGTTTCTCCCCGCCCGCCAACATTCCACGCGACTCCGACGCGCGGCTCAGGCAGAAACCTCGCGCGGTTCTTGGTAAGTGCGGCATCGCCTACAGACGGCGTTGTGTTGATCACACCGTTAGTAAAGCCATAGCTGGCGGCGCGGCCATGCGCCTCGTTCCATCCGCTGGTTGACTCGAATCGAACGCCGGTGCGCAACTCCAGATCAGAATGGATCTTGATCGTGTCTTCCACATAGCCCGCGCCCATCCAACTTCGCCAGTTGAGCGGGGTGGCATCAGGCACGACCGTAAATGTTTTGACTGTGCCTTGTAGAAATGTTTGCAGGGTTGAGAACGAGGCCTGTCCATCCTGGTCCTGTGCCAGGTTGTCGTTCGACTGCACCCATTGCGCCCATCCGCCAAGCTCCAACTGGTGTGCTCCGCGCGCGTAATACACATGATCATCGGCCGTGTACAGGTTGCGCACGGTTGCATTGTTCGAGCCGACGTTCGCGCCCGCGCCAGTAATCTGCGAAGACCCGTTCGAGGCCGTGGACCCCGCGATCACGATCGCGCCAACGGGTTTGCCGGCCAGAAATCCCGGAGTGTCCCCTGGCGTCGAACCTAAGAAGAAAAAGCCAGCACGGGAAAATCCGAGACGCGCCGTATTCAAGAGCCGTGCGGAGAACACATGCTGCTCCTGCACGCTGACAACCTGCTCCCGCAGTGTTTCGTCGATCAACGAGAGCGGGTTCTGAGTGGGCGTGTGCGCCGCCGAATCATCGACCGTGTACACCCCGAAGAGCAGGTCCTTTTCGCCTAGATTCTCGTCAAAACGCGCTGTTCCAAAGTCCTCGCGAATATGCTGGGTGGGACTTGAAAACGCCTCGGCGATGCCCGTGTTGTAACCCGTGCCCGGCGCGGTCAGCTCCGGTCCGTTCTGCGC
>Ga0116226_10003880_pt1 | contig 13189 bp, 14 predicted proteins | sample S1TSphfallax_FD_89692 | JGI IMG/M metagenome (GOLD analysis project Ga0116226, IMG submission 89692) | Host-associated microbial communities from peat moss isolated from Minnesota, USA - S1T2_Fa - Sphagnum fallax MG | ecosystem: Host-associated > Plants > Peat moss > Unclassified | place: USA...
ATTGGATCATAAAGAAAGCCGGCTACTTAATTATGGGGTAAATGACTCTCCTATCTGACCCTGGTGAGGGCACTCAAACCAGGGTTGGTAGGATCAGGTTCCAGGTTAGGTTTTAGGTTATCTAGACCAGAGGTGTAGAATTCAAAATTATTTGAACAGAAAATGTTCCATGAAGTTCCCAAATAATGAACATTTTAAAATTCACAAGACCAACACCTAGTGAACATTCCCCTTTTGACAAAATCCAAACCTAGAAAACACCTACCCTAATGTCTTGATAACTAGCTACTGGGACACTAATTTAGATTAATTGGAAAAATGTTGGAAAAATTAAATTAAATTAAATTTCAAAGAAACTTTTTTTGTGAAGGAAATTAAAGAATCTCTTGAAACATTCAAGATTATTCTATTTTTGCCACATGGAATCTTCAAAAAGTAATTAAAATTACTGTACTAGGTAGTTAAAATAGGAATGTTGCATTGAAGCTCCCAAAAGCTGAATTTATAGTTTGCCACTATACAATAACACCTGGTGAATTAGTAGTAATGGAGTTCTGGGAACATTGAAGTGGCCGCTGAGCCTGAAATTAATGAGGCCGGGAATGTAGCTGCCATTGCCATAAAGGAAGAGAATAAAGTAGCACACCATCCCACCTTACTTTCATTAATTACTTGTGTAATGACTTTGTTATTAGCATGGGGGGCTCTTACACTAGGGCTGCAATTTATTGCACTTGTTTTGGATGTAAATGCACTTGGAGAAATTTCATTCCCTAGAACTAGGAATTTTTAGTATTATTACAAGCAAACATTCCTGAAAACACTACTGTTACTTGTGTATTTGTACCAACAGTATTTTTTTCAGGAATTTTTGTTTCTGTAGCCAAGGTGACAATCATCCATAGGAAGATGTAGAAAAAGTGGCTATTATCATCCCTAGGAAGATTTAAGGCAAATCTGGTTTTAAATCAAATATGAATTACAAATCTTTAATCATTTTGTCCATATTTTTGGCAACACAACTGAAAATCAAAGATTAAAAAATTTGGTGAGTTTTACTAACTTTTTTCCTCCTCACTTCAGGCAACTGAAAACCTCCAATATGACTTAACTTTGGAGTTTTTTGTTTTTAATTTTGCCAATGAAAATGGCTGATTCGTAAGGCACCTTATATTTGTGAATGATGCCTTCACAATTAGCTTCCTAAGTTTAGGCTAATTTCGCCAGTCTGATGTTTACAATGTTTAAAAGCAACTATACAAAATTAGGGCTTTTTGTTTTACCATGGTAACTTTGTAGGTGCTGGTCCACCCAAGTAAAATCTAACACCCCACTGCCTGATACAAAGTTACAAAGGAAAAGGTCGTTCGACCCAGGTTTTCTTGGGAGGAATCGGCACCCAAACTCATTGTCCCCAGCTCATGTGTTGGGCCATGTCCACCCAGGCCCAAGCATTATGCCCACCACCAAAGTTTGTGAACCCTAGTTTCTCACAAGCTTTTTCAGTCTCATGGTCGATGCCTTATCAACCTCCTGTAACCAAAAACTTGGGAGGGGGAGGGGGGCGGGGTTTACATACTGACCTCGTGGTGAAAGTAACATTGATGAAACATAGTAACACAAGTTCAATAAAATGATACAAACAAATTATCATAAGCATCACAATCCTAATGGATACATTGCTCACACAATCCTAATGAATCCTAATGGATACATTGCTCACAAAACAACATAGCACTTGACCTAGACCATACACATGATGACAATCAATATAGAATGTTTTCCAACACAAATCTTCACCAATCTGACTCAGAGAGTGGACAAAGGAAATATTCCGCCCCTCAACGAGCTCCCCAGCATTAAATGATCGTCAGGTTTTGAGACCAGGTGCCTACATTAGGACCTTTTTGAAGTAGGGGCATCCTGCCCAAGAGTGAAAATGTGTGCATGTGAGTGAAAACAGGGGTAATTGTTAGTAAAATCTTTTTTTATTTAGTAGTAAATATTCCAGAGAGTATTGGTAAATTATTTTTATTTTGTTGTGTATCGAAATGGCAATGTATCAATGCATCATATTCCATCATGTAATTTGTCATCATGCATCATGTTATATCATCAACATAAATCCTATGGTACGTATGTATTGTGTAAGGAAGGGTGGGGAAAATTTCAAAATGACTACATGCATAAAAAACTTTATAGATGAGCATCTAAATGTTTGTTTACTATACTATAAGTGTTAATGTATCAAAAAATATCAATACATTCAGTTTTGAAAATACATGGATAAGATATTATCATATTTTCAAGTTTATGGGTAAGGTAAATTAATTGTTAATTTAGTACCAAACCACCAATTTATTGTTGACACATGGTGTGAGCAATACATTGAATGTATTACTAATATTTCACACTCAATAAATAAATGGTTACATATGAAAACTTGACACCTAGCATACATTTAACACCACTTTTTGATCATAACTAACTATAATTTACCATATGTTTTTGATACACCAAGGAATTATTGATACATTAAGGAATTGTTGATACATTTAGGATTTTTCAGCCCATCTAAACATAGAAAGAGTAGGAAATTTTTCAAAATAGATGGAAAAGAGGTGGCCACATTTCCAAGTTTATAGGTCAAGTAAAATAACTTTTAATTTAGTAAAAACCCCATAACCTACTATCAAAATGTGATGTGAGCAATACATTGAATGTATCATAAACATATTTTCACATTTGAGAAATAAAGCTTACATATGAAAATTTGACATTTAGTATACATGTACTCATTTTTCAATTATAACTAATTATTATCAACCATATGTCACTATTACACTAAAACTTTAGTGATACATTAATGATGTGTTGATACACTAATGATCTTTTGATACACTAAGACTTTTTCAACCCTTTTAAGCATTAGAAAAGCAAGATTTTTTTAAATAAATGGACAAAAGATTGCCACATTTCCAAGTTTATAAGTAAGGTAAAACAAATGTTAATTTCATTAAAAACCATTAATCTACTATCAATATGTGATGTGAGCAATACATTGAGTGTATCATAAACATATTTTCACATTTAAAAATAAAGTTTACAGATGAAAATTTGACATTTAATATACATTTACAATCATTTTTATTATTATAATTAATTATTATTAACCATGTGTCATTGATACACTAAAGATTTTTCAACCTATCTAAACATAGATTGAGCAAGAATTTTTTCAAAATAAATGGACAAGAGGTTGTCACGCTTCAAAATGTATGGGTAAAGTCAAAATTAATTCATTAAATCAAAATGCATCACTAATATGCTACTAATTAATTAGACATGGTGTGAACAATACATTGAATGTATTATAAATGTATTTTCACACTTGATATTGCATTCATCCTCACAACTCGAGTGTTTGATTTCATAATTGCTGAAGAAAGTAAAGATGGTGGACGATGTCACTTTCTTTGCGAAAAAGGCATCATGCACCTTGACAAAGATTTGCAACTATGAATAAATAGTGTTTATGAGTTTTCAAGGTTCAAATTTTAACCTTTACTACATTTCTGCACCAAGATTTGCATACATATTCATGTTTAGATGTGATGTTCACCATCTGATGAATTAATTTTATTATTTTATAAACATGAAATATGTGACTAAATGTTTGTTTTGTGATGCAATGTATGTTCATTGGTTGGCTAGTTGTTTGTCGGTACTAATGTAAATATGAATTTAATGATCTCACAAATGTTGTGAAAGATATTACACAAAACCACAATGCAACTCTAAAAAAATTTAACATCAATGGAAAAGTAATCTCATCAAGGATAGGCCACAAGGGTACACAAAATTCCAAAAAGAAATGGGGTGGCTCTATAAAAAGAGGATGTACAAAATTGAATTCACCATTAAGACATTACACTTGCTTAAACATGTATTAAAGTTATGTTTCATTCAACAAAATCATGTTAATCAAGATGGTTTAGATGTCCATGGGGACTTAAAGATGGGTGATAGATCTACATTTGCTGCCCATTTATCCATATAGATCAAGGATTTTGTGATGGAACAACTAAGGCTTGGACTCATAGTGTCTCAAATTATGGCAAAACATAGGCAACATGTGAAGAACATCATGTTAAAGACATGTAAGTTAAATAGTGACATGTTCCTCACTAATCAAAATGTTAGGGTGTTGTCTAGGAAATTGGTTCAAGAAATATACTAGCCACATAAGAACAATGTGAAAAATGTGCATATGTAGGTTCAACAAAACACCAATTTAATGTTTTATTATCAAGAAACTAAGGTAGAGGTGGATGGTGGTCTCACTAAGCAAAGCATGCCTTTCACTTTAAGTATCCAAACACCATGGCAAAGGGAGATGATGATTGAACATGGGCACCAAGGAAGCGTTGTAGTTGATGCAACCTTTGGGACAAATGAAAAAAAGGTGATACATTATGTCTAATACATAATATATGCACATGTGATCTAATACACTAATATATATGTAGTCTAATGTCATTGAAACATTAATAAGACAAATCAACGAACACAAAAAAATACATGTAAAAATTTGAAATTGTTAATAGGTCATTCATTACATCTCTTGTCAATGTTTAACTAACATATCTCTATTGTGAATTGTAACACTTCTCCATTTATACGAGGACAATTTTATCCTTGGGTGGTACCACTAAAAAAATGTCACACCTTAATTTTTTTAGACCCATTAAATTTTGAAAATTTGTAGGAAACACTTAAATCAATATTTTCATAAATTTTTTTTGAATACATTCATTAGGTTCCACAGATTTTGAAATCTCAATAATATCAAGAATATTATGTATATTGATGTTCTTAATCATTGCATTTAGAATAAAATTCAAGAACATAACGCCTATTTTTTTTCTCTGAACTTTTTGGTTAAGAACACAAATTTGGAACATGATTTATGAATTTTTTTCATAAGGTAATTTGGAAATAATTTTATTTTAAGTTTTTATTTGGTAATTAATTGATTAAATAGGATTTAGTTATGAATTTCCAAAGTTGAGAATGTTGATTTTAAGGGGCCATTTTAATTAGGATTATAATTTTTAAAAAATTTCCAATTTTTAAAATTCCCAAATAAACTTCAAGCCATATATTAGAACATGAAATCTATAAACATGAAAAAATAATATTTTATAATTCTGAAAATATTTAACGAAAAAGGCCCAGAAAAATGATTTGGTTATTTTTGGTTCCTTAACCTTGAAATGGTTCCTAGTGGTACCACCCAAGGATGGGTTTGCACAGCATGATGGTGTTCGACCAATTGCACAATGACATTCTTGTAGCATATTGCATCACATCATGATGTTGACAAGAAGATTTGACACCATGGATGCACACTTTGAATGAAAGCATTCACAATATTCACCAATCATGGCATCCCAATGTTTTCATTGCTGATTATGTCCAAGGGGAAATCAACTACATCAAGTAAAATCCTTATCCCTTCCCCCTTTCTATCCAACAAATTGCCAACTATTTATTATACATGTCATTTGCCCTAATGGATGTAACATGCATCAACATTGATTGTATTAAAATCCACCAAGTTTCATATATAATGTGTTTTCTTTCTTGCGAGACTATATGGCCAAACACCACCATTTTCTTATGTTTGTGGAATGTGAAAAAAACATGGCAAAAACAAACATGTATCAAAATAAAAGACCCAACATTATGAAGTAATGTATTGCAAGAACTAGATAACATCATGTATGACAAGGATGGTCCATCTATAATAAGTGTTGAAATGTGGACAATGAATAGGCTATGATATATCATTAACAAGTACCTTGTAGCTAATGTTAGTTCTTGATGGCGGGTATAGATGAAGGATAGAACATTCCACTTAAAAATTGGGAGACCCATTATATAAAATCTACATCTTGAATTTCTATCACATATTGAAAAGCAACATGACAACTTGGTCACAAGGTTTCTTACAAATTTGGGTTATTTTGATGACACAAATTCAACAGTTACAATTACTCACATTCAAATATTCAATCCTTTTATCTGCAATTTTTCCTCTCAAGGGTATTTGAAATTGTACCCGATCATTGGAGTAAAATCAAAACCTTTCCACAAATGTTGCATCTTCCCTATAGCTTCAAAAGACCAATATGTATTAACCATGATTTGTCATGGATAATCATAGGTCAACTTTTATACCAATGAAATGGAAAAAACCTTGAATACTATATTGAAAGCACCATGCGGTGAATCACTAACTACATGCCTTTTTTGTATCTCTCACATGGTTTATTTTTTACATCAATAAGGTTATTGCAATCACATGAATAATTTACCACTATATGTATAGTCTTATCCTAGTGGGTTGGAAGTAAATATATGTTGTACATTACAACCTATATTGTATTAACATATTAAATTCCACAAGAAAATTTAGGCAAATTTAGCTACAAGCTAGATATGAAATTATATATATATATATATGTAATACTTTGGATACTTACTGACCATAATTTTACAACCTCAAATTTGATCAATTCTAGAAATGGCAAAACCCAAGTTACATACTTTTCAAGACTAAGGAGCAAAATAATGTAAGTTCTACAAATGCACATGGTCATCATTCATCAAAACAAATAACTAATAATCTATTTATTGATCATTCTGCACATATGTAAACTGAAGATAGATACAAGATCACCAAGACTTAGAGTTGTCCTTCTACCCTAAACCAACTATTCTCCACGTTAAAAAAATCCCAATTGTTAATCACCCCCAATTTTAACTTGTTTAGCTTCCTTATCATAGTTCCCATAATACCTTTTTGGATCCTTCCAGAAGCATCTACAAAACATTTCACATTTCTTCTTGAACAACCAAGTTTTCAAAGCTAAATTGCTTCCTTAATTAAACCCAGCTACCAAAACAAATCAGCAAATAAATAGTCCTAAATAGGTTGTATTATTATGATACATACAAAATCTCCAACCTCAAGATATGTGTAAATAGGTGGAACTTGATTGACAATATGTTTTGGAAAACCAAAGATTAGACAATTAAAATTTTTAAAAATTAATTTTAAAACCTTAGGAACATGACATTCAAGGATTTGAAAAAAGTAGGTTTAAAAACTCATCAAGGGTTCCATCCAAAGTAATTTTTTTTAATTTGTTGAAACCATAACCAAAACATTCCATTAAATGGTCAAACCCTAAAAGCCTTAAACCCTAAAATTCAAAACCATCACCTTCTTGGGGAATGCCAGTGATAAGTTACCATGAGTGGGTCCACCCACTGACTTCAATCAACTCTTGACAATGGGTGTGGACAAGTATGTAATAATTAGCCCAACATGTGGTTAAACCATAAATACGATATTTGTGTCTCCAAGTTCATATTTCATTTCCAAAAACAACAAAAAGGCTACTTGGTCATGACATTGGGTTACCACTCAAAAGACATAGCTCAAGGTGAAAAATAGTCAAATAAAAAAGAAAAATAAGGATTAAAAAAATAGTATTCAAATCCAAGGTAGAGAGCTTGGAGTGCATGTAAACCATCTTTGAGTTTTGAAACCACTACTAAAGAAACTAAGTACATCTTAAATAGAATAGCTTGAAAAGTAGGAAGAAATGAGGTTTTTTGGTCTTCATAGACACCAAACAAACTTAAAACAATAATATAGCCAGACCCAAAACTAAGCTAGGGGTCCTCCTCAAAATTTGGACAACAATGGCATATCACAAAGAAAAGGCCAAAAACACATGGTTTTTCTAGGCCACTATTGTAGATTGTGCATGTTTCAATAGTCCTTAAATCTCAAATTCAACTCAACTAAATAAACCTTTGAAAAAATCAATGTGAAGAAAACTTTGGAGCTTGAACACTTTTCATAACCTTTTTTCAAGAGGTTGACACCATATGAGATACTTGAAATTAATCTCACATTTTACAATCGACCAACTCCATTAGCAAGTACACAAACCTTTTGTCAAGGTTTTATTTATGAGTGCTCCATTATGTTTGGAAGGCTCTAGGTTTAAAAATGAGAAAAAAATCTTACAAAAAGGGAAAGACAAATTATTGTCGGGCTCAAATTCCGAAGTCCTAATGCTACTCTTCCTCCTGATTCATTGACCCCCTACCTTTGGAATCTCTCAATAGTCCATTGGCGTTTTAGTCAATATATTGCCAACGTCACCAATGTTGGACCTCTTGATAGTTTGGCGGCACTATTGAAAGTCCATCACCAATGTCACCAACACCAAACCTCTTGAGGTTTTGTCGTTGCTTTTGATAGTTTATTGCTGATATCACGAACGCCAAAACCTTCAAAGCTTTGTCATTAAAGTTGGAACATGCAATGCCCCTTGCTAGGGTACTTTTCTCTCCTACTACTTGACTAACACCTAACTTCGTAAACCAATTACTAATGCATTTCTCCCTTCCCCCTCCTAACTTATTAACCACAATTTAAACTTTTCATGAAGATGTAGCAGCCTTCTTCCTATCCTCCTCCTCTTGACCTTCTCACCTACCCCTAAGCACACAACTTTCGTCCTCCTAAGCTTGCACCTTCTTGAGCTTGCACCTTCCTTTTGATACACTAATGAGACACTGATATTATGTTTTGTTATATGTTCAACCATAAAAAGGAGGCACCAAAAAACAACTAAGCAAACCTAAACCTTGAAATGCACAAATGCCCCCGCTGCCCTAAACCTTAACTAAACTACTACCATTTTCTTTTCCTTTTTTTAAAAAGAATAATTAGTTATAGTAGCATTAAAAATAATCTCCATGACTAAATCTAATTGTTTTTGTGACTAAATGACAATGTTTTGCCAAAAACCAATAATATTGATGCCAACTTTTTTAATAAATTAAATATAACCAAATAATCATATTAAAATTAAATATTTTCTGATTGATTGCATATAACCAAAAAACTATATTAAAATCAAAAGTTTGATTTTTTCATTTTCAATAACCATAATTCAATCAAAATTTAAGACCATTTCCATAATTCTATACATGTGGTTCAAACATGTAATAAAAAATATTAAATTCAAACTAAATTATATTTAACTTGTAGTCAAATTTGGACAAATTTTCTATGTACCACTAATGTATTATTGTCATATTGACCACAACATGAATTTTACAAAACAATATAGTGCATGATCATGGTCACATCAACACTTTGACTCAATGCCATATGAGACATTAGTATCATGTTGCCAGACATGATGGAAATGTCAAGTCAACATGCATCAATGATATAATCTTCACCTTTAAAAGTAACCTTGTGAACCATCCAAACTAGAAAAATATTCACCTCTTCCCAACCCTTTTTTAGGGAATTTTTGTAGGGCAAGGCCCTGTCATAAACACCTACCATCAAAACTTGGTGATCATTTTATGCTTACACAACAAACTCCTTAAATCACCATAATTGTTGTAGGAATCAGACACCTCTTCTGAATCCCTGTTAATAGGGGTACTTTTTCTCTAAATACTAGACTGCCAACACAAATTAAACACATAGACTCCCACAAACATAACCATGAAAAGCTTTGCAACCACTCCTTAAATCCTTTAGGCTCATCATCTGAACTTTCATGGTTGTCAACCCCTACTAATTCCTATTGACAGCATTGCATTCTACTAAAAAAACTCTTTGGTGTAGTGGAATTCCCATAGCCTCTATCCGAACAAAGTTACATTTCTTTAAAATCACTTCCCTCCAAGTAGTATACACACTGGACATTGACTACAAACATCTTCATACTACCATAGCTTTATCTCCAACCCCCAAAAACCTTCAAGATATTTAGATGCTTAGTCAATTGGTTGCCCTTGCCTTTTATCCTTGACACAAACTCTTTCCTTCACAAATGTCCATCAACAACAACGCAAAAATAGTTACATCATAAAAAATGCACCCACATAGGAGAAAACACAACACCTCCAACGCTATTGAGAAATAAAACTCATATCATTCATAACCTACATGCAAACAAACAAGGAGAAAAATAATCATGGAAACCCAGACTTCCTTCACATCACCATCAATTATCAAAAGTCCTATCATCTTCTGCTTTCGACTATTGATGGTATTATTCCATTCGCCTAAAGTTTCATCCCTCAATTTCTCATCACAAATGTAACATCTCCCTTACAAATCAAATTAAAACCTTTAATCTTCACCCAAAAAAATGTAATGTGGAACAGTTCTAAATCTTTTCGAGGTTTGTTCCACAATTGGTCATATTTTCCTTTGACAACACAAATCCTTCCTCCTTCATCCTACTCCAAAAATCCATTTCCATCCAAGTATTTAACAAATAGAAAAAAAAATTCACAATTAGACACCATAGACATCTTCTTCCCTAGCTTCTTCATCTTCACATATGTTTTGCCTTCTTGAAATCTAAGGAACATGTGTTTCCCTTTTCACGAAGCATAAGCTTGCTTTTGCCTTATTTGTGTTTGACCCACATTGTTTGTAACTTTTCCATGCATCTTAACAATGAGCTGCAATTTATTGATCCTTTATTCAACCATAACATCTATTGAATCTACATTTTCTTCAAAAGATTGAATCAATGGACTTAGGGAGTTGTCTACCATCAACTTAGTATAACAGTTTGTCAACATGTGTGGTGAAAATTTTGTACTTGCTTGCACCCCAGACATGTATCTAAATAGAATCCTTGGCAAATGTTTGTCCAAAACCTATGCATTTCAAGTGTAGCAAACAAAACAATAAGTCCGTGCTTGGGTGTTTTTATTAACCTTTCCACCATTCCAATACACCTAGGACATTAAGGTGCAATGTACTAGTGTATGATGCCATAATTTTTGCATAGTTGATTGAACTTAATAGACCATTCACAACCATTATTTGTAAGAATGTATTATAGCACACCAAATCTGTAGATGACCTTATGTTCCAAAAATTTAGCTGCCATTTTAACATCATGATCAACCATTGCCTTTCCCTCACACCATTTTGAATAATGGTTTATAGCCAACAACACATATTTGTTGCCATGTTTGGTTTCAAGAAAAGGGTTAGCCATGTCAAGAGCCACCTTGTAAAATTGATCCTAGATGGGAATACTTTTGAGTTTTTCAAGTTTTGACTTGACATTATTTATACTTTTAACAAGTTGACACTATTTATAGAAGCGCACCACATCTTTTATTTCCTCGATTTTGTCATGTTAAAATAATGTTTGTTGACTTTTGCAAGTGTCCTCCCTTCTCCAAGATGGCCAATTTCACAATGCAAATTAAAAATAATCTATCAACATTCATTGGGCCTTGGAACAACGAAACCCTTAAACATTAAATTATCATTACTCCAATAATAATTCAAAATGCGCTTACCCACCCGGATTCCTTTGCTTCTTTACATTCAATAGGAAGTTGGCTTCCATTGAGCACCAACATGGCCATATCATCATCCCATCTTTCCATGTTCTTCACATTCTCCTAATTATTATTTTCTTATGGGTCTTCCTAATCATCTTCTTCATCAACAATTGCCTGAGCTTGCTCAATTAGCTCCTAGTGAATATGAACATCCTATAAAATTTCTTGCCTTTTTATCTTCAACCTACGAGACTCATGCTTCTCAAAAAGTTTCAAAACAAACCCAACCATGCATTGAGTTTGATCTTCACCAACAAAATCTATTTCCATTACTTCTATTCCCACCATGAATAGTTGATTTAACAAACCTTGATTGCCTAGTTGTTGAAATATGATACCCATATTGGAACTCCTAATCCATGTCCAAATTGTCTTTTTAAAAGACCAATTTGTTTACAAAAGCTTACAATCTTGAATTTCTTCTTGTAGATTTTCATCTTCTTAAACAACATCAATTGGGTTGTGGCTCAAAGCATCCACATTGGTATGTTGAGATCTTGCTCGATGAAAGATCTTGAAATTAAAGTCTTGGAACGTGTTAATCCATCTACCTCTCCTTCCATAAGCATATGAAACAATAGCCAGTCACTCCAATGGTTTATGATTAGTTCTAAATGTGAAATGGTTGTGATATAAATATTGCCTAAAGCGCATGACGCCCCACCCTAGTGCATAACATTCACCTTCCATGGGGTGAAACTTCTTATGAATAAGGGAAAGCCCCTTATTGGCGTAGGCAATCACATGTTCATTTTTTGTTTCCTTCTGTGACAATATTGTTCCTACCCCTTGTGTAGACCAATCTACATCTAAAATGAACACTTTTGTGAAATTTGGTCTGACAAGGATTGGGGTTGAAATCAAAGCATCCTTCAAATTTTCAAATGCATTTAAGTAATTAAGGTTCCATTTAACATCCTTCTTTGTCAAGTCAAAGAAGGGAATGGCAATGTAGGAATAACCCTTGACATAATTTTTGTAATACCTTTTTAATCCCAAAATTGCCTACACATTAGTTATAATGATAAGAACTTGAAAGTTAATAATTGCTTTGATTTTCTTTGGATCAAGTTGTGTACCATCATGGCTCACTACATGTCTTAAAAATGTTAAGCTAAACCTCGCAAATTCAAGTTTTCCAAGGTTGAGTTTAAGATTGATTTCCCTCAACTATAATAACACATAGTGTAGATGTTCCAAACTCTCCTCCCAATTCAATTTGTGGACATTTTAATCATCCATAAACGCTTTCAAAAATTTCTCAAGGTAAGCTCCAAAGACCTTTGTCATGGTTCTCAAGAAGGTACTAATAATATTTCTCATGCCAAATGGCATGATTATCCTAGAAAATAATCTAGATTTCGTAATTAACATGGACAAATTGTGAATGCCTTTTGGCACCATCTTGATTTGCCAAAACCCAAATTCAAAATCTAGTGTAGAAAACCTTTAGGACCTAGTGATGACATTCTTCATTTTGCACATTAAATTTTTTTAAAATTCTTTATTTAGCACCTTGTCATAACATTCTTTACCCGCGAATGTTTACCAAATTACATTGGTTGATCTATAAATTTTTTTTAAATTCTTGCTTCTTTGGGCTTCCATAACATTCTCGCACCAAGAATGTCATAACTATGCTTTAAGATTTGCCAAGTTGTGGTAACATATCTTCAACCAATGGCATCAAAAAGGCATATTAATG
>Ga0116226_10003881_pt1 | contig 13180 bp, 10 predicted proteins | sample S1TSphfallax_FD_89692 | JGI IMG/M metagenome (GOLD analysis project Ga0116226, IMG submission 89692) | Host-associated microbial communities from peat moss isolated from Minnesota, USA - S1T2_Fa - Sphagnum fallax MG | ecosystem: Host-associated > Plants > Peat moss > Unclassified | place: USA...
GAAGTCTCCTACACGGAAGGTGGCGCGCCGAGCTATGAGGCGGGCATTGCGGCGGGCACGCCGCTGATCGACGGCACGCTCGGCGTGCGTGTGACCGCCTGGTATCGGTACGACGGCGGCTGGATCGACCGCATCGACCCTTATTCCCTGGACTTGCAGCAAAAGAACGCGAACTACGATCAGACCAAGCTGTTCCGAATCGCCTTCGTTTATGCGCCCAGCGACAACTGGACGGTCACGCCGAGCTTCTCCTACCAGGATCGCTATCGCAACGACGTGGAGAGTTACTGGGGTCTTTATTCCAATCCCAGCAACAATCAGTACGTGAACGCGGACCCGACCCAGCGCACGGATCCCGACATCTATTACATCACCGCACTCAAGATCCAAGGCGATCTCGGCCCGGTGCGCTTGATCTCGAATACCTCGTATTTCAAGCGTTCGGAAGTCACGGGCTACGACGGCACGCTGTACAATCTCGGGTTCTACCAGACGTTCTTCGGCGGTTATTTCCCGTTGCTCGACGGCAACGGCGTGCACCTGCCAACTTGCGACCAACAAGCCGCGACGATCGCCGGTAATGGCCAGCCGGCACAGTCCTGCCTCACGAGCTACCAGTCGCCCGCCTCGATCAACAACGATCAGCAGAACTTCACCCAGGAACTGCGGCTGCAATCGAACGATCCGACGTCGGCCTTGACCTGGACGACCGGCTTGTTCTTCGCGATGGACAAGCAACAGTACCTCGAGCAGATCCACGACCCAGAACTCAATGCGTTCAGCGAAGCGGTGTCGGGCCTCCCCTACACCCAGCAGTTCTATTACACGGACCCCGTGACGGGCAACAACGATGGCGTCACGTACGATCCGCGGTTTCCGAACGACTCGTACTTCCTGCAGACCTTTTCCGAGGACAAGCAGATTGCCTTGTTCGGCGAAGGGACGTATTCGTTCACGGATCAGTACAAGTTGACGGTCGGCGCGCGCTTTTCGCGCACGGAGTTCCTGTTCAACACGCTGACCGGCGGTCCGCAGCTGTTCCTGCCGCCGCAGAGCAACAGCGGCGACAAGAAGGAAAATTCCTTCACGCCGAAGGTCAGTTTTTCGTATCAATACGATCCGCATGATCTGTATTACGCAACGTATGCCAAGGGCTTTCGTCCGGGCGGCGCGAACAATCCGGTGCCGCAGGCCGCGTGCGCCTCTGACTTTGCGGCGTTCGGCATCAGTCAGGCGCCGGCGACCTACAATTCGGATACGGTCAACAGCTTCGAAGTCGGCGCGAAAAACAACTTCGACAACCGCATCAAACTCGCGAGCAGCATTTACTACATTCGCTGGAACAACATCCAGCAGACCGTCGTGCCGCCGGTTTGCCAGATCTCGTTCATCGACAACCTGGGCTACGCCACCGCCAAGGGTATCGACCTGCAGGCCGACGTCGCCGTGACGGACGACATCACGTTCGAACTGGCGACGGGCTATACGGATGCGCGCTATACCCAGGACGCCCAGCTATCGGCGACGTCGACCACCGGGCCGGTCGTATCGAATGGCGATGCGATCACGGGCCAGAGCGGCCAGCCGAGTCCGCCGTTCACGGCAACCTTCGGTCTCGAATACCGGTTCAAGGTGTTCAACCTCGATTCGTTCATTCGCGGTGACGATGAATACCAGAGTCATTCCAAGTGGCCCTCGCCGGGCCAGGATTCGAACACCTTGCAATACGACTCGGCCAACTATCAGCTTCCATCCACAAACTTTGCCTCGCTGCGCGCCGGCACGAAGCTCGGGGGCTGGCAGCTCGAGGCGTTCGTCGACAATCTGACCGACACCCATGTGGTCACGAACTACGAATGGTCGATCGATTCCGGACAAGGTATCAGCCGCCTCGAGCGCGAGTTCGGATTCCGGCCGCGCACTTTCGGGCTGACCTTCGTCTACCGCCAATGAGGCCTGTGGGCGGCGTTCGCGCGAACGCCGCCTAGATCAGCCGATAAACGCTCTCGAACCGCGCCCGTGCGACGACCCCATGGTCGCCAGGCGCGTATTGCACCAGCCAGTCTCCCGGCTCGCCTCGCAGGACGTCGCCTCCCGCGCTGCGGGCGACCGTGAACGCGACGGCCATCGGCTTCGCGAGCACGGGCACTCGCAGGTTGCGGTAATTGCCGTCTTCGCCGGCCTGGGTCGGCGGTTCGGGTCGATACTTCGCGTCGAAACGCGCCCGGGAGACGACCCAGGAATCGCCGGTCGAGCCGGTTAGCACGGCATCGCCGACCCCGTAAGCGTTGGCACCCACGGCACTGTCGAGATGACCCACGCTCGTTGCGAAGCGCACCGTCACACGCTCGTCTTTGACCGCGGGGCGCGCCCAGGGGTCGGTTCCCAGGTCGGGGCGATCCAAATGTAACGGGCTGTCCATGCCCCAATGATGCCCAAAAGCCACGAAGAAAAGCACGGTTCTGAGGCATGCACATTCACCTCCGCAGGCTGGTTGCGCGCCCTCCGGAGCGGTGTTAGTGTCGGCGTATCACGATTTTATATGGTCATATAACTCGGGGATGCGATGCGAACCACTCACGAAAGACCTCAAGTTCGTTCCCTCAACACGCGCCTGTTGCTTTTAGGACTCGCGCTGGGTGGGACTTTGGGCGGCTCCTCCAGGGTCCTGGCGGATGCTGCGAACAATGATGCCGGAACGAGCGGAGGCCTCGAGGAGATCGTGGTCACGGCCACGCGACGCGAGGAGAGCATCAACAAGGTGCCCATCAGCATCACGGCCATGAGTCAGGACGACCTCGATCAGAAGGGGATTCGAGATTTCACCGATATCGTGCGTTTCACCCCCGGCGTCTCGATCGACACCTCGGGGACGAATGCGATTTCGATTCGCGGCATATCCTCGTCGGGCGGCGCCGGCACGACCGGCATCTACATCGACGACACGCCCATTCAAATGCGCGCGCTGGGCTTCAACCCGGACGACACCCTGCCGAAGACCTTCGACCTGGACCGCGTCGAGGTGCTGCGCGGACCCCAGGGAACGCTGTTCGGCTCCGGCTCCGAGGGCGGCACGGTGCGTTACATCATGACGCAGCCCAGCGTTACGACGGATTCGACCTATGCCCGCAGCGAGGCCTCGTACACGCAGTATGGCTCTCCGAGCTATGAAGCCGGCGCTGCCCACGGCGGACCGATCATCGACGACGTGCTGGGCTATCGGGTCAGCGTCTGGTATCGCCACGACGGCGGCTGGATCAACGACGTCAACCCGACTACCGGCGCCATCACCCAGGCCAACGCGAATTATGCCGGCACGACCGCGATCCGCGGGGCCTTGCTCTACAAGCCGGCCAGCAACGTCAGCATCACGCCGAGCATCACGTTCCAAAACAAGCAGCAGAACAACGAATCGACCTACTGGCCCGCCTATTCCAATCCGGGCGCCGGTGAGTTCAACAACGCGACGCCCGAACGCATCGCGATTCCGGACAAGTACATCTTGCCGGCCCTCAAGATCCAGGTCGATTTCGAGCACATGAGCTTGATCTCGAATACTTCGTACTACTATCGCAACGAAACGGATGCGTATCAGGGCACGGTCTATGACCTCGCCTTCTACCAGTCGATCAGCTGGCCGAGCTCGGGCTACGGCTTGAGTTGCACCTCGGCGCAGACGGCGCCTCCCTGCCCCTGGTATCCCTTGATCAACGGCACAGGCATTCATCTGCCCCCGGGCTTTGCGGATTACTCGACGCCGAACACGATGACCAACGATCAGCGCAACTACACCCAGGAAGTACGCTTGCAGTCCACGGACAGTGGTCCCTTGCAATGGACCGTGGGCGCGTTCTGGTCGCTCGCGCAAGAAACCAGCATCGAACAACTCAACGACCCGAACATCAATGCGTTCTTCAACTACCTGTACGGCACGGACGCGATCAGCGTCTTCGGCCCCTACTACGGCTGCAACGGCCAGGGCACGCCGCAGAATTTCCCGAATTGCGACATCTACTACAACTACAACCGCAGCTACGACCGCCAGCTCGCCGGCTTCGCACAGGCGAGCTACAGCTTCACCGATTGGTTCGCACTGACGCTTGGCGTGCGCGAATCGAAGCTGGGAACTTCGCTGAGTCACTACTCCGATGGCCTGGAGAACTTCGGACCTGCCTATGCCGGCGGCCAGCAGCATGAAAACTCGTTCACGCCCAAGATCGGACTGTCGTTTCAGGTCGACCCCGAAGATCTCTACTACTTCACCTACGCGAAAGGTTTCCGGCCGGGCGGCTACAACCCGCCGCTGCCGGCCGCCATCTGCAGCGCCGGCCTGATTTCGGAAGGCTTCACGAGCGGACAGGCGCCGCTCAGTTACAACTCGGACACGACCCAGAGCTTCGAAATCGGTTCGAAGAACGAGTTCTCCAACCGCTTCAAGATCGCCGCCAGCGCCTATTACATTCTGTGGAACAACATTCAACAGAACGTCTATGTCGCCGGCGACTGCGGGCTGCAATTCACCGACAACCTCGGTACGGCGGTGGCGAAGGGCGCCGACGTGCAGGCGGATCTCGTCGTCGGCGGCGGTCTGTCGGTCGAGGCCTCCGTGGGCTACACGGATGCGCGCTTCACCAAGACTTCCGTTTCGAATCTCGCGGTCAATGGCGACGCGATCTCGGGTGAAGCGGGCATCAACTACGCGCCGGGCACGAGCTCCCCGCTCACGGTCGCCCTTGGGCCGCAGTACGACTTCAAACTCGCGGAGCGCCCCGCATTCGTGCGGTTGGATTGGACTTATCAAAGCCGCAATCCCTGGCTCGCTTCCGTTCAGGACCCGAACAGCAGTCAGTACGACTCGAACTCTTACACGCTGCCGGCCGAGAGCTTCTTCTCGGCACGCGCCGGGGTGAAATTGGCGGGCTGGCAGATCTCAGCCTTCTGCGACAACCTGCTCGACTCCCATACCCTGCTGAACTACGCCCAGGTTCAGCCGGATGCGTTCAATCCGAACTATGAGTCGGTGCAGCAGAACAATTTCACCTACCGACCGCGCACCTTCGGCATCACCGCGACATTCCGCGATTGAACTGCGGGTAGGTCCGCCGGGCCGGCGCGCAGCGGGCGCGCCGGCCGGGAAGCTTCAGGCGACCGCGCGCGCCGGTTCCCGCCCGAGCGCGGCGTTGATCGACGTCGCGAGGATGTCCAAGCCTTCCTCGAGCACGGCATCCTGGATCGTGAGCGGCGAGAGCAGTCGCACCACATTGGCTGAGACTCCGCAGGACAGCAGTATCAGGCCGCGCCGCTCGGCCTCGGCCACGATCTTGGCCGTGAGCGCGGCATCGGGCTCCTTCGTTTTGGGATCCTTGACCAGTTCGAACGCGATCATCGCACCGAGGCCGCGCACGTCGCCGATCACGGGCAATTCGAGCGCGAGCGCATCGAGGCGCGAACGCATGCGCTGACCGACGCGGGTCGCGCGCGTGAACAAATCCTCGGACTCGATCACGTCGAGCACGGCGTGGGCGGCGGCGATCGCAATCGGATTGCCGCCATAGGTCCCGCCGAGGCCGCCGGGATGCGCGGAATCCATGATGCTCGCGCGACCGATGACCCCGGACAGCGGGAACCCGCCGCCCAAACCTTTGGCGACCGTGATGAGATCCGGGACGACCCCGGCATGCTCGATGGAATACATCTTGCCCGTGCGTGCGATACCACCCTGCACCTCGTCGGCGATCAGGACGATGCCGTGCTCGTCACAGAGCCGTCGCAGCGCACGCAAGAAATCCGGCGGCGCGACGTTGAAGCCGCCCTCGCCTTGCACCGGCTCGATGATGATGGCCGCGACCGATTTCGGATCGACATCGCCATGGAACAGGCGGTCGAGGTCGGCGAGCGACTGCTCGGTCGTCACGCCGTGATAAGGATGCGGAAACTCCGCGTGGTAGACCTCGGCCGGGAACGGACCGAAGCCGCGCTTGTAAGGCATCACCTTGCCGGTCAGACCGAGGGCGAGCAGCGTGCGGCCGTGAAAGCCGCCCGAAAACGCGATGACCGCGGACCGCTTCGTGTGGATACGCGCGATCTTGATGGCGTTTTCGACCGCCTCGGCGCCGGAGTTCAAGAACAGGGTCTTCTTCGGGAAATCTCCCGGCGCCGAAGCATTGAGGCGCTCGGCGAGACGGATGTACGACTCGTAGGAGGCGACGTGAAAACAGGTGTGCGCGAACAGCTCGCCTTGCTTCGTGACTGCCTCCATGACGCGCGGATGCCGGTGGCCGGTGTTGAGCACGGCAATGCCGGCCGCGAAATCGATGTAACGTTTGCCGTCGACGTCCCAGAGCTCGGAATTTTCCGCCTTGGCGACATAGATTCCCTTCGTACCCACACCCGGGGGCACGGCTGCCGCCTGACGGGCTTTCAGATCAGTGGTTTTCGACATTGCAGTCCCCTTGAATGGCACATCCACAGAGCGGAACGGTATCATTGCCGGGGTTTTTGAGCAAAAACGGGGATTTGGGGCCGCAAAATGAGCACGAGACTCCCCGGCACGCTCGGCGTGCGGATCCTGCGAGTGGGCCTCGACATGGGCGCGTCGGCCGGGCTGGGCGCGGAGCGCGAGGACCGGGTCGCCGTCGAAGCGCCGCTCGAAATTCAGCTCCACCATCCCGCTTTGGGCGGCGAAGCCCTGTCCTTCGGCACGACGATGCGCACGCCCGGGGACGATGAGGCGCTCGCGGCCGGTTTGCTTTACGGCGAGGGGGTTGTCGAGGGCGCGGCCGACATCACGGCGATCGAGACCAGCACCCGCAAGCCCAACGTGGTGAGCGTGCGGCTCGATGCGCGCGTATCGCTGCAATTGCAGTCGGCACCTCGGCGCTTCTCAGCGGGCTCGAGCTGCGGCGTCTGCGGCACGACCGGACTCGATGCGGCGATCGCCCGCGCGGCGGCGACCCGGGTAGAAAGCGATCTGCGCGTCGATCGCGCGGTGCTGTTCGATCTGCCGCGGCGCATGCGGGCTGCGCAGGCCCGCTTCGGCGACACGGGGGGAATTCATGCGGCGGCGTTGTTCGATCCTGCCGGAGAGTTGCTGGGCCTGGCCGAGGATGTCGGTCGCCACAACGCCTGCGACAAACTGGTGGGCGAGAATCTGCTCGCCGGCCGGATGCCTCTCGCGAACCAAGTCCTCCTGCTGTCAGGGCGTGCGAGTTTCGAACTCGTTCAAAAGTCGCTGCGCGCGGGGGTCTCGGTGCTCGCCGCCATCGGCGCGCCTTCGAGCCTCGCGGTCAACCTGGCGGCAGCCGCGGGACTCACGCTGATCGGGTTCTTGCGCGAATCGCATTGTAACGTGTACACGCATCCTACCCGACTCAGGTAGCTGCGCCAGTCGCGACGGTTGGCAAAATCCCGCCGCATGACTCAATGCGGCCTCAAGTCGGACGCGGCGGGACTCACGACGCGCAGCGCTCGCAGCCAAGCCAGCGCCTGCGGACCCGGGTCAGGCAGGTCGTGGGGACTCTGCTCCGGTCCCGGGCGCTCCGGACTCGGCGCCAGGGGAACGCTTTCCGCGCGCAGGCGCCTCCAATCGGTATGGGTCAAGATACGCTCGCTGGTTTCGCTCATGAACAAGCCCTCGTGCAGACTGGATCGGAACCTCAAGGCGCCGCAGCGCCGCTTGACGTTCTGATCCTGCACGAAAGCTCGTTGCAATGCCGTCGGTGCGCTCAAGCGACCTCCGTAGGACTACTCTCACGCCCGCAGCACGGTATCCCGCCCCAGCAATTTATCCAGCGTGAGCGGCAAGTCGCGAACGCGGATGCCGGTGGCGTGGTAGGCGGCATTGACGATCGCGGCGGCGACGCCGGTGATGCCGATCTCTCCGATGCCCTTGGCGCCGAGGGCATCGATGTAGGGATCCTCCTCGAACACGACGTCGACGTCGATGGCCTGGATGTCCGCGTTCGTAGGCACGTGGTATTCGGCGAGATTCGCATTCACGATGCGACCCACCTTCGGGTCGACGAGGGTTTCCTCCATGAGCGCCATGCCGATGCCCCAGACGACGCCACCCAGCAGCTGGCTGCGCCCGGTTTTGGCATTCATGAGTTTGCCGATGCCGTAGCGCGCGACGACGCGCGGTACGCGCACGACACCAAGCTCCGGGTCGATAGACACCTCCGCGAACACGGCGCCGAAGGAATGCATCGAGTATTTTTTCGCCTCCGAACCGGATGCGGCGGAGGCATCGGCAGAGAGCGTCTCGCCGCCGTTGCGAAGCAACATGGCCGTGATGGGTTCACGCCGGCCGCCCGTGCGCAGGCCGACGCCGCCGTCTTCGATGACGACGTCCGCGATTGCGGCACGGTACACGGGCCCGGCCTCGTCGCGGACCGCGAGCGCGACCAGTTTTTCGCGCAGGGCGCGCGCCGCCGCCTGCACGGCCGGCGCCACGCTCGCGACGCTTTGCGAGCCCCCCGAGACCGGTGCGGGTGGCAGGCTGCTGTCGCCGAGTTCGAAGCGCACGCGCGCCAGCGGGAATCCGAGGGTTTGCGCCGCAATTTGCGTCATGACCGTGTAAGTACCGGTGCCCAGGTCCTGGGTACCGGAACTGACCACGACCAAGCCGTCGGGGGACATCCGGGCACTGGCCTTGGCCGGCGAACGTTTTGCGGGGTAAGTCGCCGTGGCGTACCCCCAGCCGAGCAGGCGATTGCCGTCTCGCATCGAGCGCGGCTGCGGCGAGCGCCGCGCCCAGCCGAAGGCGGCCGCCGCCGCCGTATAGCACTGCGTGAGCGAGCGGCTGGACCACGGGCGGCCCGTATCCGGGTCTTGCGCCGGCTCATTGCGTCTGCGCATCTCGATAGGGTCCACACTCAAGGCAATCGCCAATTCATCGAGTGCACAGCCCAGACCATAGGTCCCGGTCGAATGACCCGGCGCCCGCTGAAACGTCGGCGTGCCGAGATTTAAGGGCACGACGCGATGCGAAGTGCTGACCGTCGGACAGGCATAGAGCAGGCGGGTTTGCAGGGCCGCGGCCTCCGCGAAGTCCTCGATGCGCGACGTATGGGAAAACACGTCGTGGTGGATCTCGACGAAATCGCCCGCCGCGGTCGCGGCAACGGAGAGGTGCTGCTCGGTGCGCGGTCGCGCGCCCACGGGACCGAACATCTGCGTGCGTTCCAGCACGAGCTTGACGGGCCGGCCGATCAAACGCGCCGCCATGGCCGTGAGCGGCACATGTGACCACACCGAACCCTTGCAGCCGAAGCCGCCGCCGACATAGGGACAGATGACGTGCACGTTCTCCGGCTCGATGCCGAAAATCTTCGCCATGGTCTTCTGGTCGCCGGAGATCCCCTGGGTCGTGTCGTAGAGCGTCAGACTCGCACCATCCCAGGCAGCGACGGTGGCATGCGGCTCCATGGGATTGTGATTCTCGATCGGCGTCGTGTAGATCTCGCTCACGCGTTGCGCCACGGGTCCCGGACTCGGGCCCGCGCGCGACGAGTCCGCCGCCTCGCCGTTGATCTTGCCTGGCGAGTGCGCCTGGCGGCGTGCGGCGGCGAAGTCGAGGATCGCAGGTTCCTGCGCATAGTGCGCCTTGACGCGGGCCGCAGCCGCCGTCGCCTGTTCAAAGCTCTCGGCGACGACGACGGCAATCGGTTGACGATCGAAATGCACGAGTTCGTCCTGCAGCAGGCACAGGACCCGGCCGCTCGGCGGATCGATCGCGGCGCGCCCGCCGTCGGGCAGGGACGGGGCATTGGCATGCGTCATCACGAGCAGGACGCCCGGCATGCGCGCCGCCGTCACGGTGTCGAGGTGCAGAATCCGGCCGCTCGGAATCGTCGACAGCACGAGCGCGGCATAGGCCATGCGCGGCAGTTGCACGTCGCCGATGTAAGTCGCCCTGCCCGTGACTTTCGCCGGGCCATCGACCCGCTCCAGGCCGGCGCCGATCAGGTTCATCTCAGGCCGCCTCGAGACCGGCCGCGACGCGCACGGCGCGCACGATCGCGCGCCGTGCGAGCTCTGGTTTGAATTGGTTGTACGGGAAGGTCTCGGCGCCCGCCAAGGCTGCGGCGGCGAGCGCCGACAGATCGACGTCCGCAAGACGCCGGCCCTGCAAGGCCGTCTCGAACTCGACGAGCCGCCAGGGCTTGGGTGCGACGCCGCCGAGGGCGATACCCGCGGACGCGACGCGCTCGCCGTCGAACTGGAGGCCGACCGCGACCGAAACCAGGGCGAAGGCATAGCTCGCACGATCGCGCAGCTTCAAGTAATACGCATGTTGCGCGTAGCGGCTCGCGGGCAATTCCACCGCCGTGATCAATTCACCGGCTCCCAGGTTCGTGTCCCGCTGCGGCGTGTCGCCGGGCAATCGGTGGAACTCCGTGAGCGGCAAGCGGTGCGTACCCCGGAGGTTCCGCACTTCGACGACGGCATCGAGCGCCGCGAGCGCGACGCACATGTCGGAGGGGTTGACCGCGATACACCGCTCACTGCCACCGAGCACCGCATGGATACGGTTGTAGCCCTCGCGGGCGCCGCAGCCGGAACCGGGCCGGCGTTTGTTGCAGCGTTCGAAGCCAGTGTCGTAGAAATAATAGCAGCGCGTTCGCTGCAGGAGATTGCCGCCGACCGTCGCCATATTACGCAATTGCGCCGATGCGCCGGATAACAACGCCTGCGACAGCAAGGGATAACCCGAGGCGATCAAGGGATGCATCGCGAGGTCGCTGTTCGGCGCGAGCGCGCCGATGCGCACGCCCCCCTGAGCCGTTTCCTGGATCTGCGCCAGCGCCGTGATCCGGGTGATGTCGACGAGCACGCGCGGCTGCTCCACGCCGCCTTTGATCAAGTCCACGAGGTTGGTCCCGCCCGCGATGAAGGCCGCTCCGGGTTGACCTCCCAGCCGAAGCGCACTGTCGACGTCGGCGGCGCGGACATAGGAAAAGTTGTTCATGCGGTGCCCCCCTGCGCGACGAGGCGTATCGCGGCGACGATGTGCGGATACGCGCCGCAGCGGCAAAGATTCCCGCTCATGCTCTCGGCAATGGCCGCATCATCGAGAGGCGGCGCGGCGGCGCCAAGGCGTCGATGCTCCTCGAGCAGGCCCACGGCGGAACACAATTGTCCGGGCGTGCAGTAACCGCACTGCAACCCATCCTGATCGAGAAACGCTTGCTGCAAGGGATGCAAGCTGCCGTCGGCCCGGGCGAGTCCTTCAACCGTCGTGATCTGATCGCTCTGGTGCATGATTGCGAGCGTCAGACAGGCGTTGATGCGCCGCCCGTTGACGAGCACCGTGCAGGCGCCGCATTGGCCGCGATCACAACCCTTTTTCGTCCCGGTCAATTGCAATCGATCGCGCAGCGCGTCGAGCAGCGTGACCCGCGGCTCAACCTGCAGATCGTGACGCGATCCGTTGACCTCGAGCGTCAAAGAAACCGGCGTGGCTTCGGGAGGGCCCGGCGCACCGGGAGCTGCACTCGCACGCAATACAGCGCCCGCAGCGGCAGCACCCGCCGCTGCTTGCAGAAATCGGCGTCGGCTCAAGGCAGTGTGCTCGGGATCTTGCTCATCGTGTTCCATGAGCGAAGACAAGCAAGATACATACCAGAAGGGATGAGTCGCGAATCGGCTCCGCGACTCATCGGGGGAACGCGAACTATTTACAAGAAGGCAAAAGCATCAACGAGAATTTACAGACCGTGTCACCGACGCCCCGTGGCCGCTTCAGTTCACTTGATACCCGCGCCCCGAGAGACAAGCCGTCTCGGCGCGATAGTAATTGCTGCGCGCCAGATCGGTATTGCCATCCGCGACGCCGCCGTTCGGCTGCGTCGGATCGAAGCCCGACTGACCACGCGCCCAGTTGTAGCACTCGTACTTGTCAGCGGCCTGCTGATCCGCTGACTGGCCGTTCTTCGGGTACACGATCAAGTCCTGCGGGGCGGGGACCGCATCCGCGGGAGCGGCCGTAGGTTGATCAGCGCCATCGGGCGGCGCGACCACCGAGTAGCCGTTCTGCGCCGGATCCCAGGTGTAATACACATTGTCCGCGTAGTAATAAGGCACGCCTCCGAACCACACGGTCGAGTAGTACGGCGGCAAGACCGAGATGACCACGCCGACCGGCGGCCTCACGACCACGAATCCGCCCGGGCCGGGCCCGTACCAGACACCCGCGCTGAAGTAGTATGGACTGCCATGGAAATAAACCGGTCGATACCCTCCCGGCAGGGCGCGCACCGTGGCGCCGAAGACCGGATAGTAATGGCCGTGGTTATAACGCCCGTCGAGCACTTGCCCGCGCCCATCGAAGCGCGGAGCAAGCGCGCCGGGTCTCGGGGCACCGCGCATTTCCGCGCCGCGCATTTCCGGGCCGCGCGCTTCCCCGCCATGGCCCGGTGCGGCACGCTCCGCATGCTCGTGCTCCTGTGCGCTGGCCGTTGCGCAAAACTGCAGGCCCAGCAACGACGCACCCAGGGTCCAAGCCGCTATTTTAAAAGTACGACTGTTCATGATCTTGAAGAAACCTCTTCGCTTGATGATCTCGTGATCAGCTGATCGTATAGCCGCGCGCCGTCAGGCAGGCGCCGATCGCACGCCGGTAGGCCTGCGCCTCCGCCCTGTCGGACACGCGCTGCTGATTGATTTGCTCCTGCGACATTTGCGCCTGCTGCTGGGCCTGGGCATCGGCCGCAGAACCCACGATTGCGCCCGTCGCTCCGCCCAGCAAAGCGCCGACACCGCCCGCGCGCGGACCGCCGATGATCGCGCCCAGGATCGCCCCACCGACGGCACCGGTCACGGTGCCGGTGCCTGGCGCGGGAGCCACGACCACACGCTCATAGGGACGTGCGTCGGCACGCGTCGGATCGACACCGGTCTGCTGCACGGCCCAGGTGTGGCACTCATAGCGATCGCGGTCCAGTTGTTCCGGACTCTGGCCGTTGGCCGGATACACGAACAGTTTGGGCGGCGGCGGCGCGGGCGCCACGGCCACGGTTCGAACGGGCTCGGCCACGCAGGCTCCGAGCATTGCCACGAGCACGACCGGCGTCGTACAGCGCATCAGGCGGCCCGCGATGGATGGCTTCTGTTCAATGTTCATGTCTCGACTCCTGGTAAAACTCTAGATCTCACGTGACCGAACGCTGATGACAACGCA
>Ga0116226_10003883_pt1 | contig 13179 bp, 14 predicted proteins | sample S1TSphfallax_FD_89692 | JGI IMG/M metagenome (GOLD analysis project Ga0116226, IMG submission 89692) | Host-associated microbial communities from peat moss isolated from Minnesota, USA - S1T2_Fa - Sphagnum fallax MG | ecosystem: Host-associated > Plants > Peat moss > Unclassified | place: USA...
AAGGAGAAGGAGAAGGTGGTGATGGCGAGGAGGACGGTCCAGGCTTTGAGGGCCTCGCGCTTTTCCACGACGATGGCGCAGTGGAGGAGGGCGGTGCCGGATAGCCAGGGGAGGAGGGCGGCGTTTTCGACCGGGTCCCAGAACCAGTAGCCGCCCCAGCCTAGGGTGTAATAGGACCACCAGCTGCCCAAAGTGATGCCGGCGGTGAGGAAGCACCAGGAGAGCAGGGCCCAGGGGCGGACCCAGCGGCCCCAGGCGGCGTCTATGCGGCCTTCGATGAGGGCGGCGATGGCGAAGGCGAAGGCGACGGAAAAGCCGACATAGCCGGTGTAAAGGACGGGGGGGTGGAAGGCGAGGCCGGGGTCCTGGAGGATGGGGTTGACGCCGGCGCCGTCCAATGGTGGGGGCCAGAGGCGGGTGAAGGGGTCTGATACAGTGAGGGTGAAGAGGAGGAAGCCGCCGGAGACGAGGCCTAGGACGCCGAGGACTCGGGCGCGGAGCGAGGCGGGGAGGTTGTGGCCGAAACTCGCCACCGTGGCGCCGCACAGCGAGAGGATGAAGCACCATAGGATCATGGAGCCGTCGTGGTTTCCCCACGTGCCGGTGATTCGGTAGATGAGGGGGACGAGGCTGGAAGAATAGTCGGCGACGTTTTCGACGGTGAAGTCTGAGACCACGCCGGCGTAGATGAGGGCGAGGAAGGCGGCGCCGATGGCGAGGAAGTGGCTGAGGGCGAGGGCTGGGGCGGCGCGCATGGCGCTGGGGTCGCGTAGGCCGGGGGCGAAGATGCCGATGACGCCTTGGGCGAAGGCGATGGCGACGGCGAGGGCGAGGGCGAAGTGGCCGAGTTCGGGGATCATGGGATTTGGCGGGAAAGATGGATTGCTTCGCTGCGCTCGCAATGACGGGGAGAGGTTGGGGTCATGAGCTGCTGCTTTTGACTTGGAGGGTGTTCCAGGTGCTGGCGGCGGGGGGGGGGCCGAATTTGGGGTTCCATTTGCCGGCGTTTTGGAGGGCTTGTTCGACGTCCTTGGGCATGTAGCTGGCGCCGTGTTTGGCTAGGACTTCGTCGGCGGAGAAGGTGTTGGATGGGGTCATGCTGCCGATGGCGACGACGCCTTGGCCTTCCCGAAAGAGGTCGGGGAGGACGCCGGAGAAGGTGACCGGGATGCTGGCTTGGCCGTCGGTGACGTCGAAATGGGTGGTGGGGGTGCCGGCGATGACGGTGGTGGCGACGGTGCCGACCTGGACGATGCCACCAAGGCGGAAACTCATGCCGGGGGCGGGGTTTTTGGCGAGGACCTCGCGGGGGGAGAGGAAATAGGTGAGGGTGCTGGAGAAGGCGGTGAGGGAGAGCGCGGTGGCGGAGCCGATGCCGATGGCGCAGGCGCAGAACAAATAGAGGCGGCGCTTTTTGCGGGCGTTCATTTGGCGGATTCGGTCTGGGCGAGGCGTTTTGTGGCTGTGCGGTAGCGGGTGAGGGTGAGGAACGAAACGGCGATGAGGAACAGGACGGAAATGCCGTAGCTGCCGTTGATGAAAGGGGCGAACTGGCTGGCGTTGAAGAACGTCATGAACGCTCCGCCGCCGCGAGTAGTAAATTACGGGTTTTTTTCTCCATGATGGAGGCGGACATGCGGGCGACCACCAGTGTGATGAAGGTGAGGTAGAAGCCGAGCGAGGCGATGAGGAGGGGGTAGAGCATGGTGACGTAGATTTTGGAGCCGCCACTGATCGAGATGGTGTTGCCCTGGTGGAGGGTGTTCCACCACTGCACGGAGAAGACGATGATGGGGAGGTTGACGGCGCCGACCAGGGCCAGGATGGCGGCGGCGCGGTGGCCGTGCTGGGGGTTGTCGAAGGCACGGATGAGGGCGATGTGGCCGAGATAGAGGAAGAAGAGGACGAGGACGCTGGTTAGGCGCGCGTCCCAGACCCAGTAGGCGCCCCACATGGGTTTGCCCCATAGCGCGCCTGAAACCAGGCAGACGAAGGTGAAGCCGGCGCCGACGGGGCCGATTTCCTCGGCCGCGACGTCCGCCAAAGGGTGGCGCCAGATGAGGGAGAAGAATGACGCGACGGCGAGGGCGGCGTAGCCGGCCATGGCGACCCAGGCGGCGGGGACGTGGACGTACATGATGCGGGCGGCATCCCCCTGTTCCCAGTCGGCGGGGGCGAAATAATAGCCCCATACGAGGCCGGTAACGGTGAGGACCAAGGAAAAGCCGGCGAGCCAGGGCAGGCAGGGGCGGGCCAGGCGCAGGAAGCGGCCGGGGTTGGCGTAGCGGTGCAGCCATGAGGATCGGCCGGCGGGAAGGGCGGTTGGCGCCAGGACGTTTTCGTTCATGAATTGCTATTAAGCGATGATGCGGGGAATTTGAAGCCGGGCGAAGGCGCTGTATGTAAAGTTATGTTGACAGGCGAGGACCAGGCATGAAGTTTATTTTGATCGCGCATGACAAGCAGGGCGGGCTGGAGGTGCGCAAGGCGGCGCGGCCGGCGCATCTGGCGTATCTGCAGGCGGCGGGGGAGACAATTGTGTTTGCCGGGCCGCTGCTCGCCACCGATGGGTCGCCGTTTGGGAGTGTGGTGGTGATCGAGGCGGAGGATGAGGCGGCGGCGCGGGCGTTTTTTGAGGGTGACCCTTATGCGGAGGAGGGTTTGTTCGAGATGGTGACGGTGAGCGCGTTCCGGGTGGTGATTGATAAGGGCGAGCTGGTGGCATGAATTATTGGCTGGTGAAATCCGAGCCGGATGCGTTTTCCTGGGAGCAGCAGGTGGAGCGGAAGGTGGAGCCGTGGACCGGGGTGCGGAACCATACGGCGAAGCTGAATCTGAAGGCGATGAAGAAGGGTGATCTGGCGTTTTTCTATCATTCCAATATCGGCAAGGAAATTGTCGGCATTGTGAAGGTGGCGAAGGAGGCGTATCCCGATCCCACCGCGGAGAAGGGCGACTGGGTCTGTGTGGATATGCAAGCCGTGCGGGCGCTGAAGGCGCCGGTGACGCTTGCAACGATTAAGGCGGATCCCAAGTTTGCCGATATGGCGCTGGTGCGGCTTTCCCGGCTTTCGGTTGCGCCGGTGAGCGAAGAGCACTGGCGGGCGATTTGCGAACTGGGCCAGATAAAACCCTAGGTGGAGAGTGCGAGATGGCGAGCGAAACGGCGATTTTGGGTGGCGGGTGTTTTTGGTGTCTGGAGGCGTCGTATCTCGAACTTTCCGGGGTGACGAAGGTGCAGTCGGGTTATGCTGGCGGGCATTTGGACAACCCTAGTTACAAGCAGGTTTGCAGCGGGAATACCGGGCATGCCGAGGTGGTGGAGGTGAGTTTTGATCCGGCGGTGATTTCCTATGCCGATCTGTTGGATGTGTTTTTTACCATTCATGATCCGACCACGTTGAACCGGCAGGGCGGGGATGTGGGGACGCAGTATCGGTCGGTGATTTTTTATACGTCGCCGGCGCAGGAGGCTGCGGCGCGGGCGGCGGTGGAGAAATTCGGAAAAATTTGGGACGGGAAGATTGTGACGGAGATTTTGCCGGCGCCGGTGTTTTATCGGGCGGAGCCGGAGCATGATAATTATTTCGCGCGCAACCCTTATGCCGGGTATTGCCAGGCGGTGGTGGCGCCGAAGGTGGCGAAGGTGCGGAAGGGATTTTCGGACCGGCTGAGGAATCGGGCGGCGTAGCCTCGGGGGCTGAAAAGTCGTGGATGCCAGCGTGCGCTGGCATGACGGGGATGCTGGCGGGGTTCGGGTGTGAGTGGGATGGCGTTGAAGTATCGGGTGATTCGGGCTGGGCTGGCGGCGGCGGAATTTTTGGTGCCGCGCGGGTTTCCGGGTCATGCGGCTGATGAGCTGATTCGGGCTTCGGGGACGAGGCCATCGGCGGGGGCGCAAGAGGGGCTGGCGCGGCTGGTGGCGGCGCTGGATGCGGATTCTGTGCTGACGATGTTTGGGCGGCTTTCGGTACGGTTTGACTGCATCCGGCTGCTGAGGAATGCGCAGCTGGTGGATGATACGCTCACCGAACGGCCTGAGCTGGCGGCGGCGGGGATCGAGAAACCGATTTTTATTCTGGGGTTGCCGCGCAGCGGGACGACGTTTTTGCATGGGCTGCTGGCGGCGGATGAAGACAATCTGGTGCCGCGGAACTGGCAGACGATGTATCCGGCGCCGCGGCCGGCGGGGTTTGATGCATCGCGTGATGTTTTTGCGCGGAAGGTGGAGCGGCAGCTGCGGTTTTTTGCGGGGATTGCGCCGGGGTTTGATGAGCATCATCCGGCCGGCGCGGATAGCCCGCAGGAATGCAGCGAGATTACGGCGTGCGTGTTTCAAAGTTTGCGGTTTGATACGACCTATCGGGTGCCGCAGCATTTGGCGTGGATGGATGCGCATGGGCATGATGAGGCGTTTGCGTTTCACAAACGTTTTCTTCAGGTGCTGCAGGCGGGGCTGGGGGCGAAGAGCTGGGTTTTGAAGTGCCCGGATCATACATTTTCGCTGGATGCGATTTTGAGGATTTATCCGGATTCGCGGTTTGTGGTGGTGCATCGGGACCCGGTGGCGGTGTTTGGGTCGGTGGCGCATCTGACGGAGATTCTTCGGAAGCCGTTTGTTAAGAATGTGGACGCGGAGGAGATTGGGCGGCAGGTGACGGAGCGGTGGATTGACGGGGCGGAGCGGCTGGTGGCGTTTGACCGGCGGGCGGATGTGACGGAGGCGCGGAAGGTCAATATTCAGTATGAGGAGCTGGTGGCGGACCCGGTGGCGGCGGTGGCGGGGATTTACCGGCATTTTGGCAAGCCGTTGAGTGCCGCCGCGGCGGCGGCGATGGGGCGGGCGGTGGCGGCGAAGCCGCGCGGGGGCTATGGCGGGCAGCGGCGCTACGGGCTGGATAAGTTTGGGATTTCGCCGGAGGCGCTGGCGCCGCGGTTTGCGGCTTATATGGATTATTTTCAGGTATTTTCTGGCGCGGCGCGTTAGGGCGGCGGGGGCGCGGCCTGGGCGTCGTCTGGTGTAAAGCTGTCCGCTTGGCTATAAAATGGCAAGGTTCCTAAAGGGCGGCGGATTGATGAAACGGGCGATGAAAGAGCTGGCGCATGGCGCCTGGCGGCTGTTGCCGCAGGATTTCCGCCGCAATGCCATGTCCGGTCTGGCCGCGAGCCTGGCGCGCAAGCCGGATGCGAACCCGCCGGCGGCCAGTGATGGCATTGTCGTTGCGGGGGATGTGACGGGGTGGAATGGGCTGGCGGAGAGTGCGCGGATTATGCACCAGGTGATCGCGGCCGCCGGGCTTTCGCGGGGGATGGTGCCGTTGGGGTTGCCTTCGGTGGTGCCGGCTTATGAGGGGGAGTTGCCGGCGGGGGCGGCGGTGCTGGCGGTGGTGAATGCGCCGTTTTTGCCGGTGGCGCTGCTGCGGATGAGGCGGGATTTTTTGAAGAATCGGCGGGTGATTGGGATGTGGGCGTGGGAGCTCTCGGTGTTGCCGCGGCAGTGGCGCTATGGGGCGGGGTTTGCGCATGAGATCTGGGCGCCCTCACCGTTTGCGGCCGAGGCGATTGAGGCGATGGCGCCGGGGCGGGTGAGGTTTGTGCCGTATCCGATTGGTGCGGTGGAGCTGGCGGTGGAGGGCGACCGGGCGCTGTTTGGGCTGCCGGAGGATGCTCTGGTGGTGCTGACCGTGTTTAATCTCTCCTCTAGCCCGAATCGTAAAAATCCGGCGGGGAATATCGCGGCGTTTAGGGCGGCGTTTGGCGAGCGGCGTGATTGCCTGTTCGTCATGAAAATTTCGGGAAGCGAAAGCTATGAGGAGGATTTGCGTGAAATTAAGGAAGCGGTGGGGGATGCGAAAAATATCCGGCTGATGATTGGCACCATGCCGGAGGCGCAGTTGCGGGGGCTGATTGCGGCGGCGGATATTGTGTTGTCGCTGCATCGCTCGGAGGGGTTTGGGCTGATACCGGCCACCGGGATGCTGCTGGGGCGGCCGGTGGTGGCGACGGGATGGTCGGGCAATATGGGGTTTATGACGGCGGAGAGTTCGGTGCTGGTGGATTACAAGTTGATCCCGGCGGTTGATCCGCGGGGGGTGTACCGGGTGGCGGACGGGATGTGGGCGGAGCCGGATTTGGATAGCGCGGTGGCGGGGCTGCGGGCGCTGGCTGAAAGTGCGGCGATGCGGGCGCGCATTGGTGAGGCGGGGCGGGAGCAGGCTAGGATGGCTTTGGGGTCGGGGCCGATTTTGCGGGCGCTGGCGGCGAATGGGATTGGCGGGGGCGTTGCTGTTTAAGACATGGGTGAATTCACTTTTCGTGCTGGCCGATTGGTTTGGAAATTTGATGTTGTTTTTTAATAAAGTGGGTGATGGCGTCTCGCGTTTATCTGATTTCAATCAGTTTCCGTTTAGGTTTTGTTGATGTTTTCGGTTGTGATCCCGCTGTACAACAAGGCGCCGCATATTGCGGCGACGTTGCGCAGTGCGCTGGCGCAGAGTTTGGCGCCGGATGAGATTATTGTGGTTGATGATGGGTCTACTGATGGTAGCGGCCAGGTGGTGGAGTTGGTGGCGGATTCGCGGATTGTGCTGGTGCGGCAGGAGAATGCGGGCGTTAGTGCGGCGCGCAATGCGGGTGCGCAATTGGCGCGGTCGGCGCATATCGCGTTTCTGGATGCCGATGACCAGTGGATGCCGGAGCATCTGGCGACGTTGCGGCGGCTGATTGATGCGTTTCCGGATGCGGGGCTGTACAGCACGCTTTATGAAATTCACTTGGAGCAGCGGGTGTTTTTTCCGCGTTCGGCGTATCCGCATGGGTTTATGGGGATTGTGGATGATTTTTATAGGCGGATGGCGGTGGGACTTTCGCTGGTGAATTCGACGACGGCGTGCGTGGCCAAGGCGGCGTTTTTGGAAACCGGGGGGTTTCCGGTGGCGATGAAGCGCGGCGAGGATTTGGTGTTCTGGATGAAGCTGGCGCGCTGCTGGCGCGTGGCGCATGCCGCGGTGAATACCGCGGTTTATAATCGCGACGCGATTAATCGCAGCAATGCGTTCCGGGAGCGGCAGGCGCCGGGGTCGCTGCTGTATATGCAGGCGCTGATTCTGAATGGCGGGATGCCACCAGGCGAGATCGAATCGGCGCTGAAATTGTTTGATAGTATCGGTTTTTTCACCGCGGCGGGGATGCGGGAGACTGGGGATTTTGAGGGGCTGGCGGCGATTCGCGCTTTGGCGTGGCGCATGAATCGGGTTTGGCTGGTGGCGAGGCTGGCGCTGCTGAGTGTGGCGCCTTCGCGGCTGCTGACGTTTCTGCGGCAGTTCCGGCACCGCAGGGCGCAGGCGCGGCCGGGTTAGGACAGCAGATCGTCCGGGTTTGGAACGTCCAGCCAGGACTCGTCGAGGTTCTTCTTTAGTGCCATCGCCAGTCTGCCGGTCCAGGAGACTTTGCCGTACCAGGCGGTGGCGGTGGCGGGGGTGAGGCTGAGAATGACGAGGGTGTGACGGGGTGGAATGAATTTTTGCAGGGGTTGGCCGGCGAGCGCGCGGCGGATGTTGATGGCGAGGGTCTGACCCTGGCGGACGGCGATCGCGCCGGAGCGGGGTAGCGGGGTGGGGAAGAGCGCGCAGTCGCCGGTGGCGAAGACGTTTTCGTGGTCCTGCAGTTGCAGCGTTTCACGGACGCGCAGAGTTGGTTCGGGGGTGTAGGCGTGCAGCACTTCGTCCATCACCACTGGAAATTTTGGCAGGACCGAGATTTTGGCGGCGTTGAGGTGTTTTTGCGCGGCGCGGCGCACGGGGTTTGGGGCGCTGGAAAGGATGGGTCCGGCTGCGAGGATGGAGAGGCGTGCCTGGGGGCCGAGGCGGATGCGGAGCGCGAGCGCCAGTTCGATGGCGGCTGGGCCGCCACCAATGATGCCGATGTCGGGCTTTTGCATTTGCGCCCATTTGGCGAGGCGCTGCTGAAATTGGCCGATTGGTTTGACGCCGCCATTTGGTGTGGCGCCGGCGGAAATCGCCAACATGTCGAAGCGGATTGGGTCGCCGTTTGCCAGACGCAGAAAGTTGCTTTCAAAATCCGCGAATTTCGCGTCGATGAAGCGGGCGCCGCACGACTGGGCGAGGTGGGCGGCGTTGATATAGGCTTTTTCGGGCGGCATGTCGCCGCGGATGAGGGCGGGCAGGGCGCCGGTGTACCAGGCTTTGTGGCCGTCATTGACCAGGACAAATTCAGCGTCTGGCAGGTTTTTGGATAGGCTGCGTAGGGCGGCGATGTTGGCGTGGCCGGCGCCGGCCAGGATGACGCGCTGTTTGACCTTCACGGGAGCGCAGACTAGGGCGCGAGTTGTTTAAAAGAAATCAAGCAAGAAGCGCTTTTTGAAAAAAGCGCGCAAAAACTTTTTGTCCGCTTCGCGCGGGTTTGGTGGCGCCAGTGCCGCGCGCAGCTGATTAAAAGTTTTTTGGTTACTTTTTTTCAAAAAAGTAACTGCTTTCTTTGCTAATTTTGAGGTCGCCGTCTTTGAGAAGATGGATTGCTTCGCTGCGCTCGCAATGACGGGGGGGCGCTCGCAATGACGAGGGGCCGCTCGCCATGACGGGGGGCGGGGGTTAGAGGGCGCGTTCTAGGGTGCGGGCGATGCGGAGGAGGTGGTTGTCGCGGTAGAGGGCGGTGGCGAGCTGGACGGCGCGGGGCAGGCCGGCGGCGTTGGTGCCGACGGGGATGGTGATGGCGGGCTGGCGGGTGAGGTTGAAGAGGAAGGTCCAGGGCGCCCAGTCGTTCCAGAGGGCGTGCACGGGGTCGGTGACTCGGGCGGTGAGGCGGGGGGCGCAGTGGGGCACGGTGGGGCAGATGACGGCGTCGAACGTTTGGTGGAGCATAGCCATGGCGTGGGCGGCCTGGACGCGTTGGGCTTCGGCTTCCAGCATGTCGAGGGCGGTGACGTCCTGGTAGCGGCAGGCGACGTCCATCAGGCCGGGGTCGAGCTGGTGGCGGCGTTGGATGGGGATGGTTTCGACGAGGCGGCTGAGGGCGGCGCCCCAGATTTTTGGGAAGATTTCGGCGCAGTCGGGGAGTTTGATGGTGGCGATGTCGATGGTGGCGCCGGACTCTTCCAGGACTTTGCAGGCGATGTGCATGGCGTCGTGGCCGTCCTGGTCCACCGGGGCGTTGAAGCCGGGGGAGGGGAGGATGGCGATTTTCATGCCTTCGACGCCGTCCTCGATGCCGGCGCGCCAGTCGCGCGGGTTTTCTGGCAGGGAGAAGGGGTCGCGCACGTCGAAGCGGGCGAGGATGGTGAGCATGAGGGCGGAATCGCGGACCGTGCGGGTCATCGGGCCGGCGCAGGCGACGTGGCCGAAGGCGCCGAGGGGCCATTGCGGGACGCGGCCGAAGCTGGGTTTGAGGCCGACGATGCCGCACCAGGCAGACGGGATGCGGATGGAGCCGCCGGCGTCAGTGCCGACATGCAGCGGGCCGAAGCCGGCGCCGGCGGCGGCGGCGGCGCCGGATGACGAGCCGCCGGCGGAGTGGGCGGGGTGCCAGGGGTTTTTGGTGCTGCCGTGGAGCGGGTTGTCGCTGGGGGTTTTCCAGCCGTATTCGGTGGTGGTGGTTTTGCCGATGATGACGGCGCCGGCGGCTTTGAGGGCGTTGGTGATGGGGGCGTCGGTGGCGGCGGGGTCGGGGCTGGTGAGCAGGCTGCCGCGGCGGGTGGGCAGGCCGGCGATGTCGATGAGGTCCTTGATGGTGACGGGCACGCCGTCCAGCACGCCTTCCGGCTGCCCGGCGGCCCAGCGGGCGGTGCTGGCGCGGGCAGCCTGCAGGGCCTGGGGGTTCATGACGGCGAAGGCGTTGATGGTGGGGTTTTCGGCGGCGATGCGCTCGGTGACGGCGAGCAGGGCTTCGAGCGGGGAGAGGGTTTTGTTTTTGTAGTGGGCGAGCAGGTCTTCCGCGCTCATCATCGCGGGGTCCTGCGTGGTGGTGGTTTGGAATGTGGTCAGGTCAGCCAAGCGGGTACCGGCAGGTTTTTGGCGCGCAGGAATTCGGGGTTGAAGAGTTTGGATTGGTAGCGGGCGCCGCCGTCGCAGAGGATGGTGACGATGGTGTGGCCGGGGCCGAGGGTTTTCGCGACGCGGATGGCGGCGGCGATGTTGATGCCGGCGGAGCCGCCGACCGAGAGGCCTTCGTGGATGAGCAGGTCGAAGACTTGCACCAGGGCCTCGGGGTCGGGGATTTTTTCGGCGCCGTCGATGGTGACGTTTTCGAGGTTTTTCGGGACGCGGGACTGGCCGATGCCTTCGGTGATGGAGGAGCCGGTGACGGTCAGGTCGCCGCCGGTGACCCATTCAAAGAGGTTGCTGCCTTCGGGGTCGGCCAGGATGATTTTGATATCTGGGTTATGGGCTTTGAGGGCTAGGCTGACGCCGGCCAGGGTGCCGCCGGTGCCGCAGGCGCAGGTGAAGGCGTGGATTTTGCCGGCGGTTTGCGCCCAAATTTCCTCGCCGGTGGTGGCGCGGTGGCCTTCGCGGTTGGCCAGGTTGTCGAACTGGTTGGCCCAGACGGCGCCGGTCTCCTCGGCCAGGCGGCGGGAGACGTGGACGTAGTTGCCAGGGTCTTTGTAGGGTTTGGCGGGCACGAGGCGGAGGTCGGCGCCGATCATGCGCAGAAAGTCTATTTTTTCTTTCGATTGCGTTTCGGGCATGACGATGATGGATTTATAACCGCGGGCGTTGGCGACAAGGGTGAGGCCGATGCCGGTGTTGCCGGCGGTGCCTTCGACGATGGTGCCGCCGGGTTTTAGGGTGCCGTCGCGCTCGGCGGCTTCGATGATGGCGAGGCCGGCGCGGTCTTTGACGGAGCCGCCGGGGTTCATGAATTCGGCTTTGCCGAGGATTTCGCAGCCGGTGGAGTCGCTGGCGCGGCGTAAACGGATGAGAGGTGTGTTGCCGATGGCGCCGGCCAGGCCGCGTGCTATGGTTGGGGTGGTTTCCATCATGTGCAGTCCTCGCTATGCTCCCATCCAAGAGGTCGGCAAACCGTCCAGGAGGCCAGTATGATCGAAGATTTGACGCCGCGACAGGTGTGGGAGGCTCTGATGAGCAACCCGGACGCGGCTTTGTGCGATGTGCGAACGAACGCGGAATGGAGTTTTGTGGGCGTGCCGGATTTGAGCCAGACCGGCAAGCAGCCGGTGCTGATCCAGTGGCAGGTGTTTCCGACGATGCAGCCGAACCCGAAATTTCTGGAGGCGATGCAGGCGGCGAATTTGCAGCCGACGGATCACATCTATTTTCTGTGCCGCAGCGGGGCGCGCAGCCACGCGGCGGCGGCGGCGGCGAAGGCGGCCGGGTATAAGCATGTTTTTAACATCAAGGATGGGTTTGAGGGGCCGCCGGATGCGCGGAACCATCGCGGGACGATCGCGGGGTGGAAGCATGAGGGGCTGCCTTGGAAGCAGGGGTAGGGACGCTGGAGGTCGTTTCTGAGGCGGGTTGTATTGGGGGTGGGTTGGCTTACGTTGTTGGTTGAGCGCGCATTTTGCGGGTGAAGGAGATTGTGCATGTCGTTTGAAAATCCTCGGGTTCCGGAGCATCCGGTCGATAAGATTTTTCTGGACCGGTGGTCGCCGCGCGCGTTTACCGGGGAGGCGATGCCGCAGGCGACGTTGTTCACGATTTTGGAGGCGGCGAAGTGGGCGCCTTCATCGTATAACTCGCAGCCGTGGAAGTTTTTGTATGCGATGCGGGATAATGCGCATTGGGATCATTTTCTGGGGCTTTTGAACGAATTTAATCAGTCTTGGGCGAAGACCGGGTCGGTGATTATGTTCGTGGTGTCCGACACGACGATGGCGGTGCCGGGGAAGGATGCGCGGGTGCCTTCGCACAGCCATTCGTTTGATGCGGGGGCGGCGTGGGGTTCGCTGGCGCTGCAGGCTTCCATGCTGGGGTGGCATGCGCATGGGATGGTGGGGATTGAGATGGAACGGATCAAGACCGAGCTGAAGGTGCCGGATGGTCATCGGATCGAGGCGGGGATTGTGATTGGGAAGCTGGGGCCGAAGACGCTGTTGCCGGAGATGCTGCAGGCAAGGGAGGCGCCGAGCCCAAGGAAGCCGTTGGCGGAGATTGCGTTTGAGGGTGGGTTTTAAGACGGCGAGTATCGGGGTGGAATGATGGGTTTCGGAAGGGCGAAACCCATCAAACGGGCCTAGGGGATTTTGTGGATCTTGGCGCGTTGGTGCGGGGGCATGGGCTGGGTCCAGGGGGCAAGGGCTAGGGCTTTTTGCAGATCTTGTTGGCCGGCGGCGCGGCGGGCGGCGATGGAGAGGCGAGAGAATTCGGCGTCGCTGTTGGGGATGTGGGATTTGTCCGGGTGGAAGATGATGTGGACGAGGTCGAGGCGGCCTTGGGTCATGGCGGGCTTGTCCGGCAAGCCGGACATTTCGGGCAGGCCGGCGGATTTGGCGATGGAGACGGCGTGGGCGTGGTTGGCGGCGGTTTCGACCGTTTTCAGGTCACGGCCGGTGCGGCCGGCGTATTGGATTTGTTTGGCGCGCCAGAATACGTCGTTCATGGTTTCGGGCGGCGGGCCGGCGGCTTGCCAGAGGTCTATGACGAAGACGAGGAGTGGTTCGGCGCCTTGGGCGGCGGCGACGGCTTCGAGCGGGGTGTTGGAGACGCAGCCGCCGTCCCAGAAATATTCGCCCTGGATGGCGGTGGCGGGGAAGCCGGGCGGCAGGGAGCCGCTGGCGATGACGTGGTCTGGGGTGAGGGGTTTTTCGTGGTTGTCGAAGAACTGCAGGTCGCCGGTTGAGAGGTTGGTGGCGCCGAGGGTGAGGCGGGTGGTTTTTTGGTTGATGCGGTCGAAGGAGGTGAAGCGGGGGAGGGTCTGGCGGAGGGCGGAGGTGTCGTAGAAGCTGAGCTCGGTGGGTTTGGCGCTGGTGAGGAGGTAGGGGCTGAGGAGGCGGGGGGAGAAGAAATTGGGTTGGCCGATGGTCAGGGCCTCGCCGTTGCTGAACTGGTTGTGGAGGATTTGCAGCGGGAGGAAGGGTGGGATGCCGGGGAGGTCTGGCCAGGAGATGGCTTGCCAGAATTCCGTGAGGGCTTGGAGGCGGGTTTCGGGCGCGTTGCCGGCGATGATGGCGGCGTTGAAGGCGCCGATGGAAATGCCGGCGAGCCA
>Ga0116226_10003884_pt1 | contig 13178 bp, 12 predicted proteins | sample S1TSphfallax_FD_89692 | JGI IMG/M metagenome (GOLD analysis project Ga0116226, IMG submission 89692) | Host-associated microbial communities from peat moss isolated from Minnesota, USA - S1T2_Fa - Sphagnum fallax MG | ecosystem: Host-associated > Plants > Peat moss > Unclassified | place: USA...
ATCGAGCGTGAAATATATAGATGCGCCCGGTTGATCGCTCGAAAGCCCAATCGTCTGCGGCACCGAAGGGCTCGTCGCGGCGATCTCCGGCGCATCGAGCTGCGGCACGGCGTAGCATGCGCCCGCCTGCGTGCGCACATAGATCTCGTAGGCCACGACGTTCGGCACGGTTACCGCCTTCAGCGCCGTCGGCGCGGCAGAGATGACCTCGTTGATCGTCGTGGGCCGGTACAGGTGCAGCAGCGCCAGCGCGGTTTCCGCCACCTCGAGCGCGTGCGGACCCGTGGAAACCGGCACGTTCTCGCAAAAGCGGACGGCGATTTCCACCGGGTCGAAGTATGGCCCCGGCGCGGTCGGTGCGGAGACGAGCGCCTGCGGCACGCGCACGACGCCAAACGTCGCCGCCTGCGCCACACTGCGCTCCAGCTCGTACCCGACATCGCGCGGCTGCTCCACCAGCACCGGAATGTTCGCGAAGAACGGATCGGCCAGCAGGCAGTCGGCGATTTCTTGTTGGATGGAAGTCAGGATGCTAGACATTTTTATTATTATGGATAGTCGCCTGGTGATCGTCGGCCTCGGCAACAACGCTGAAAGCGTTAGGGGATGTCAGCCCAGGGTTGGCGCGCCAGCGCCTACCCTGGGTGGCCCCGCCCAGCGGCCAACCCTGTAAGGGTTGAATCGGCTCAACCCCTTCAGGGTTGGCTTGCGCTCTTCGGCCAGACCCAGGGTAGAAGCTCGGGCAAGCCCTCGCTTGAACCCTGGACTGATATGCTTCCGTCCTTTCAGGACGGCTTTCTGTTGCTTGCATAGTTCAATTCACACTCAGACGCCTTCTTCCTCGCGCCACGAAAACCGCCGATGATTCGCCGTGATCGTCGGACTCGGCGCAGCCGTGATTTCGGGCGTCGCCTCGTCGGGTTCTTCTATATTAAATTCACCGGCGGCGACGCGCTCGAGCAAGCGTACGGCCTGGGCCGCGGCCTGCTGCCGCACCTCCTTCGGCGAAACACCGACGCGCTGCGGCAACCGCACCGCGACTAAATCGAGCGCCGTCGCCAGCAGCTTTTGCGGAATCGTGCCCGGCTCGCCCAGCGTGTTCGGCCGATACGCGCCGACATAGCCGCGCACCAGATCAACGACCTGCGCCAGCGTCGGCGCCAGCGGATCAGTTTGCCCGGAGGCGAGCGCCGCCGCGCGATAGGTGGCAAGTTCCGTCTCTGATAGAACGGTCAGCACATCCGATTCAGCAGGAGCAATCCAAGCCATAGTATTGTGAAGTCATATTTGTCCCATTGGTCCTATAGGTCCCATAAGTCCCATGCAGCCCGGATCGGACGGACTGCTGGGATTAGTCCCATTTAGGAAACGGTGATGAGCTGAGCCGAAGTCTCGTTCGTGATTGCGATCGCTTCGCTCCAATCAAACTTCGCGACTTCCACGCGGCCGTCATCGCGCACGTAGCTGCCGGGCACCATGTAGTTGCCCATGAGGCGGAACGTCTTCATGAACGACGGATCGCGCCGCGTCGGATTCTGCAGCCGCGCGAAGACGAGCACGGATTGATCGAGCAGGAACTGGATGTCCGGCGCGAGGCCCTCCTTCGTCGTGTCGACCACCATGTAGGACGTGCGCACCTCGGGGTTGCCGACGAGCAGCGTGGTGGCCTGCGCCGGCGTGACGTTCGGGATGGCGTAGTCCCCCGCCGCGACGAATCGGCTGCGCACATTGGGCGCATTCTTGAAGAGTCTCCAGGCCCCGGCGCCGAAAAGGACGCCGACGCCCATGAGCGAACCGTAGCGCGCAGCCTTGATGACATTGAGGATCTGCTGGTCGAGATCGTCGATGGGATCGCTGCCGCTGGTGCCGGACCAGGTCTTGGCGATGGCGTCGGGCGTGGTCGCCGTGAGCGCGGTGTTGATGACGTTCTGCTCGTGCGCGAGCGCGGCCACTTCGGCGACGATGCTTGCGCCTTCCATCAGCGCGTTGGTGAGCGCGGCTTCTTCGATCTGCTCGAGGAAATCGATGGGGAAGTCGAGCGCGTTGGGCTGGCAGTTGTAGGTGGCGTCGGTCGCGTCAAAACTGAGCACGGTGGCGCGGCCCCCGATCGCGCGGGCGGTGTCCGGCGGGAGGAAGCGGTTCTTTTCCGTGTAGATTTTGTAGCGGCCGATGCTGGTCGGGACTTCCACCGTCGGCGCGAGGAAATCGGCCACAGGCTGCACGGCGGATTGCGCCGCGCCCTGCGCGAATTCCCTCAGCATCGGGCTGGAAGTGATTTCGGATAAACTGGGCATATATTATTTCTTCTGTAGCGGCGGTCTAGGACCGTCGCTGATTAAACTGTGACCGTCCCGAAGGTGGGACGCGTGCGCACGAGCTGGCCGTCGATGAACGCCTCCTCGGCGAGGCCGACGACACGGTAGGTGCCGGAGCCGGTGGTGAGGCTCGCCTTGGAGCGCACCTTGCCGCGGTCCGCCGCGGTGGTGACGCCATCGGCGAGCACGAGCAGGTCGCCGGGATTGCCGGCGCCCTTCGCGACGATGCGGACGGTGCGGTTGGGGTTAAGCGGACGCACGGTGGCCTGCGCTCCCTGCGGCGCGCCGTAGAGGAGCACGTAGACCGCGGGATCGTTGTTGGCCACGGGGCGGGTGGTGACGAGCGCGCCGCCGCTGTTGTATGGCGCGACGAGCACGTCGGCGTAGGTCGACAGGTCTTCGTTCGCGGTGATGAGGAAGTCGCCTTCCTGGGTGTTGGATTGACTCATGGTATCAGATGGTTTGAGGTTAAACTAAGCGGTTTGGGCCTCGGCGGCCTCGCCCTCGGCGAGGCGGAAGGCGGCGTGGTGGCCGATCTTGAGCTCGCTCTGGAGCTGGCGCGCGCGGTTGGCCACGCGACGCGCGGCGGCCGTGTCCGGTTCGGGCGCGAGCGGGTTAAGCAGCGCGAGGTTCGGCCGATGCAGCCGCGGCTGGTGCAGCGGCACCGGCGAAGCGGACGGCAGGCGCAGCGCGCCGAGGACGGCGAGCGTCGCGTCGCGGTTGGCGAGCAACTGCGCGCGCACCACGTCGCGGTTGGTGATCACGTCGGCGAAGCGCTCCAGGTCGGCATCGGCCTGGGCTTCGTTCAAACGCGCGCACCGATTACGCAGCGACTCGAGCTCCGCCGATTGCGCACGCAGCGCGTCGGTGATCTCGTTGTCAGCAGCCGCGGGAGCGAGGCCAAGCCTATTAATGATTTCGGTTCGTAGTTGCATAGATAAGGTAGAAGGTGGAGGGACGAAGGTAGAAGGGGCGGAATTCGGAACTTCTTCCTTCTTCCTTCTCACTTCGTCCTTCCGGTTGGAAAGCGGCGCGAGGCCGGGCAAATTCGGATCGTTGGTGAGCGCGAGGCGGTCGAGGCGGCGCGGGCGCAGGTGCAGCGCGTCCCGGCCATCGGTGGCGGGCGCGGACCAGGCCTCGCAGTCGGCGCGGTTCCAGACGGGCGAGGCGAGGCGGTAGCGACCACCGGTGAGCGCCTGGTGGCCGAGATCGGACCAGCGGATTTGCGCGTAGAGGCCGTCGGTGCGTGGCTCAAGGGCGTTGATCCAGCCCGCGGCGGTGGTGGGCTGCGCGGGATCGTGCGAGGCGTGGTCGAAATCGACGAGCAGGCCGGGAAAATTCGGCTGCCGCGATTCCTCCGCGAACGTCCGCGCCATGGCATCACACGCCTCCGCGTCGATCACCTGCAGCGCACCCGTGGGATGCGGAAAAGTGCCGAGCGGCGCGATGTGAAACCAGCCATCCGGCGCTGGTTGGAAAGTTGTGGGTGAATTCATATTTTAGACAGGCGGTACATGAAAAACATGAGGCTCATTCAAATCTCGTCTTCGACCGGCTCCGCCTCACTCGCCGGGAAATTCGGCGCGGGCGGGGTGACGGTTTGCGGGAGCGGATAATCGCGCAGCTTGAGCGTGTAGCCGGTTTTCTCGGAGAGCTCGGAGGGATCGATCTCGTAGCCCGCTTTGGCGAGGGTCAGCGCGTGCTCGACCACCGTGGCCGGGTCGACCTCGCGGATCAGCGCCAGCTCGAAGTAGGCGAGCGGGGCCTGGCCGGGAAATTCCTGCGCGAGGAGCGGCGCGTCGAATTGCGTCTGGAAGATTTCCGAGATCACGATGGCCTCGGCTTCGGTGATGTCATCAAAAGCATCCTGGTGCGCGGAGCCGGCGAGCGTGCCCGTGCCCGATTCCGCCAGCGCGGTCAGCTTGCCGCCCGTCGCGGCCAGCACGATCTGCTCGTCCTGGTAGCGCAGGTGGTCCGCGAACGGATTCTGCCCGCGCGCGCCGGCGTCCACCGTCTGCACGCGCGTGCCGTTGGGCATGGTGCCGCGCGCGTCGCCGATGATCGCCTCGGCCATCGCCTGGTATTCCTGCTCGCGCTCGGCCGGCACATCCGGCGGGAGCTCCAGGAAGAGCGGCGGCAGGCCGTAGGTCTCGACAAATGCGTCCCAATCCTTCTGGCTCAGCGCCTGCCGGATGTGCGCGATGAGCGCGATCTCATCAATGGGCGAATCGACTTCGCGCCAGATGATGCGCGCCGGGTCGAGCACCGGATCCTGCGGCATGGGCAAACCGGGCCGCGCCTCGGCGTTGTACTGCCACGGCGCATCCGGCCCGAGCCGCGCCCAGAACCATTGCGGCACCGGCTGGAGCTTCACGGTGCGACCGCGCGCGTCGAAGTGCCGCTCAAGATGCGCGTAGCCGCGAAATTCCGCCAGGGCAAGAAACGTGATCGCCTCGCGCAAATTCGCGACGCGCTCATAGGCATCGCGCAAGTAGGCGGCCTGCCGCGCCGCGAGTGTTCGCCCGGAGGTGATGTTCGCCGCGTCGGAACGCACGCGGATGTCCCAGTCGAGCCGGGTCAACGCGGCTTGGCGCCGGGACAACACGCCGCGCAGCGTGGGATTGCGCTTTTCGATGTAGCGGAAGAGCCATTGCAGGCGCGCATAGTTGCCGCGCTCGCCCTGCTCCAGCATCGCCACGGCCAGCCGCAGGGTCAGCCCGCGCAGCGGATTATACTGCGCGCGCCAGTTGGTGGAGAGCTGGAGGTCTCGGAGATAGGAAGATGGTTTCATAAATTTTTAATAGGACTCATAGGACTTATAGGACAGATAGGACCTCAGAAGTCGTACAGGTCGTATGAGTCCTATAAGTCCTATCCAATCAGGCTCCTTTCCTGCGCGGGTCTTGGTGCCACCGGGCGGAACATCGGCATGACGGGCGCGGGCGGATCGCCGCCGGGGGGCGCGATCAGCTCGGCGAGCGCGGCGTAGGCCGTGGCGAGGAGGAAATGGTTTTCGCATTTGTCGAGGTAGCGCAGGGCGTGGCCGTCGCGTTCCTGGCGTGCGCCGGCGAGCAGGTGGCGCTCGTAAAGATCGAGCACGTCGCGGGTGGCGCCGGTTTTGGCGGGAAGGAAGAAGCGCTGGGTGGGCGCGGCCGCGGCGGTGCCGTCGGGATTTTCGATCAGGCGCGGTTCGCCGATGCCGGGGGGCAGGAGTTCCTGCACGACGCGGTCAATGGTTTCATCGCGATTGGCGGCGAGGAGCGGATAAGCACGACCTTCCTGCGTTTGCGCGAATTTGTGGCGCAGGCCGCCGCCTTCGCGTTGCGTGAATTCGACGGCCATGGCGCGGAGGTGACGCCAGCGTTGGGTGGGTTCGTGAAAGGTAGCGGCCGGCGGACTCGACGCAACACGCGCGGAGCTCGCCGGCCAGCGTCCGGCGGCTACCCTGGGTTCGGCGGCTACGCCGGACGCTACCAACCCATTCAACTCAAAAACCAAATCGCGGGCCAGGTCGCGCAGGGGGCCGGCGTCGACGCAGAGCGCGCGCAAGTCGAGCGCGCGAAAAAGTTCGGGCACGCGCGTGCGCACGCGCTCGGCGGCGATGGGCTCGATCCAGAGGAGGCGGACGTTGTGCGGCGGCGCGGCCTCGACGGCGCGGGCGACGAACCAGCATTGGTCGCCGAGGTCGAGGCCGCCATAATGGGCGGAGGTGGAAGGAGGAAGTGGGAAGGATGAGGGACTGACATTTTCCGAACTTCTTCCTTCTTCCTTCACGCTTCTTACTTCGATCGTGTAATCACCGCGCGCGGCCTCGAGCACGGCGGGGGTGAGCGTTTGTGTGGTCGATTTGGGCAGCGCGAGGCGGTCGGTGCAGAAGACGGCCATGTGCTCGGGATCGCGCACGGCGTGTTGCCACGCGGCGACGATTTGCTCGAGCTCGATGGCGGGGATGAGCAACTGCGAGAGGCGATAGCTCCAGCGCCGCAGCTTTTCGCGCTCCGGTGCCTGGGCGTGCCACTCGGGGTGGGCGCGGTCGAGGAGCGCGCCGCAGGAGGGGCAGCAGAGGGCGTATTTTTGGTCCGGCGAGTAAGCGATATTCTTAAAATGCAGCGGCGGTCTATGACCGCCGGTGGAATGTTCGGCAGAGGCCTCTTTCAGGTTCGTCCGACGGTCATAGACCGCCGCTACAATGGAAAAATTCCCCTCGGGAGTGAGCCGGGGCCATTGGGATGATGGTTGATCTTCGAGGACGAGACGGCAGATGCCGGGCCAGGCGGTTTCAGGGTTGATGCGGGCGCCGCAGCCTGGGGCGATCGTCGTGGTTGGAGGCATGACGTCGCGGTTGTCCGCAGACGGGCAGGCAGGCACGCCTGCCGCCGTCCCTCCCAATGCCCTGGTGGCGGGCTTAACATGAAATTGGCCGGTGCAGCGGAGCAAGCCGATGTGCTGGGTGCCGTCGGTGAAGGCGAGATTTTGTCCGGCGCCGTGGTAGCGCTGCGTGCCGATGAGTAGCGAGAGCCGCAGGTTGGAGGCGGTCATGCGCCCGGCGAGGAAGCGGGCGTGCTGCTCGGGCAGGTCGTCTTTTTCGTCCTGCACGACGACATCCATGGAGAAGGAGGTGGGGATTTTCCCGAGCCCGCGCATGAAGGCGAGCGCAGTGCGGTCGCCATCCGTGCAGAGGAAGGCGCCTTTGCGATTGGCGGCGCGTCCCGTGGCGGTGAGCGTTTTGCCCACGGCGATGAGGCGCGCGAGCCACGGGATTTGGTCGAGCACGTCGGGCCGCAGCTTGCCGTCAACGAGGCCTGAGACGAGATCGTCGTCGGGCAGGTAGTAGCCGACGTTGCGGAAGCGCACGGCGACGAGATAGGCGAGGAGGTTGAGCATGAGCACGGTCTTGCCGAACTGCGCGCCGCCGCAGATGGCCAGCGACGCATCCGTCTCGCCGGAGGCGAGGATGTGGTCGAGGCGATCGACGATGGGGCGGAGGGCTTCGCGGCCCGCGAAATGGTAGGGCACGTAGCCCGCACCGGTTTTGACCCGCGCGTGGTGGAGCAGGAAATCGGCGAAGGAATCGGTGCCCGGCACGATCGGGCGCGCGCGGCGTTTTTTGAGGATGCGCGCGACTTGCTCGACGGCGGAAATTTTTGGGGAACGGACCGATTTTTTGACAGGAGGGACATGAGATACAGGAGTGGTGATGGATGCGGCATCCAGCTTTCCCTTCATGTCCTTCCTGTTCCTCCTGTCTAAAGATTTCTTCATTGTTCCTCCTCGTTTCCGGCCAACTCGCGCTGGAGGGCGGCGAAGGCTTCGCGCGCGGCGGGGTGTTGCTCCACTTGTTCGGCCAATTTCGCAAAGGCGAGCGTGAGCTTGTCGTCGATCTCGCCTTGAAGTTTCTCGAGCTTGAGCACCTGCATTTGGTCGGCGCGGTCGTCGCTGCGCGCCTTGATGAAGAGGGTGACGAGGCGCGTCATCATGACGGGGTCGGCGTTGCCGCTGACGATCTGGCGGAAGGCCTCCTGGCCGAGCGCGGCGAGCATGCCGGCGGAGAAGCGCGGGACGCTGGCCTCGGCGAGGCGCACGAGGGCATCGGCCTCGGTAGAGGCGCGGAGGGTGCGCACCTCCCAATGATCATAAGACTCCTGCTGGAAAAAATCTTCGAGCTGCTGATCGCTCACCTCGGGCACGCCTTTGTTGCGCAGGATGTTGCGGACGGCGTCGAAGTAGGGGCACTCGCGCAGCCAGACGAAGAGCTTGGAGCGTTCTTCCTCGCATAAATCGAAGAGTGGGTTGGGGCCGGGCTCGGGCGGCTCGTCGTCGACGGGCGGATCCCATTTTTTCTCCTTGCGCACGCGGCGGCCGGCTTTCACGTCGCGCCAGTATTCGGTGGAAGCTTCGCGATGGGTGCGCTTCCGGGTCGCGACCACGGTGACCGGGACGGGCTCGGCGGCGATGGTGTCTGCGGTTGCCGCTTGGGCCGGAGTTTCGGGGTTGGGCTCCGTGGCAGCCGGATCTGCGGTGGGCAGCAGCCGGGCGGCGGGCTCGTGGGTTGACGAAACTTCCGCCGGGGGGACGATGGCTGCGTCGTCCCGCGCCGGGCGGTCGCGGGCTACGGCGGAGACTTGAGGCGTTGTCTTTTCTTTTTTCCTTTTCACTTTTTCCTGGGTCAAAGGGGCTGCGCGAGCGCGCTGCCGCTGGGGGTGAGACGCCATTCGGTGAGGCGCGAGAGTGGATCGACGCGGAAGTCGATGTAGGCCTTGTCGCGGAGTTCGCGCAGGGCGGAGTCGAGCCGCGCGCGGGGGACGGGGGGCCGCGTGAGGTTGAGGGTGAGGTAGAGCGTTTGCTCGTCGAGCCAGTAACCGCGGCACGGCTTGAGTATTTTCAGCACGCGCGCCTGCAGCAGGGCCTCGGGGTCGGTGTAGGTTTCCATAAAGTTAGAAGGGTGAAGGTAGAGGGAAGAAGGAGTGCCTGCGGAGAAGGGTGGGGTTGAAGGACTTGATATTTCTTCCTTCTAACTTCTTCCTTTCAGCACGCCGGTCTTGTGCAGGAGATCGACGATCTCTCCGGGGAGGCGCTGGAGTTTGTTGTTGAGGTCGTGGGTGAGGTGGTCGACGCGCTGGTGCGCGCCCTCGACGCGGCCGCGGATTTCGGCGAGGTGCTCGGCGTGCTCGAGGCGGATCTGGTTGAGCTCGGCGCGAATCTGGCGCAGGAGTTTTTCGAGTTCCTGTTCAAGCGAGGGGCGGCGCTTGAAGTGGTCGAGCACCTTGAGAAAAACGAGGAGGATGGCGGCGAGCGCGGCGGCGTCGAGGAGCCAGGCGGAGAGGCGGGCGGTATCGGGCGCGGGGACTTCGTCGCCAAGGAGGAAGGTGGAGGTAAGAAGGAGGAAGTACGGAATCATGTGAAACGAGAAATGGTGGTTTGCGAGTTTTGCTTTCTAACTTTTTCCTTCATTCTTCTGCCTTGGTATCGCGAAGGATTTGACCGCACTGGGCGGCAAGGTCGGCAGCGCGGGCGCGGGCGTAGAGCCCGAGGAGGGCGAAGGCGTCGAGGTTGGGCGTGAGGGCGCGAAGCTGCTGACTTTCGGCGTCGGTGAGACGGACCAGGATGCCGTGCTGCAGGCCGGCAAGGCGCAGATTGACAGCGTCGAGATCGCGAGCCAGCAGCTCGTCCTTGAATTGTTGAACATCATCGGTGGCTTGGGCGGTGGCGGCGTCGAGGCGCCGCGTCTGGGTTTGATGCAGGAGATCGTCGACGAGATGAATGAGCTGGCCGGTGGCCTCGGCGATTTCGGTGATCATGGTGCGGTTTTGGTTTCTATATGGAGCGGGGCGGTAGATTCGGGATGCGATGGAAGATGGGGCGCGGGATTTCCGCCGGGCCGCCGTCAATGGAGCGGTTTCTATATCGGCGTTTGCGCGGAAAGGACCGCCACGCGGAGCGGCGCGTGGGGACGGTTTCGGGGGAAGGGACGTCCGTGGAATTTCCAGTGGCGTCGGTCCCCGCGTGGCGGTCGCGGTTTCCTGCGTCGTCGGGCTCGTGGGGCGGGGTCGGCGGGAGCATCGGGAGGTTTGCGTTCATGGTCAGGTGGAGGAGAAAAGCCTCGAACAAGTGGCGCGGGGCCGGAGCGGGGCGTTTAGGAACGCCAGTCCGGCTTGCCGTTGTCGAGGAAGTCGCCGATGCGGTCGACCGTGTCCTTGAGGAGCGAGGCAACGAAGAAAATGATGACGCCGGTGGAGGGCGAGACGAAGGGGATGGCGTTGAGCGTGGCGATGAAGCCGGCCGCTTTCGCGACGTAGGAAAGAATCAGGAGAATGTTCGACATGCCCCTTTTATCGCATGCTTTCGCATGAAGGCGTTAGCCTTGCAAAGACACGGGAGCCTATATCTCCTAAAAAGATAAGCTATCTAGTCTATATAAGCGACGATTCCGAAAAACCGCCCGATTCTATAGGACTAGGCCGCGGCGCGGTCGGCGAACTGGAGCTGGTAGAGATCGCGGTAGAGGCCCGGCTTGGAGAGCAGCTCGGCATGGCGGCCGACGGCGACGACGCGGCCCTTGTCCATGACGATGATCCGGCTGGCGTTGACCACGGTGGAGAGGCGGTGCGCGATGACGATGGAGGTGCGGTCCCGCATGAGCTTCTCGGTGGCGTCCTGGATGAGCCGCTCCGACTGGGAATCGAGCGCGCTGGTGGCCTCGTCGAGGATGAGGATGCGCGGGTCCTTGAGCAGGACGCGGGCGATGGCCACGCGCTGGCGCTGCCCGCCGGAGAGCGACACGCCGCGCTCGCCCACGCGGGACTCATAGCCGCTGCGGAACTGGGAGATGAAATCGTGGGCGTTGGCCGCCTTGGCCGCGGCGATGACCTCGTCCATGGTCGCATCGGGCCGGCCATAGCGGATGTTCTCCGCGATCGAGCCGGAGAAGAGGATGCTCTCCTGCATGACGATGCCGATCTGCCGCCGCAGCGACTGGACGTTGTACCCGGTGATGGAGCGATCATCAATGAGCACCGAGCCGGAGGTGGGATCGTAGAAGCGCGCGAGCAGGGTGATGATGGTGCTCTTGCCCGCGCCGCTGGGGCCGACGAGCGCGACCATCTCTCCCGGCGCGACGGTGAGGCTGACATGGTCAAGCGTCGCCTGGCCGATGCGGTACCCGAAGGAGACGTCGCGGAACTCGACCTTGCCCTGCATGCGCGGGAAGGCGGGAAGGGCGTCGTTCTCGGGAATGTGCGGCTGGGTGTCGAGCAGCGCGAACACCTTCTCCATCGACGTGACGCCCTTCTGGATGAGGGCATTGGCCTCGACCACGCGCACGATGGGCAGGTAGAGCATGGTCAGGTAGCCGAGGAAGGCGAAAAGGTCACCAGCGGTGAAGCCCTTCGTTCCGGCGCAGATGAACCAGGCACCGAGGGCAACGGCGATGAGCGTGGCAAAACTGGAGAGAAATTCGGCCCCGGCCAGGAGCAGGGTATTGCGCCACACGATTTGGTTGAAGTTGAAGTAGTCAGCGCTGATGCCCGAGCGAAAGACCTCTTCCTCCTCGGCCTCGGTGGCGAAGGCGCGCACGATGCGGTTATTGGCCACACGCTCGTTGAGAAAGCCCATCAACACATGCCAGTTGCGCTGGTGGCGGCGGCTTTCCAGGCGCATGCGCCGGCGGTGCCAGAGATAATTCACCGCCAGCAGCGGCGTCAGCGCGGTCGAAGCCAGGGCCAGTTTCCAGTTCAGGAAGAAAAGGCAGATGAAAACCCCCACCGCGGTGATGAGGTCGCTGATCAGCGTCACCGACGCGCCGGTGACAAGGGCGTGGATGGAGGAAGAGTCCTCGACGACTCGCGCGATGATGCGCCCGGTTTGGCGCTCCTCGTAAAACTTCAGGGACAGCTTCTGCAGGTGGGAGAAAATGGACACGCGCAGGTCGCAGGTCACGCGCATGCCGACAAGCTGGATCAGGTAATTGCGCGCCACCTGGGAGATGGTGCGAAAGACCAGGAATCCTGCGTAGGCCACCAGGAGCGGGACAATCGCGGCCCAGCCGCCGGGCTTGGTCGCCTGGTCGAAGATTTTGCCGGTGAGGCGAGGGAAGGCCAGCGAGCAAAAGGTGAAGAGAACAATCAGCGCAAAAACACCCAGCAACTGGAGGTGGTAGGGCTTAAGATAGCCACTGGCACGAATTAGTGTTCCCAGGACTTCTGCTTGATTGCGTTTACGGGCCATGAAAATTCAAGTGCATATAATATCACGACCGACTTTCCGATCAATTCCCTTTTGCGGTGGCCAATCTCCCCTTTAGCGACCGGAAAATGGGCCGTTTCAGGGAAATACGGACACGCGCCCGCTGGATTACCCGGCGTGATATTCCTGGAGCGACTTGACCCCCAGCGGCTTGGTCTTGAGCGAACGCAGCGCGCGCAAGGTCGCCTGCGCGGCGGCCAGCGTGGTCATCACCGGCACGCGCTGGTAAAGCGCGGTGGTGCGGATGCGCACTTCGTCCTGCCGCGCGACCGGCCCGGCCGGCGTGTTGATGACGAGGCCGATCTCGCCGTTCTTGAGCATATCGAGCACGTTGGGCCGGCCCTCGGTGACCTTGTAGAGCCGGTTGACCGGAATGCCCGCCGTTTCCAGCGCCACTGCCGTGCCGGAGGTGCTGAAGACCGAGAAGCCGAGTTGGATCAGCCCGCGCGCGAGGTGCACCACGGCCGGTTTGTCGGCATCGCGTACGCTGATGAAGACGTTGCCCGAAAGTGGCAACGGCGGCTGCGCGGCCATCTGCGATTTCGCGTAGGCCAGGCCGAAGTCGTCGTCGATGCCCATGACTTCGCCGGTCGATTTCATCTCCGGCCCGAGGAGAATGTCGGTGCCGCGGAATTTCGCGAACGGGAAGACGGCTTCCTTGAGCGAGTAGTGCTTGGGAATGATCTCCTCGGTGAATCCGAGGTCCTTGAGCTTAGCGCCGGTCATGATTTTCGCGGCCAGCTTGGCCAGCGGCACGCCGATCGCCTTGCTGACGAACGGCACGGTGCGCGATGCGCGCGGGTTGACCTCGAGCACATAAACGGTCTCGTCCTTCACCGCGAACTGGACGTTCATCAGGCCGCGCACGTCGAGCGCCTTGGCCATCTTGATCGTGGCGTCGCGAATCTCGTTCTTCACCTTGTCGGAGAGCGTCGGCGCGGGGATGACGCAGGCCGAGTCGCCCGAGTGCACGCCGGCCTGCTCGATGTGCTCCATGATCGCGCCGATCACCGCGATGTCGCCATCGGCGATGCAATCGACATCGACCTCGGTCGCGTCGTCCAGAAAGCGGTCGACCAGCACGGGACGCTCCGGCGAGGCGGCGACGGCGTTGCGCATATA
>Ga0116226_10003885_pt1 | contig 13173 bp, 11 predicted proteins | sample S1TSphfallax_FD_89692 | JGI IMG/M metagenome (GOLD analysis project Ga0116226, IMG submission 89692) | Host-associated microbial communities from peat moss isolated from Minnesota, USA - S1T2_Fa - Sphagnum fallax MG | ecosystem: Host-associated > Plants > Peat moss > Unclassified | place: USA...
CGCCACGATCGACAGAAAACGCATACGAACCCTCATCAGAAGCGGCACAGGAAAAAGCCCAACGCGCCTGGATTTCTCATCGGGCGATGCTTCAACTCCTTGTCGCCGGCCTGACGGTCGGGAGCGGCTACGCGCTCGTGGCGCTCGGCATCCACATCATCCTGCGCGCGACGCGCATCGTGAATTTCGCGCAGGGCGAGTTCGTCGTCGTCGGCGGGCTCTTCGCGCTCACGTTCGTGCAGACGTTTCATGCCTCGAGTTGGGTCGCGCTCGCGGGCGCGACCGCCGCCGGGTTCGTCCTCGGGCTCGTCTTCGAGCGATTCATCCTGCGGCCCGCCGCCCGGCACGGAGAAATCGCGCTGACGATCGCGACGATCGGCACGGTGTTCGTATTGCTCTACGGCCATGCGCTGGTGCCTGGTTGGGGCTCGCTGCCGCAGCCGCTGCCCGCCTTCTCGGGCGACGTCTCGGATGCGTTTCAAATCCACGGCGTCACGATTCCGTACCAATCGGTGTGGGTGCTCGTGCTGCTCGCGCTCGCGCTGGGCGTGCTGTACCTCTTCTTCGATCGCACCTACTACGGCAAAGCGATTCGCGCTGCGGCGAACAACCCGCTCGGCGCGCGGCTCGTCGGCATCGACGTGACCGGGACGCGCGCGATCTCGGTCGGCATCGCGATCGCGGTGGCCGCGTTCGGCGGCACGATCATCGGGCCGATCACGCTGGTCGGCGGCGCGGGCGGGATCGCGATCTCGATCAAGGGCTTCGTCGGCGCCGTCGTCGGCGGAATCGAATCGCCGCTCGGCTGCGTCGCGGGCGGGCTGCTCGTCGGCATCGTGGAGAAACTCTTGCAGGGCGTCTTTTCGTACGGCGTCGCCGATCCGATCGTCTACTCGCTGCTGTTGCTGGGTCTCGTGCTGCGTCCGCAAGGACTGTTCGGGAAGACCAGCGCCGTTCGCGATTGATCGCGCGCCTGCGCGCCGACCGGCGCACGCTGCCGATCGTGGTTGCGATCGCCGCCGTCGTCGGCGTGCTCGCGATGCGCGATCCGACGATCGCCCAAGCCGGCACCTACGCGGGGATCTACGCGATCGCGGCGATCGGCCTCTCGATTCTGCTCGGCAACGTCAATCAGATTTCGATCGGCCAGGCCGGCTTCTTCGGCATCGGCGCCTACGCGGTCGCGTATCTGACGACGGCACTGAACTGGCCGTTCTGGCCGGCCGCGCTCGCCGGCGTGCTGCTCGCGACGCTGACGGGGATCGCGGTCGGCTTCATCGCGCTGCGCTTTCGCGGCCACGATCTCGCGATGGCGACGCTCGCGTTCGGCCTGATCGTCGTCGGAGTCATCCATCAATCGGATGCGCTCGGCGGCGCGAACGGCATCACCAACATCGCCTTCCCCGCAATCGGCCCGCTCACGCTCTCGGGCGCGAACGCGTATTGGTTCGTCTGGATCGTCGTCGCGATCGTCGCGGCCGTCACCCTGGCCGCGCTCGGCGGACCGGCGGGGCGCGCCTTCGAGGCGATCCGCAACGACGAGCTCGCGGCCGAAGTCTCCGGCATTCCGACCCGGCGCTATAAGATCGCCGCGTTCGCATACGCGGGCGCGCTTGCCGGCCTCGCGGGCGGCGTCTACGCCTCGTTCTTGGGCCTCGTGATTCCGGAGGCGGTCGGCGTCGCGCTCTCGATCGACTTTCTCTTGATGGTCGTGCTCGGCGGCAGCGGCGGCGTCTCGGGCGCGATCATCGGGGCGGGGCTGATCGGCGCGCTCGATATCGCCGGCCATCAATTCGAGAACTGGCGTGAGGTCGCGTACGGCGCGCTGGTGATCGCGATCGTGATCGTCGCGCCGGGCGGGATCTTCGGCTTCTGGCGCAACCGGTTCCGGCCCCAAGGCGTCCGGCTGCGGCAGCCCATCCCGGCCGTGATAACGCGCCCGATCGAACCGCCGGTCGCCGAGGCGCCGCTCGCCGTGCGCGGGCTCACGAAGCGCTTCGGCGGCCTCGTCGCGGTCGACGCGGTCGACTTCACGCTCGAACGCGGCACGATCACCTCGCTCATCGGTCCCAACGGCGCCGGGAAGACGACGCTCTTCAACGCGATCTGCGGCGTCGCACGCGTGAGCGGCGGATCGGTTTCGATCGCGGGGATCGACGTCACCAATCGGAAGCCGCACGCGATTGCGGACCTCGGCGTCGGGCGGACGTTTCAGAACGCGCGCCTCTTCGGTGACATGACCGTGCTCGAAAACGTGCTCATCGGCGCGTTCCGCACCGGCCGCGAAGCGCACGATCGCGCCTATGCGACGCTTGCAACGCTGGGCCTCGAGTCGATCGCGCTGACGTATGCGCGCGATCTCGCGTTCGGAGCGCGGCGGCGGGTCGAAATCGCGCGCGCGATCGCCGCCGACCCATGGCTGCTGCTCGTCGATGAACCCGCGGCCGGCCTCAACGCAAGCGAACGCGCGCAGTTGCAGGACGATCTGCTCGCCCTGCGCGCGCGCGGCATGACGCTGCTCTTGATCGAGCACGATATGAAGCTGGTGATGGCGCTGAGCGAACGCGTGATGGTGCTCGAATTCGGCAAGCGAATCGCGGACGGCACGCCGGCGCAGGTGCGGCGCGATCCGGCGGTGATCGCCGCGTACTTGGGGACGCCGGACTGATGCTGCTCGAGGTGCGCGATCTGAGCGCCGGCTACGGCGCGCTCGACGTCTTGCGCGGCGTCTCGATCTCCGTCGCGGCGGGCGAACTCGTCGCGGTGCTCGGTGCGAACGGCGCCGGAAAATCGACGCTCCTGCGCACGATCTCGCGCTACGACACGAACGTCCGCGGCGGATCGATCGTCTTCGACGGTCACGACCTGTTGCGGGCGGCCACCGAACGCGTCGTCCGCCTCGGCTGTCTGCAGGTCCCCGAAGGCCGGCAACTCTTCACCGAGCTCAGCGTCGATGACAACATCCGCCTCGGCGCGTACGCGACCCGCCGGCGCACGCTCGCCGCCGACGTCGATGCCGTATACGCGCGCTTTCCGCGGCTCGCGCAGCGCCGCTCCCAACTCGCCTTCTCGCTCTCGGGCGGCGAACAGCAGATGCTCGCGATCGGCCGCGCGCTGATGGCGAAACCGAAACTGCTCATGCTCGACGAGCCGAGCACGGGTCTCGCGCCGCAGATCGTCGCGCAGATCTTCGGCATCATCGCCGATCTCAAAGCCGCCGGAACGGCCGTGCTACTGGTCGAGCAGAACGCCTTCCTCACGCTCAAAGCCGCCGATCGCGCCTACATCATGGAAAACGGAACGATCGCCCTCGAAGGCCTCGCGCACGAGCTCGCAAACGACGAGCGCGTGCGCGCGATCTATCTCGGCGGCACGGTCGACGAGGGCTAGCGCACCGCGGGCGGCGCCGGTGACGGCACCGGCGAGAGTGAAGCCGACGGCGATGCCGAGCCCGCCGGGCTCGCCACCGGTGCGGGCGTTTCGCCCGCCGGCGTCATGGAAGCCGACGCGAGCGGCGACTCGGAATGAAACGGAGGAAAGCCGTGTGCGAGACGTTCTCGGCTCAAATGTGCCTGCTTCGACTTCGGGAAATACGTCGCCGTGTACGCGAACATGCTCTTCGCTCGCGCCCGCGCCGCATCGGTTTGCACTTCGGCATAGAGCTGCGCGAGGTGGAACGACGTGAGCGGCAGCCACGGGTCGCGCGGATATTCGAGCCGCCAGTGCTCGATGCCGTCTTCGATGAAACGTGCGTCGTGGACGAGATCGGCGTCTGAGATCGTGCGGTCGTCGTAGCGCTTGCCGAGTGCATCGATTCGATGGCGCAGACCGAGAATGCTCATCTTGAGTTGGCCGAAATACTGGTCGGCCGGTGCCTTCGACGGCTTCGGCGTCGCCCGAACGTGCGGCGAGGCGCTCGCGCTCGGCCGCGGACTCGGTGCCGAAACCGAAGCAGCCCCGACCTTGCCCACCGTTACGGTCGCACAGATCGAGGCAGCCACGAGGAGCGCGCCACTGGAGAGTTGTGGAGAGAAAGGCGGCACCGGCGTCTTCATACCCGGAATCGCCGCCTTCAAACGGCACCGGTCCTCAGCGCAGGGCTGGCGCTTGGTCCGCCCGGTGCCCCTTACGAACGGGAGGGAGCGAAACGGGCGGCATCATGGACAGGCAAATCGCCGAAAATCGCCGCAGTCACCTGCGGTGATGCACTCGCTGGAGGATCGCCCGCGCGGCGTTCGCGATGGGGAAGAGCTCGATCCGGCCGCTCTGCGCCGGTTCTTCGCTGCGGCGATTCCGCACGCTACGGGTGCGCTCACGATCGAGCAGTTTCCGCGCGGCTTCTCAAACCTCACGTACTTGGTGCGGACGGGCGAACGCGAGTACGTCTTGCGGCGCCCGCCGTTCGGAGCGGCCGTCAAAGGCGGGCACGACATGGTGCGCGAGTACCGCCTCCTCGCCGCGCTCGCGGCGCACTACCCGCTCTCGCCGCGCCCGGTCGCGGTCTGCGAAGATCCGTCCGTTCTCGGAGCGCCCTTCTACGTCATGGAACGCGCGCGCGGGATCATCGTGCGCAACGGGACGGGCGACGCGATCGCGCCGGGCGACATGCGTGCGATGACGGAGGCGCTCGCCCGGGCACTGGCGGAGCTGCATGCGGTGGATGTTCGCGATCCCGCCTTTGCCGGTTTTGGAAAACCGGCGGGCTACCTCGAACGCCAAGTGCGCGGCTGGACGGAGCGCTTCGCCGCCGCGCGCACCGAGTCGCAACCGGAACTCGAAGCAGCGTTCGCCTGGCTCGCCGAACATCTCCCCGCCCCGACGGGCGTCGCGCTCGTGCACAACGATTTCAAGATCGACAACGTCATGTTCGACCCCGGCGACCCGGCGCGTATTCGCGCTGTGCTCGATTGGGAGATGGCAACCGTTGGCGATCCGCTGCTCGACATCGGCACGACGCTCGGGTATTGGATCGATGCCGACGAAACCGAACTGCGGCCGTTCGCGTTCGTGCCGACCGATCGGCCCGGCGGCCTCACGCGCGCGGCGTTCGCCGAGGCCTACCTGCGCGCGCGCGGCGGCAGCGCGGGCGACCTCGTGTACGCCTATATTTTCGGACTCTGCAAGATCGCCGTCATCGCGCAGCAGATTTATGCGCGCTACGTCCGCGGCCACACCACCGACGAACGATTCGCCGCGCTCGGTGCCGTCGTCACCGCCCTCGGCCGCGCCGCCGGCCGCGCCCGCCAACGAGGAACGCTTTGATGCGCACCCCAACCGCCGTCCTGAACCGGTCGCACGATCTGCGCGAGCGTCTCACCGCGTTCATGGACGAGCACGTCTATCCGCACGAGGCCACCTACGAGAAGCAGCGCGCAAACGCCGCCGATCGCTGGACCGTGCCGCCGATCGTCGAAGAGCTCAAAGCGCGCGCGAAGTCCGCCGGATTGTGGAATCTGTTCTTGCCCGAGAGCGAATACGGCGCCGGCCTGACCAACCTCGCCTACGCGCCGCTGTGCGAGATCATGGGACGCGTGATGTGGGCGCCCGAGATCTTCAACTGCAACGCCCCCGACACGGGCAACATGGAAGTCTTCGTGCGCTACGGCACGGACGCGCAGAAGAAACGTTGGCTCGAACCGCTGCTGGCGGGCCAGATCCGCTCAGCCTTCGCGATGACCGAGCCCGACGTCGCCTCATCGGATGCAACGAACGTGCGCCTGCGCATCGAGCGCGACGGCGACTCCTATGTCCTCAACGGCACGAAATGGTGGATCTCCGGCGCCCTCGATCCACGCTGCGCCGTTTTTATCGTGATGGGCAAGACCGATCCGGACGCGGCGACGCACCTCCAACAATCGATGATCGTGGTGCCGAGGGATACCCCCGGGATCACGATCCTGCGTCCGATGGAACTCTTCGGCTACGACGACGCGCCGCACGGCCACGCTGAGATGCGCTTCGAGAACGTGCGCGTTCCGGCGGAGAACCTGCTGCTCGGCGAGGGTCGCGGTTTCGAGATCGCGCAAGGCCGCCTCGGCCCCGGGCGCATCCATCACTGCATGCGCACGATCGGCGTCGCGGAGCGCGCGCTCGAATTGATGGTCGCGCGTGCCAAATCGCGCGTCGCGTTCGGAAAGACGCTCGCCGATCAGGGCGTCGTTCGCACCTGGATCGCCGAGGGGCGCATCGCGATCGAACAAGCGCGCTTCCTCACGCTCGAAGCCGCGCGCGTAATGGACGAGCGCGGGAACAAAGCCGCCCGCACGCTGATCTCCGCGATCAAAATCGTCGCCCCGCGCGTCGCGCTCGAAGTCCTCGACCGCTCGATGCAAACGCACGGCGCAAAGGGCATCTCGCAAGATACGTTCATGGCGCAGGCATGGGCCTGGATCCGCGCGCTGCGCTTCATCGACGGCCCCGACGAAGTCCACCTTGAATCGATCGCGAAAGCGGAACTCCGCTAAGACGCCTCGATCAGGTCCAGACGCTGCTCGATACGGCCAAATCCGCTCGTCATCGTCTCCCGAATTTCGCTCACGTCCGCTTTCAACACGCAAACGTCCGCTTTCAACACGCAAACGTCCGCTTTCAACACGCAAACGTCCGCTTTCAAAACGCTCACGTCCGCTTTCAACACGCAAACGTCCGATTTCAAAACGCTCACGTCCGATTTCAACACGCAAACGTCCGCTTTCAACACGCTCACGTCCGATTTCAAAACGCTCACGTCCGCTTTCAACACGCTCACGTCCGACTTCAAAACGGTCACGTCCGATTTCAAAACGCTCACGTCCGATTTCAACACGCTCACGTCAGCTTTCAACACGCAAACGTCCGATTTCAGATCGGCTACATCGTCGCGCACGCGAGCGAGTTCACCGCGCATCCCCTTGAAGTCAGCGCGCATGACGGCGAAATTCGCCTCCGTTCGTTCTTGGAACGACACGAGGTTCGTCGATATGAGGTCGAGCAACGCCAGGACGTTGGGTTGCGCAGGATCGTCGGCCATCGTTTCTTTCTTTTCGAGATCGGCGCCGAAGTTCCGGCGCCTCGAATAGCCTACGGGCAAACCATGAACGCCTCGTTACCCGCGGATTGCCGGTGTACCGAAATTGGCCGTCACAGCCCGGCGTGGCGGTGGCCGCCATCGATCACGATGTTCGCGCCGGTCATGTTGGCCGATGCGTCCGAGGCCAGCAGCAGCAGCGTGCCGTCGAGGTCTGCTTCTCGGCCGAGACGTCCGAGCGGGATACGTTCGATCATCGCTTCGCCGGCGGGTGAGTCGAAGAACGCGCTATTGAGATCGGTGCGGATGTAGCCCGGCGAGATCGCGTTCACGCGGATGCCGTAACGCGCCCACTCGGCGGCGAGGTTGCCGGAGAGCATGATGAGGCCGGCTTTCGAGGCGCTGTACGCAGCGAGCGCGCCGACCGCGCGTTCGCCCGCGATCGATGCGATGTTGACGATCGAACCGCCGCGCTTCGCCGCGACCAGCCGCTGCGCGAACGCCTTTGCGACCCGCCACTGGCCGATGAGATTCGTTTCGATGACCCGCGTGAAAGCCGCGTCGCTCATCGTGAGCGCGGGCTTCGCTTCCGCGATGCCGGCGTTATTCACGAGCACCGTCGGCACGCCGACGGCAGCGACGATCTGCGTGAACGCCGCCTCGACGCTCGCGAGATCGGTCACGTCGAGATCCACCGCGAACGCGCGCCCGCCGGCGTCCTCGATCGCTCGCGCGGTGTCGGCGAGTTTGTCGGCGCGGCGCGCACCGATCGCGACGGTCGCGCCGCTACGCGCAAGGACGCGCGCCATATGTGCGCCGAGTCCGCTGGACGCGCCCGTCACGAGCGCGACCGTGCCTTCAAGAGTGGACATGCCGGACGCCCTTACGCGTTCGGCATGTCCATTACCCTTACGCCTAGTGCGGCGCGAACGGATCGGTCGCGTAGACCGCCGCCACGTTCACGAGCGGGATCGACGTGCCGTACGAGGTGTTCATCTGTGCGATGAACAGGTTCGCGATGACGGCGTAGCCGGTGTTGGACGGATGCAGCCCGTCGAGGCTGAAGAATCCGCCGCCGTACTGCAGCGTGCAGCAATGGCCCGGGACGATCGAACCGGGATTGGACATCAGCGCCGTAACCGGGGTGTTGATGTCCACCAGCGCCGCGCCCGTTTGTTTCGCCGCCGCGGCGATCGCCGTGTTGTACGAAACGTTGAGCGCGCTGACTTGGCTTGCGAGCGCATCCGGGACGAAGTCGCCGCCGCCGAGCGCGTCGGGACCGCCCGGTGCGAACGCCGTGAGGCTGCCGGCCTCGAACGCGCCGACGATCTTCGCGATCCCAGAAAGCGTCACGTAGCCGCCGGGACCGACGCCGTAGCCCGACTGCAGCCCGGCGAGGATCGTCGGACCGGCCGCGGTTACCTGCGCACCGGCCGCGGCACCGACCTGGGCCGCATAGGCCGGCGTGGCGCCGCCGCACAGCGTCGCATACTGCGCCGGCGTCGCGTTCGCGCAGGCCGCCGTCGCGCCGGCGGTGACTTCCGCCGCCAGGGTCGGGACGAGGGCGGGCTGCGGCGTGAAGAGGGCCGCGTCGAGCACGGTCACGAGGTTGGCGATGAGGACCTTCTCGCCCGCTGCTTGCAGCGTTTGGATGATCTTCACGAGGTCGGCCTGCATCGCCGAGGGTTGCGTCGCCGGCAACTGACCGAGCGAGAACGTGTACTTCAAGAGATCGTTCGAGCCGAGCCAGACCGTCGCGTACTGCGTGTGCAGCGACGCGGCGGCTTGCGTCTGCGAGATGCCCGCGGGGAAATTCCCCATGATCGGATAGTAGACGCCGCTCTCGCCGCTGACGAGCGAAACGACGCCGAAGAGCGGGGCCGTCGCGGGCACCGAGCACGGCGACTCGGGGCCGGTTTGATAGAACGCTTCATGGACGTTCTGGCCCGGGATGCCGAGGTCGTACGGCGTCGTGGTCGGGTTCGCGCGCGTCTGCAACGCGGTCGAATACGAGAAGCCGAGCGAGTTGAAGGCGCCGCAGGCCGTCGTGATGGCGGTCGGCGAGTCGATCGCGTTCGGAACGAGCACCGTCCCAAGGCCCGGGCCCAAGATCAAGGGCAGGGGCGAATTGGACACCGTGCCGGTCGCGGCACCGCCGTTGGCTTGCGACCACAGGAGCGCCCAATAGCCGTTTTCTTGCGTCGCGGGGACGTAGGGGCCGAACGGCGAGCCGGCGACCGGATTCGCCGTCGGAACGCCGAGCAGACCATCGGACTGATAGCCCGCGGTGAGCGAGTCACCAACGCCCACGATGCGCACGGAGGCCGTGATGGTCTTGGCCGGCGCCGTGCCGACGGAAACCGGATGGGATGTGGAACCCCCGCCCGCACAAGCGGCGAGGAGCATCGCGGCGAGCGATGCCGCGATCGGGAGACGAGCGCGAGCGATCATCACAGCGGCACCACCGAGGGTTGACCCAGACCGAATTGGAGTTGAATTTGCGAGGCGTGTAGACCGCGAATGCTCGGCACGTCTTGCTTGCAACCGGTGCCGCTCGCGTTGATCCCGACACAGGTCACCGACGTGATGCCCAGTTGCGAGATGTTCGTCGGCGCGCCTTCCTGGGCGGTCAGCTGCACGAAGAGAAAGCGGTTGATCCGATGCGAGTAGCCGAGGATCGAGGTAAAGATCGTATCCGGATACGGATCCTCCGGCAGATAGCTGATCAGCCGGCTGGGCTGCCAGTAGAACGTATCCCGCTTCGTCGCGCGATACTCGATGTAGCCGAGCTCGAAGAGCTGCGCGTGATTGGTGAGATTCGCGGCCTGCATGTTGACGAGCCACTCGGGGCCCGCCGTGAACGAGGCGAACATCTTCGGTGTCGAGAGCAGCGGCAAGGTCGCCGCGAGCAAATAGTCTTCGGCGGCGCGCGGCTTGACGGATTGCGGGAAGCCGTCGATCTCGAGCGTCTGCGATTCGGATCCGCCCACCGTTCCCCCCCGTGCGATATACGTCGGCGAAATGACGATCGGAAGCTTCCCCGCGATATCGTAGAGATACGAGACATTCGCGACGAACAGTTTGTCCTTGGTATTCAGGTCGGGGGGCGCGCTCTGGAGGGTGGTGGTCCCGATCGGGCCGAGACCCTGCAGATCGAGCGGCACGGTGCCGCTGTCGAAGCCGGTCGGATAGGTCTGAATTTCGTAGTAGCCGACTTGCGCGCGGAAATGCTTGTTGAAGCCGTACCCCACGACGGCATCCATCCCGCCGGGTAGCCCCGCATACGGGTGGACGTTGCCGGTGGCGACGGCGGACGACACGTCCAGCGTGTAGTTCAAGCCGGTCGGAAGACCGGGAGTTGGAAGCGGCTTGTTCGGTGTGCCGACGGGGACGGATTGCGCGACGATGTCGTGCAAAACTTGAGCCGTTCCGTCGTCGGCTCGAACCGGAGCCGGAACGATGGACGCGCAAAGCACGGCCACCGCTAGGGCGAACGAGAGACGAAGTTTCATTGCGTCGGGTCTATGCAAGATTGAAAAGAATCTCCCTGGTGATCGAGAACGAAGGGTGGCCGACCCGGAGGTACGCCATATCGACACTTTGCTTGCCCTCTTACGCGACGTCCTCGACAAACCTGATCGAAGTGCCCTTGCCGAACGCGATCCTTCCGGTGCTTGGCATGTTACTCGGCTTTCATCATTAAAAGAAAGAGTCTCCGCGTGTGCGATGGGGCTTCGTGTGCGCGGAATCACGCCGGGGGACCGAGTCGGCTTGATGTCGCCCAACCGGGTCGACTGGATCGTGGCGAACCTCGGAATTTTGAGCGCAGGCGCCGTCAGCGTACCGATCTACGCGACGCAGGCACACGATCAGGTCGAGCATATCCTGACCGATGCCGAGACCAAGCTCCTCTTCGTCGACGCGGATCGGACCGCCGAGGCCCTGCGGGCGTCCGGCCTGCGCTTGCCGCCCGTCATCAGTTTCGATGCGAACGGGGAGCACGGGCTCGCCGCGCTCGAAGCCGCCGGTCGCAGCGCGCGCGCGGCCGACCCCGGTGCGCTCGCCGCGATCGCCGCGCGGGTGGCTCCGGACGATCTCGCCGTTCTCATCTACACCTCGGGAACGACCGGCACACCGAAGGGCGTCATGCTCAGCCACGGCAACATCGCGAGCAACGTGGTGAACTCGTTCGCGCTGGTCGAGGAGGTCTTGCGGCCGGGCGATCCCGTGCTCTCGATCCTGCCCTACGCGCACATCTACGAGAGTACGAACGTCTTCGGCTATCTGCTGCGCGGCACCACCGTGCACATCAACCGGGCATTGGAGAAGTTGCTCGACGATCTGCAGAGCGTGCGCCCGAAGATGGTCTTCGCCGTGCCGCGGATCTTCGAGCGGATGCTCAACGCGATGCTGGCGCGGGCGAAAGCCGAAGGCGGCGTGCGCTCGAAATTGATTCCGTGGGCGCTCTACACCGGCCGCGACTATATGCGGGCGAAACACAACGGGGCGCCGCCCTCGTCGACCATGCGCCTGCAGTATGCGCTCGCCCACGCGCTGGTTCTCAAGGCGATCGCGCCGAAGCTCGGCCTCGACCGGCTCGCGTTCTTCTGCAGCGGCAGCGCCCCGCTCCATCCCGACACCGCCTACACGTTCCTCGGTGCCGACATCAAGATCGTCGAAGGCTACGGCCTCACGGAATGTTCGCCCGTCGTCACCTGCTCCGAGCCGGGCAACGCGAGGATCGGCACCGTCGGCAAGCCGATCGCGGGCGTCGAGGTGGCGCTCGCGGAGGACGGTGAATTGCTCGTCCGCGGTCCCAACGTGATGAAGGGCTACTATCACGACCTGGGCGCGACCCGCAGCGTGATCGCTGAGGGCTGGTTCCACACCGGCGACATCGGCTCGATCGATCCCGACGGCAACATCCGCATCACCGACCGCAAGAAAGAGCTCTTCAAGACCTCGGGCGGCAAGTACGTCGCACCCGCGCGCGTCGAGTCCGCGATTCTGCGCTCGCCCTATATCAATCAAGCGATGGTCACCGGCAACGGTCGGCCGCACCCGGCGGCGCTCGTTTCGCCGAACTGGGCGCTGCTGCGCAAAGAACTCGACCTCTCGGATGCGGCGACGAGCGAAGAACTTTCGCGCCGCTCGGACGTGCAAGCCTTCGTCCAGCGCGAGGTCATGGCGCAGACGACGGATCTGGGCTCGTTCGAGCAAATCCGGTGGATCGGCATCTTGCCGCGCGACCTCACGATCGAAGACGGCGAACTCTCACCGACACAAAAGATCAAGCGGCGCGTCGTCGAGCTGCGCTATGCCGACCTGATCGAACGGGTTTTCGCAGCCGCGGCGTAGTACGCGGGCGTATGCGTCCGTCTTGCCGGCTTGCCGCCGCTCTCGTCACCGCTTTCATCATCACGCTCTCAGGCGCCGGAGCTCAGGAATCGCCCGCACCGGCGGCATCGGCCGTTCCGGTGCGTCCCGAACGCAGCGTCTCGACACACCACACGATGACCGTTCACGGCGGCCAGATCGCCTACACTGCGACCGCCGGAACGCTGCTCGTTCGCGACGCGAACGAAGCCCCGATCGGGAGCTTCTTCTACGTCGCGTACACGAAGGACGGCGAGAACCACAACAGCCGGCCGCTGACGTTCCTCTATAACGGCGGCCCGGGCTCCTCGACGATGTGGCTGCACATGGGATCGCTCGGTCCCAAACACGTGCTCACCCCGGACGGCGAGATCACCGGCCCCGCGCCGTATCAGCTCGTCGACAACCCCGAGACCTTGCTCGATCGCAGCGACCTCGTCTTCATCGACGCGATGGGCACCGGCTACTCGCGCATCGTCGGCAAAGGCACGCCGAAGATGTTCTACGGCATCGACGAGGACGGCGCGGCGTTCACCAAATTCGTGCGCCGCTACATCACCGTCAACGACCGCTGGAACTCACCGAAGTTTCTCTTCGGCGAGAGTTACGGCACGACGCGCTCGGCCGTACTCTCGGCCGACCTCGACGATGCCGGCATCTCCCTTTCGGGCGTGACGCTGCTCTCGACGGTGCTCGATTTCAACACGCTCTCGCCCTCGCTCGGCGAGGACATCGCCTACATCGGCTTCTTGCCGACCCAAGCCGCCGTCGCGTGGTATCACAACAAGATC
>Ga0116226_10003886_pt1 | contig 13173 bp, 7 predicted proteins | sample S1TSphfallax_FD_89692 | JGI IMG/M metagenome (GOLD analysis project Ga0116226, IMG submission 89692) | Host-associated microbial communities from peat moss isolated from Minnesota, USA - S1T2_Fa - Sphagnum fallax MG | ecosystem: Host-associated > Plants > Peat moss > Unclassified | place: USA...
CTGCCGCCGTTTAGAAATGCGGCCCACACCCGCCGGGTAAAGGCGCATCTTCCGCGAGCGCGGAACATTTTTTATCGTCGAGAGAACGCACTCCGCATTACTACTCTGATTTTATTGATATAATTTTTCGAATGGCTTTGGCGTCACTGCTTGACACGAAGGCCTCTATCACTCCATTTGCGCGTACACGGAAAAGTTCCGGAATCTTGGCAACTCGGTAGATGGACAGCCCTCATGCTTGATCACCTTGTCACGCCCTTGGCCGAAACCGACGACTGCGCGGCCATTCGCGACGCCGTTCGCGACATTTGCGATCGTTTCGACGACGCCTATTGGTCGGCGAAGGACCGGGAGGCCGCGTTTCCCTATGAGTTCAGCCAGGCGATCGCGGAGGGGGGATGGCTAGGCATCGCCATGCCGCCCGAGTATGGCGGCGCAGGGCTGGGGATCACCGAGGCCAGCGTGATGATGCAGGTTCTGGGCGCGTCGGCGGGCACCTTCGCCGCCTGCTCCACCGTTCACATCAACATATTCGGGCCTCACGCCATCGTCGTCCATGGCACGGAAGAGCAGCGGCAGCGGATGCTCCCCCCGCTGATCAAGGGCGAGACGCGTGCCTGCTTTGGAGTCACCGAGCCGGACGCCGGCCTGGACACCACCAAGCTGAAGACGCGGGCCGTGCGCGACGGCGACCGCTATATCGTCAATGGGCGCAAGATGTGGACGTCCACAGCGCAGGAGGCCGATCATATCGTGCTTCTGGCCCGCACGACGCCAATCGAGGACTGCAAGAAACCAACCGACGGTCTGTCGCTATTCTATACCAAGCTCGATCGTAGGTACGTGGAGGCGCGTGAAATCCATAAGATGGGCCGCGCAGCGGTGGACTCGAATGCGCTGTTCATCGACGGCCTGCCCATTCCGGTCGAGGACCGGATTGGGGAAGAGGGGATGGGCTTCCGCTATATTCTGGACAGCCTCAACCCTGAGCGCATCCTGAATGCGGCCGAAACCATCGGCATTGGGCGACGCGCCCTGGCCAAGGCCGCCCAGTACGCCAATGAGCGCGTGGTGTTCGACCGTCCTATCGGCAAGAACCAGGCGATCCAGCATCCCCTTGCGGAAAGCTGGGCCGAGCTCTACGCGGCCGAACTGATGACGCTGCGGGCGGCGAAACTCTATGACGAGGGCAAGCCGTGCGGCGCCGAAGCTAACGCCGCGAAGTACCTGGCGGCCGAAGCCTCGTTCACCGCCTGCGACCGGGCGGTCAGGACCCATGGCGGCATGGGCTACGCCTGCGAATACAATGTGGAACGCTACTTCCGCGAGGCCGTGGCGACCCGTCTGGCGCCGGTATCTCGCGAGCTGATCCTGTGCTATCTCGCCGAGCGCGTTCTTGGCCTGCCGAAGTCTTACTGAGGGGGCGGCAGCTGCCCTAAGGTCTGAGCTGCGCGTGTTCCGCCCGGCTGAGCCGTGCGGCCCCCTTCCCGCTCCGCGGTACTCCCCCATCAAAGATGGGAGAGATGAAAAGACTGAGCTTTTTCATCCTCCCTATGCGCCGATGCGCATGGGGAGGGGAACCACCGCAGGTGGTGGAGGGGCCGTGCGAGAGCGCGGAAAGCGCCTCAGCTACGCTGGCAGACTCCAACGATGGGTCATGACTTCAGACCTCTGGTGTCAGTTCATGAACGCCCCCCCTACCCCACCCATCGCTTCCTGAGCGCGTAGGCCGCCATCTTGGGGCGTCTGTCGCGGGTGAAGACGCCCTTATGGTTCATGGCCCCGGCCCGCCCCGTCGCCTGAGGCGTCTTCAAGTCGCATAGGACCCAGAACTGGGTTCCCACGACGAACGGGCGCGAGGCGCAGGCATCGAGCACATGGGTCAAGAGGTCCGCCTGATATTCCTCGCTCCACATCTCTGGCGGATTAGCGTGGACGCCGGCCAGGGCGTCGCCGCCGAACTCGGTCATCATGATCGGCTTGCCCGTTCGCGCATGCAGAGCATCCAACTCCGGCTCGAGCAGATAATGAGCCGCCGCCGCGTCGCCGGGATGGTTATACCAGCCGTTATAGCGGTTTAGACACAGCACGTCGGACAGGTCCGCCCATGACGGATCGGTGGCCGACATGGCGGTCAGGGTGAAGGGGCGGGTCTTATCCAGCGTCCGCGCATAGCTGAATAGCGCCTGGAAGAAGGCCAGGCCCTTGGCCTTGTAATCGTCGTTCAGGGGAAGGTCGGCCCCGCCCGCATTGACGAACCTGTTGTTGGTCGGCTCGTTGGCCAGGCACCACATGATCACGCTCGGGTGGTTCTTATCGCGCGTGATCAGCTCCAGAATATCTTGGCGGCATTGATCGAGCCGGGCGCGGATATTGGCGTCGCTATCGCCGAAATAGAGCTTAACCGCGGGAATTTCATTGATCACGAGCATGCCTTCGCGATCGGCCAGACGCATCGTCTCTTCGGCATAGGGATAGTGGCTGGTGCGAAACGAGTTGCCGCCGATCCACTTCAGCAATTGAATGTCGCGCACCGCCACCGGCAGGTTGAGGCCGCGGCCGTTGATGGCGAAGTCTTCGTGCCGTGCGGAGCCCCGGATTTGGATCGGCTGACTATTGAGCAAGAACTGGTCGCCCCTCACCTCGATGGTGCGCACGCCGACATCTAAACTGTAGGCGTCGGTCGGCGCGGCGGGGTCGCCAAGGCTGACTGTCAAGCTGTAGAGATGGGGATCGGCCGGGCTCCAGGCGCGCACCTTGGGCAGGCGCAAGACGCCTAAGGCCTCGCCATTCTGAAAGACCAGATTGACGGCGTGGCCGGCGACCTCGGCCCGACCGGTCCCGCGATAACTGTCCGACGCCGTGACCTGCAGGTGCAAGAGCCCATCGGCGCCCTCAAAGGCCGGAACCACCGCAATGTCGGTGAGGTGGATGCGCGGAACAGCGTAAAGCGTCACAGCCCGATGCAGGCCGCTGTAGGGGAAGAAGTCGTAATTCACATCGGGGAAGTTGGCCGCATGGCCAGGGACGCTATTGCCCGCGGGTGGCACGCGGGTCGGTTCGGCGAAGTTATCTATCCTGATGGTCAGGGTGATCGGCCGATCCCACACGGCGGCGGCGGTAACCTCGAAGGCGAACGGCAGGTGGCCGCCAAGATGCTCCCCAATCGGGCGCCCATCGATCCAGACCGTCGCCTTATAGACGGCGGAGCCAATCCGCAGCGCAACCCTGCGATCTCGCCAGCTGCGGGGGAGATAGGTCTTGAGCTGATACCAGGCGACGCCCGTGTAATCGCGCGTATCCTCAAACTGATCATTCCAACTGCCTGGCACGGCGATCAGGCGGGGCGAGGGCAGCGCCTGCATCCACCCCTGCCCCTCGCCGACATCGCCGGGATCGAGCTGAAAGTCCCACAGGCCCGCGAGCTCCAGCACATCGCGAGTCGGGCCCTGCTGCGGCAGGAGCGCGCAAGGTACGGGTCGGATCGGCGGCGCGGCCTCCGCTGCGGCGTCTGTCGAGACGCCGGCCCCGACGGCGAGCCCCGCCGTCGCGGTCAGCATCAGAACATCTCGACGCGAAGCCCTATCGGAATCCATGGCGGCGCTTCCTTCCCGTTGAACGGCTTATCGAATCTTCGGCGCTCCGATGGAATGGCGAGCGCCCTGCCTAGCGCACATCGCCGATGTCAGACCCTCGCCATGGCGTACCGAGGCGTCAGAACTTGGATCAGGAGCAGTGCGACCAGATAGACGCACGCGGCGATGGCGAAAATGGGGGTGTAGTTTTTGACGTGGGTCAGAATGGCCCCGACATATTGCGCCATGACCATACCGCCGATCGCGCCCGCCGTGCCGCCAAGGCCGGCGACGGAGGCGACCGCGCGCTTGGGAAACACATCGGACGGCAGGGCGAATAGGTTGCTTGCGAACCACTGATGCGCCGCCGCCGCCAAGGCCACGATCGCGACGGCGGCCCAAAGACTGTCGATGTAGGCGGCGAAAGCGAGGGGCAAAACCGCGATCGCCGCGACCAGCATCGCCGTCTTACGCGCGGCGTTTAGCGACCAACCGCGCTTCATCAAGGCCGACGAAAACCAGCCGCCGCCGATGCTTCCAAGATCTGACACGACGTAGATCACGATCAGCGGCGGACCAAAGGTCTTGAGATCCAGATGGTGGCGTTTGACGAAAAAATCCGGCAGCCAGAACAGGAACATCCACCAGATGGGATCGGTCAGAAATTTGGCGGCCGCATAGGCCCATGTCTCCTTGAGCTTCAGAAGACTGACCCAAGACGCGGCTTTGCCGGCGTCTGGCGGATCGCTCTCAATATAGGCGGCTTCCTCGGCGCTAACCCGGGGGTGGCGTCGGGGATCGCGGTAGATCAAGAGCCAGGCCGCCAGCCAAACGAGCGAGCCCAGGCCCGTGATGACGAAAGCCCAGCGCCAACCGAGCGTCAGCGTAATGAGCGGCACAAGGAGCGGCGTCGCGATCGCCCCGACATTTGTGCCTGCGTTGAGTAAGCCGATCGCCATGGCGCGTTCGCGCTTGGGAAACCACTCCGCCACCGCCTTCAGCGCCGCCGGGAACGATCCCCCTTCGCCGACGCCCAGAACCATGCGGGCGAACGTGAATTGCAGGGCGGTTCGGGCCAGGGCGTGACCCATGTGCCCGATCGTCCAGATGGTGAAGGCGACGGCATAGCCCATCTTGGCCCCGACCCTGTCGGTGAAGGCGCCAAAGGCGAGATAGCTCACGGCATAGGCCGCCTGAAACCAGAACACGATGTCGGCGTAGGAGAGTTCGGTCCACCCCAGGTCGTGCTGGAGGGTCGGCTTCAACACGCCGATCATCTGTCGATCGATGTAGTTGCAGACGGTGGCGGCGAAGAGCAGCCAGCAGATCACCCAGCGGTAACCGCCCCGAGGCTTCCGACCCGCACGGTCCGCCGCGGGGGACATTACGGACTGTGGGCTAGACGCACCGACCACGCTCGCCATTTCCTTCCTCCGCCCAGCCGTGCGCGCTGGGCAATCTTGTTCGCACCTTGTTGTTTTGGTGCGTGTTTAGGCGGCTCCGAAGACCCCTATCATTTTGATCGATAGCATGAAGGTAACCGGTATCAAAGACCTCTCGCGCGGGGTTTAAGCAGCCTTCGACCGATGGGCGTCCGATGGACGGGGCGGGGCGTCGAGCTTGTAGGCGCGCTTGGGCAGGTCGTAGGCCAGCGCGACAACAACCTCCCCTGCCTCGTCCTCGTCCAGGCGGTGTTCGGCGACCAGCCGGGCGAGGAAGCCGCAATCCATTCGCCGGGCCACGTCGTGGCGGGCCGGAATAGAGAGGAAGGCGCGGGTGTCGTCGTTGAAGCCGACGGTATTGTAGAAGCCCGCCGTCTCGGTGACCTGTTCGCGGAAGCGGCGCATACCCTCCACGCTGTCATGGAACCACCAGGACGGCCCAAGCTTCATGGCCGGATAGACGCCGGCGAGCGGGGCGAGCTCACGCGCATAGGTGCTCTCATCCAGGGTAAAGACGATCAGGCTGAAATCGGGGTCGCAGCCGAACCGGTCCAGCAACGGCTTCAGCGCCTGCACGTATTCCGTCGCCATCGGAATATCGACGCCCTTGTCTCGCCCAAAGCGCGTGAACAATGATTGGTTATGATCGCGGAAGGACCCGGGATGTAACTGCATCACCAAACCGTCCTCCACGCTCATCTTGGCCATTTCCGTCAGCATCTGGCCGCGGAAAAGTTCTGCATCCTCAGCTGTCGCTGCCCCGCCGACGACACGCCGGAACAGGGCCTCCGCTTCGACGGGGCTGAGGTCGGCGGTGAAGGCGGTAGGGTGACCGTGATCGGTGGAGGTGGCGCCCATCGCGCGAAAGGCGGCGCGTCGCACCCTGTGGCCTTCCAGATAGCCGGACCAGCTATAGACGTCCTGCCCCGACAGCTCGGCGAAGCGGGCCATGGCGTCGCTGAACCGATCATCCTCGACGTTGACGACGGGATCGGGGCGATAGGCGGTGACGACGCGTCCGTCCCAGCCGCTGTCGCGAATGGCGCGATGATGGACCAGATCGTCCGACGGGCTCTCCGTCGTGGCCAACAGCTCGATATTGAACCGCTTGAATAGCGCCCGCGGGCGAAACGCGGCGGTCGCCAGCGCCGCATTGATGTGGTCGAAATAGTGGTCGGCCGTCTCTGCGCTCAAGGCCACATCCAGGCCGAACACCTCGACGAAGACGTGGTTGAGCCAGACGGCGGAGGGCGCGCCCCGGAACAGGCGCATATTCTCGGCCAACAGACGCCAGGCCGACCTCGGGTCCACCCGCGCCGTCTCGCCCACCGGCGCGACGCCCTGAGCCTCCAGGCTGATTCCCTGGCTGAACAGCATGCGGAACAGGTAGTGATCCGGCGTCAGCAGCAGATCGGCCGCATTCTCGAACGGCTGGTCGTAGGCGAACCAGCTGGGGTCAGTATGCCCGTGGGGACTGATGATCGGCAGATCCGCCACCTCTGCGTACAGCCGGCGTGCGATCGCCCGCGTGTCGGGGTCGGCCGGAAATAGCCTGTCGGGATGAAGAGTAAGGTGCTTTGGCATGCGTGTTGGTATCCAACCTTCGTATTCGTTCCGTCCCTGCCTCGCGGCGACGCATTGGTAACCGGTGTCAACGGCCGCGGCAATAGGGGCTCTCGATCCCGAAGCTGGACGTCTGCCCCTCACGCTGGGGCTGATGTCGATTGCCGGACAACCAGGGTCGGCATGACGAGAGGCTGATCCAATAGACTCTCTCGCCGCTCCGCGTCCATGACGTCTGTCGTCAAAATCTCCGCCGCTCGACGGCCCATTTCGCGGATGGGCAGGAGCACGGTGGTCAAAGGCGGCCACATCCGCGTGGCGATCGGCGCATCGTCAAACCCCGCGACCGACAAATCTGCGGGAATGGACAGGCCCAGACCATGGGCCGCCCGATAAACGCCCGCCGCCATCTCGTCATTCAGCGCACAGATCGCTGTCGGACGCGGGTCCATTTGCAACAGGGTCTCCGCCGACGCCAGCCCGGACTCAAACGTATAGGCCCCTTCGGCCACATAGCGGGGGTCGAGCGTCAAGCCGCGCGAGGCCAAACCTTCCTCAAACCCCCGTCTGCGCTCATAGGCGGACCGGAACGTCTTTGGACCCGTGACCAGGGCGATCCGGCGATGGCCCAGATCGGCGACATGCTGAGCCATTTGATGGGCGCCCTCGCTGTCATGGCTGACGACGATATTGCCCGGCTTATCCAAAGCCACGCAGGCGACCCGGATGTATGGACACCCCAACTCGTTGAGGAGCGCCGCCAGCCCCTCGTTCTCGGAGACATTCGGGAACATGATGACGCCAAACAGCTTCTGCCGTTCGACAAAGGCTCGGACCTCATCCAGGAAGTTTGGGCTTTGCGGGTCGCAGGGGCGAACCATCAACTCAAAACCTTGGTCCCGGATCGCGTCGAGAATGCCCTGCTGGGCGTTGACGATGTATTGGGGATTGGGATTGTTATAGATGAACCCAACGACAAAACTGCGCCGAAAGGCCAAGCCGCGCGCTTGCGGATCGGGCGAATAGCCGAGATCGGCGATAATCGCTTCAACCCTTCTCCGCGTATCTTCGCTCAAAAGCGGCGAGCGGTTGATGACCCTTGAGACCGTCTTTTTCGATACGCCCGACAGCCGCGCCACATCATTGATGGTCGGCCGCCGCACACGCGGATCTAGCGTATCGTCCTTGACGCCGCTCGGTGCGCGCTCCGCCTTCGAGACTGATTTCAAGGCCTAACTCCAAGTCTACATTATCAAATGTATTGGGATTATGACTCGACGCAAATGCAAGCTCTAGCCATCGCGATTGACACCGGTTACTAGAAAGAAATGTCCGACGCTTCCGACCACGGGCTGCACGCTCCAGCTGAATTCCACCTTGTTGATCCTGCCGACGATGTGGGCGTCGCCCTGCGCGACCTGGCGCCTGGCGACTTCGCTGGCGGCGTCCTGGTGCGGTCGCCCATCCCGCGCGGGCACAAGCTGGCGATGCACCCGATCTCATCGGGTCAGAAGGTTCGCAAATACGGCTGGCCCATCGGCGTCGCCAGGGACGACATCGCGCCCGGCGACCATGTGCATTCCCATAACCTCATCACCGCCTTGAGCGGCGAGGACTCTTATCGCTTCACGCCCTCCCCTGCTCCCCCTCAGGCCACGTCTCCGTCAATTCGTACCTTTGAGGGATATTTGCGGGCGGATGGACGTGTGGGGACCCGTAACGAAATCTGGGTCATCTGCACCGTGGGCTGCGTGGCGAGGACGGCCCAACGCATCGCAGCGTCCGCCCACGCCCGCCATGCCGGTCGCGGGGTCGATGGCGTTTACGCTCTCACCCACCCATTTGGCTGCTCCCAATTGGGCGACGATCTCAGCGCCACGCGTCAAATCCTCGCCAATCTCGCCGCCCACCCCAACGCCGGCGGCGTCCTGATCGTGGGGCTGGGGTGCGAGAACAACCAACTGGCCGGTTTGCTGGCGGCTGCGCCCGGCCTGGACCCGTCCCGCGTTCGCGCCTTCAACGCCCAGCTGTCCGACGATGAGGACGCCGACGGCGAGGCCGCCGTGGAGGCCCTGGTCGCGCAGGCCAGCCAGGATCGGCGGACGGCGCGTCCCCTCTCCGACCTGGTCTTGGGCCTGAAGTGCGGCGGATCCGACGGGTTCTCGGGGCTTACCGCCAATCCCCTGGTCGGACTTATGGCTGACGCCATCGCCGAGGCGGGCGGCGCGCCGATCCTGACTGAAATTCCGGAAATCTTTGGCGCTGAACGCCTTCTGATGGCGCGCGCCATCGACGAGACCGTGTTCGATCGCACGGTGGAGGTGGTCAACGGCTTCAAACGCTACTTCCTGGATCATCATCAACCGGTCTACGAAAACCCCTCGCCTGGGAATGTGGCGGGCGGCATCACGACCCTCGAAGAGAAGAGCCTGGGGGCCGTCCAAAAGGCCGGTCATACACCGCTGCGCCAGGTTCTGAAGTATGGGGAGCGGATCGACCTCTCGCCGGGCCAGCGGGGCCTCGCCCTGTTGGAGGCGCCGGGGAACGACGCCGTCTCCTCCACCGCCCTGACCGCGGCGGGGGCCACCTTGATTCTGTTCACCACCGGACGCGGCACGCCGCTGGGCTTTCCGGCGCCCACGCTGAAGATCGCCACCAACTCCCCGTTGGCGCAGCGCAAGTCCGGCTGGATCGATTTCGACGCCGGCCGGGTGCTGACCGAGCCGCGCGAGACGGTCAGCACCGCAATGCTGGATCTCGTCCTGGCCACGGCGTCAGGCCGGCCGACCCGCGCAGAACTGAACGGCGAGCGCGAAATCGCCCTCTGGAAGACGGGCGTAACCCTTTGACGCGACTGAGCTCTGCAACCCTCGACCAGCTCCCCGGCCTAGTCGGTCGCCCCGCCTATGACCTGTCCAAGGTGGGCGTCGGCATCGTGCACTTCGGTCCTGGCGCCTTCTTCCGAGCCCACCAGGCGGCCTACTATGATGCGCTCCTAGAGCACGATGCCCGGTGGGGCGTATCGGCCGTCTCCCTTCACAGCGTCGGGGTCAGAGACGCCTTGGCGCCTCAGGACGGCCTCTACAGTTTGGCCATCCTGGACGTCGAACCGCGCCTGCAGGTGATCGGTGCGGTGCGCGAGGTGCTGGTCGCCCCGGCCTCGCCCGACCGGGTCCTGGCGCGGTTGACGTCGCCGACCGTGCGGCTCGTGACCCTGACGGTCACGGAAAAGGGCTATGGCCTGGACGCCAGCGGCGCGCTGAATCCGAGCGATGCCGCGGTGGCGCACGATCTGAAGGTCCCGGACGCGACGCCTGAGAGCGTGATCGGCTGGCTCTTCGCCGGGCTAAAGAGGAGGCGCGCGGCAGGCCTTGCGCCCTTTGTCACGCTAAGCTGCGATAATCTGACGGATAATGGCGGCAAGCTGAAGCGCGCCGTGGTCGCCTTCGCCAAGGCCTCAGGCCAGGCCGAGTTGGCGGACTGGATTGACGCCGAGGCGCGGTTTCCGAGCAGCATGGTGGACAGCATCACCCCTGCCACGGACGACGCTCTGCGCGCCAGGGTCGCCACAGCGCTCAAGCTTGAAGACGCTTGGCCGATCCAGCGCGAGGCCTTCAGCCAATGGGTTATCGAGGACGACCTGGGTCCCGACGGCCCAGACCTGGCCTCGGTCGGCGCGACCCTGGCTGCCGACGTCAGCCTGTTCGAGCGGGCCAAGCTTCGCCTGCTGAACGGGCCCCATTCCAGCCTCGCCTATCTGGGGCTCTTGGCCGGGCTCACCGCGGTCTCGGAAGCGATCGCCGAACCGCGCCTGAAGGCCTTCATCACGCGCCTGATGCGCGAAGATATCGCGCCGTCCCTGAAGGCCGACGCCGCGCTGGACCTTGACGCCTACAGCGCCGCCATCCTGTCGCGGTTCGCCAATCCGGCGCTGCGTCACGAGTTGGCGCAGATCGCCTGGGATGGCTCCAAGAAGTTGCCGTTCCGCCTGCTAGGCGCGGTAGAGGACGCTTACGTTGCGGGAAGATCGGTCGAGCGGCTGGCCATCCCCATAGCCGCCTGGATGCTGTTCGTCCGCGCTCAACTCGCCAAGGGCGCGACGCTGATCGATCCCCTGGCGCCGGTCCTTGGCCAATGCGTCAGCGGCCCCATCGATGAGGATGTCGATCGCTTTTTCGCAGCGACGGACCTGTTCGCCCAACTGGGGGATAGGACTGACGACTTCCGCGCCGCCGTCGCCGCAGCCCACCGGCGCCTCCGCGCCGATCCGCTCGACGCCCTCTGATACTAGCAAACATTGACGCCGCCTCTCCTCCCCTGCGCGAAGTGCGGGGGAGGTGGCGCGCCGCAAAGCGGCGTGACGGAGGGGGCGAGCGGACGGTTAGACCGTGACAGGCGGATACCGGTTCCGCCGCCCGTCACGCTCTAAACTAAGACTCAGGCACGGCGGCGGCGCCCCTGCGGCAACGCAGGTCTTGACGACATTGGCCCAAGCGCCGGGCTGGCCCAGCCGCAAGACTATGAAAATCCAAATGAAACCAGACCTGTTAGCGTGCGAGAGAACCCGGCTTGACTTTTAGGTAACCGGTGGCATTCTCGACTCGTGGAGACAGGGGACGCTGTATCGCACCTCTCATGTGAACTCAGGCGCATAGCGCGGCTTCGCTGGAGCCGACTGTAAATGCAAAGTTAGACGAGAATAATAAATAGGACGTCTGCACAAAGACTGCAGATGCTTAGGGAGAGAAAAAATGGCCATGATCGGTACGTAATTGGTCTTTGCAATCCAATAGTTTGGATGGCGTTCACTCACGTCTGAAATAACCAAATATACGACAAGCTAAAATAAATAGCTTCAACGTCTACTTATTCGAATACGGCAAAAATCAATCCGAAATAACGGATGATGGGGAGGACTGAAAATGTCAGAAATTGCAATCAGATCTTGTGCGTTAATCCGCCGCAACTCGAGCCGGCTCGCGCTGGCGCTGGTCGCAGCTTCGGCCTTCTCAAGCCTCGCCCTGGCTCAAACCGCGCCGGTCTCAACGGCGGCGAGTTCGAGTAGCGCGCCGGCGACCCAGTTGGGCGAAATCGTCGTGACGGCGCAGAAGCGCGTCGAAAACGTTCAATCCGTTCCGGTGTCCATGACGGTTGTGACGTCGGAACAGTTGACCACCGCGGGCGTCCACAACTTTCAGGATCTGGCCAGCGTCGCGCCGTCATTGGGCGTGTCGGCCGGCGGCAACGGGCAGAACAGCTCGGTCGAAATGCGCGGCGTGGGCGCCTATAGCTTTTCGTACCTGACCGAGCCGGACGTCGCGATCATCATCGACGACGTTCCCGTCGCCTCCCAGTCCCAGGCCTTCACCAACCTTTCGGACGTGTCGCAAATCGAAGTGCTGCGCGGGCCGCAAACGACGCTGTTTGGCAAGAGCGCGTCGGCGGGTGTGGTCAGCATCACAACCGAAAATCCGACCTCTTTCTTTGGCGGCAAGGTCTCGACGTCCTTTACCGGAGACGGCGAAGAAACCCTGGACGCATCGGTCAGCGGGCCGATCACCGACACCCTCAAGTTTCGTCTGACCGGCTCCCTCGACGACTTCCGCGGCAATGTTAAGAACGATTACAGCGACACCTGGATCAACGGTGAGGACACCGCGAGCGTTAGGCTAAAGCTCCGATGGACTCCCACGGCGAAGCTGACCATCGACGGCACGGGCAGCTATACGAACGCGACAGGGTCTCTGGGCTTGCAGCCCGTACCCGTCAAAGTAACGCCGGGCACGACCTGGGAGGGCGTCGGCACGATCGCCACCTTAATTCCCGGCGTAAATATAAACTCCAGCAACAGCGCCTTATCGCTCGATATGGCCCCGGCGCTCAACTACGATATCGCCGCTGGCTCTGTGAAAATCGGTTATGACCTCGGCTGGGCTACGCTGCTCTCCATCACGTCTTATAGCGACTATCAGACCTACAATCTTAACAGCTTTGATTGGACGTCTTTCAACATTCTTGGCGCATTCACAAAGGACGCCCAGAACGGCGGTATCAATCAGGTCTTTCATGAAGAGACCACACAGACGAGCCAGGAATTCCGTCTGGTATCTGGGCCGGGCGCTTTCCGTTATGTGGCTGGTCTTTGGTACGCTGACAAGACGGACTTTTATACGACGGTGCGCGGGCCCTATTTCCCCGGCCTCGGAACCCACCTGTTCGCAGACTATTTCTATAACGACTACTCCAAGCAGTACGCGGCCTATGGTCAGTCGGAATGGGACTTCTTGCCGAAGTTCACCCTGGTTACCGGGCTGCGCCTCAACGAGGAGCAAATCGGTTATGATATCGACAATGTTTACAAGAAGTTTCTCTCGAACGCCTCGCACAACCACGGCGTCGTCACGGGTAAGATCAGCATAGAGTATCGTCCGGTTAAGGACATCAACCTGTTCGCTAGCTATACGCGCGGCTACAAGGGCGAAACCTACGACCTCACCAGTTCGTTCAACGCCGCCCTGGCGGCCAATGGACCGGTGAAGCCTGAAACGTCGAACAGTTATGAAATCGGCGCCAAGACACAGTTTCTGCACCAC
>Ga0116226_10003887_pt1 | contig 13172 bp, 13 predicted proteins | sample S1TSphfallax_FD_89692 | JGI IMG/M metagenome (GOLD analysis project Ga0116226, IMG submission 89692) | Host-associated microbial communities from peat moss isolated from Minnesota, USA - S1T2_Fa - Sphagnum fallax MG | ecosystem: Host-associated > Plants > Peat moss > Unclassified | place: USA...
ATTACGCGGCGCAGCGCAAGTTGGCAACAGCGGCGGAGAAGGAGACGACCGGATCGCTGGGGCTGGTCTATTACTCGAAGTGGGAGAACGAGGATTCGGCGAGTTCGTTCCTGCACATTTACTCCGAGGAGCTGGCAAGAAAGTACTCGGGGCTGAAGCGGCGGGAAAAAGACGAGGTCGGCGACAGCGAAGAGGTCTACTCGACCGACGAGGGCGATGTGCTGCTGTCGATCCACGACGATGCGGTGTTTGTGTCTGAGGGGTTCGATGTGGCGTTGGCGCGGAAGCTGAGGGACGGGTTCGAGGATGTGCAGTCGAACGGGCCGGTGCAGATAACGCGGCGGCTCGAGAGCCCGGCGATGACGATGGTGCGGGCGATGGGCGCGGCGGGAGTGATGAAGGCGGCTGTGGCCGGACGATATACTCACTGACGGCGGTTTATAGGAGATTCATTGCAGAAAGCGGAGATCGGAATTATCGGGGGCAGCGGACTTTACGCCATGCCCGGGCTGGTGAACATGCGCGAAGAGCGGCTGGAGACGCCCTTCGGCGATCCATCGGATGCGTTTATCCTGGGCGAGCTTGACGGCAAGCAGGTCGCATTTCTGGCGCGGCATGGGCGCGGGCATAAGATTCTGCCGACCGAGTTGAACTTTCGCGCGAACATCTACGCGATGAAGATGCTGGGCGTGGAGCGCATCCTTTCGGTGTCGGCGGTGGGGTCGCTGAAGGAGGAGCACAAGCCGACCGACTTTGTGATTCCCGACCAGTTCATCGACCGCACGTTTGCGCGCGTGGGAACCTTCTTCGGCGAGGGCATTGTGGGCCACGTTGCCTTCGGCGATCCGGTATGCAAGACGGTGCGTGCAGTCTTCGAGAAGGCTTGCGCCGAGTCCGGCGTCGTCGGCAAGAACGGCGGGACATACATCTGCATCGAAGGGCCGCAGTTCTCGACGCGCGCGGAGTCGAATCTCTACCGGAGCTGGGGCGCGGACGTGATCGGCATGACGAACCTGCAGGAGGCGAAGCTGGCCCGCGAGGCGGAGATCTGTTACGCGACGCTGGCGATGGTGACCGACTACGACTGCTGGTTCGAAGGCCACGATGACGTCACCGTGGAGCAGGTAGTCGCCGTGCTGCACCAGAACGCGGAGAACGGCACGAAGGTGGTGCGGGCGGCGATTGCGGCGATGCCGAAGGAACGCGCGTGCGCGTGTGTCGATGCTCTGAAGTACGCGATTTTGACGGACAAGAAGGCGATTCCGGAGAGCGCGAAACAGCGGCTTGAGTTGCTGCTGGGGAAGTATTTGTAACCGATTCGGTTGCGTGATTTTTTCTGTAACTGAAGTGGTTACATACAGCTTTGGAGAGCAGGATATATATGGCAATTCTGGTAGTCGGTTCGGTTGCGTTCGATTCGATTGAGACGCCGCATGGCAAGGTCGACCACATCCTTGGCGGCGCGGCGACGCACTTCTCGCTGGCTGCGAGCTACTTTACGGACGTTCGCGTCATCGCGGTCGTGGGCGAGGATTTTACCGCCGAGCATGAGGCAGTGTTCGAGCGGCGCGGAATCGATACGGACGGGATCGAGCGGGCACCGGGGCTGACCTTTCACTGGACGGGCGCCTACTCAGGCAGCTTGAATGAAGCACAGACACTGGGCACCGACCTGAATGTCTTTGCCGCGTTCGAGCCGAAGATTCCCCGGCAGTATCTGGACAGCGAGTACCTGTTTCTCGCCAACATCGACCCGGTGCTCCAGTCGCGGGTGCGGGCGCAGATGCCGGACGCGAAGCTGGTCTGCGGCGATACCATGAACTACTGGATCAAGGACCATCGCGAGAACCTGCTGAAGGTGCTGCCGGAGCTCGATGTGCTGCTCATCAACGATGCGGAGACGCGGATGATCTCGGGCGAGAGCAACATCGTGAAGGCGGCGGAGGGCGTCATGGCGCTGGGGCCGAAGGCGCTGGTGGTGAAGCAGGGCGAGTACGGGGCGACTGGGTTCTTCAGCGAGCGGGCGTTTCCAGGCAAGCTGAGCCGGCCGTTCCGCGCGCCGGCGCTGCCGCTGGCGGAGGTCGTCGACCCCACCGGCGCGGGCGACTCGTTCGCCGGCGGATTCTATGGATACATCGCGTCGCAGCCTGAGCTGACCCCCGCCGTCTTCCGCGCCGCGATGTTCTATGGCGGCGTGATGGGGTCGTTCGCCGTCGAACGGTTCGGGACTGAGCGGCTGCAGGCGGTTTCTAACGAAGAGATCAAGGAGCGGTTCGAGCTGTTCCGCGAGATCTCCCATTTGGAAGGGTCGGGGGAGTGAGCTTGCGGAGCGGTCCTCGGCGCAGCATCAGGCAGCAGCTGATCTCGGCTGCCGTGGAGCCGGCGGTGTCCGGTCCGGACTTCGTCACTCCGGCGACGCGGCAGGAGACGGTGCCAATCGCGCTCTTCGCTCTGGTGCTGGGGTTTGTGGCGCTGCTGGTTTGTTTCACGCGCGGGTACGTGCTGCTCTATGGCGACGCCGTGGCGCACCTGGCGATTGCGCGGCGCATTCTGGACTCGCGGAGTCCGGGGCTGTCGCAGCTGGGCGGGGTGTGGCTGCCGCTGCCGCATCTGCTGATGCTGCCGTTTGTGCAGAAGATGCTGTGGTGGCAGTCGGGGCTGGCCGGGGCATGGCCTTCGCTCCTGTGTTACATCGTCGGCGCGGCGGGGTTCTACCGGCTGGCGCGGAGGATGATGGCGCCGCGGTGGGCGTTCGCGGCTACGGCGTTTTATGTGCTGAACCCGAACCTCCTCTATCTTGCGACGACGGCGATGACGGAGCCGCTGTTCCTCGCGCTGCTCATCTGGCTCACGCTGCTGACGGCGGAGTGCATCGATGCGATTCAGGCAGTGGACGAGTCCGTTGCTCGCCGAAGACCTAAGAAGCGAGACCTGGGGCAGCCAAATCCTAAAGAGCAGGCGATTGGCCGCAAGCTCGTGACGATCTCCATCGTGATCTTCGCGGCGGTCTTTACGCGGTACGACGGCTGGATAGCCGGGGCAATCGTCTGGTGTGTGCTGGCTTGGCAGGTCGCTCGCAAGGCAGGGCTGTTTGGAAAAATTGCGCCGGCGTTTGTGTTGTTCACGGTGATAACGGTTGCGGGACCCGTGCTCTGGCTCTGGTACAACCAGCACTTCATGGGCGATCCTCTGGACTTCATGCGCGGGCCATACTCGGCTGCCGCCATCGACAAGCGCACCACGCCGCCAGGGGCTAAGCACTATCGCGGATGGCACAATCCCGGGTGGGCGCTGCTGTTCTACACCCGCACCGCGCAGGTGGATGCGGCGGCGTGGGAGACGGGATTCCTTCTGCTAGGGGCGGCCCTGGCGGGACTTTTGATGACATTGCGGAAGGGATTCTCCGCGGCGCAAAGAGCGGCCACCCTGCTGTGGATGCCGGTGCCCTTCTATGTGTACTCGGTGGCATACGGGTCGGTGCCGATCTTCATTCCGCAGTTGTATCCGCACTCGTTTTACAACGCGCGGTACGGGATGGAGATGCTGCCCGGCCTGGTCCTATTTGCGTTTCTCGCGATTGCGGCGCTGGAGCTTCGCCTTGCCAAGCCAAGGCCGCTGCTGGCACAGCTGCTGCCGAGGATCGCGCTGGGCGTGGCGGCGCTGAACTCGCTGGCGATGATGTACTTTGTGCCGCTGGTGCTCAAGGAAGGCATGGTGAACGCGGTGACGCGGCAGGCGCTTGAGACGTCGATTGCGCGGCAGTTGCAGTCGTTTCCGGCGGGTGTGCCGATCCTGATGGCCCACTCGGACCATGTCGGCGCGTTGCAGCAGGCTGGGATTCCGTTGAAGCAGACGCTGAGCGAGGACGACTACGATTCGTGGCAGGCGGCGCTTGCCGACCCGGCGAAGATGGCGGACTATGTGGTCGCGATCGCGGGCGATCCGGTGGATAAGGCGGTGAAGGCGCATCCGGAGAACCTGACGGAGCTTACAGTGCTTTGTACGACGGGGCAGCCTTGCGCGAGGATTTATAAGTCGGATGTTTGGGCGGGACGGTAGGTGAGGGCTCGATATCTGAGCATCCCGCCCATCGCTAGAGACGAGAGCGCGATGGATTGGGCACCCAGGCAATCTGTCGAGTCGGAAGCCCCAAGTCTCAGATTCGAGACTTGGGGCACCCGGCGCGGCGATAAGGGGCGACCCGGCGGGTATGTTCAAGGTTTATGAGGAGTTTTTCGGCGGCGGCGGCTTCGATCTCGCTGTTGACCTCGGCTCCCAGCAGAAGCATCAGACCGCTGATGTAGAACCAGGTGAGCAGAATAATGACCGCTCCGAGCGAGCCGTAGGTTACCGAGTAGTTGTTGAAGAAGTGCAGGTAGACGCGCAGTCCGAGCGAGGCGAGCAGCCAAGCGACGATCCCGATGGCCGCGCCGGGCGAGAGCCAGCGCCAGCGGCTGCGCTTCACGTCTGGAGCGAAGAAGTAGATGACGGCGAAGATGAAGGCCAGCAGAAAGGCGGCGACGATCCAGCCGGCGAGGCGGCTGAGTGACGCAGCGATGAGGGCGATCCAGTGGTGATGGATCCTGAAGCCGGCGACGCGGGCGAGGACGTCTCCGCCCAGCATGGCAGCGAGCAGGCCGGTGACCAGAACGGAGAGCAAGGTGGTGACTCCGATGGCAGAGAGGCGGGCCTTCCAGTAGGGCCGCGTCTCGGGGACCTTGTAGACGATGTTGAGGGTGTCCTGAATCGCTGAGAAGCCGACCGAGGCCGACCAGATGGCGGCGGCGAGCCCGAAGGTGATCTTGCCGCGGCTGGAGGCGGTGGTGGTCTGGTTGAAGGTCTCCATCACGATGCCCATGGCGGAGGGCGGGATGACGACCGAGAGATAGGCGAGGAGGGTGGTGTAGATCTGCGAGGCGGAGCGGGCGGCGAGGCCGAGCATGGAGCTGGCGCTCACAAGGGTGGGAAAGAGGGCGAAGAGAAAGTAGAAGCCCAGCTCGGCGGCGCGGCCGAGGAGATTGTCGGCAATAAAGGAGTTGATGGTGCGTTTGGCGATGCTCCAGGGAGATGCGCCTTTGAGGTCCCAGAGGGAGCCAAGGGGAGAGGCGGAGACATAGGCCCATATACGCTGCTGGCGGGCGTCGAGGGGCGCAGCAGCGGCCGGTTGCAGGACGGGAACGGCAACCGAGACTGGGATGGCGACTCGATTGGCGTCGGCGGAGGGAGGTGGCGGGGAGTCTATGTGCGGCATTTTGCTGCGGTTCCTTCTACTGGGTTCTTTCGACTTACACATAGATGCGTTCTTTACACGGCTGGAGGGCCGATGCGGTAGCTTAGGAAGGAACGGAGTTTGGTGCGACGGAGCTTCTCTCGCATCTTAAGAGAAGGAGATTCAGCGATGAAGGCAGCTTTGCGCCGCAGACGGCCGTTCAAGATGCAGAAGATCGAACAGCTTGTGCGGCTGGTGCGAGAGAGCCACGAGCAGCCGATGACGGGCGAGCCGCGGCTGCCGGAGATTGCGGTTGAAGGCGAGACGGGCGTGACGTTTCTCGGGCATTCGTCGTTCTTGCTTCAGGTGGGCGGGAAGAACATCCTGGTGGATCCGGTGTTTTCAACGCGGCTGATTGTGCTCAGGCGGCAGCGGCGGCCGGGGGTCTTGGTGCGCGATCTGCCGCCGATCGACCTGGTGCTGGTGACGCACGCACATATGGACCATCTGGATAAGGCGTCCCTGCGGCGGGTGGTAAGGGCGACGCGGCGGCTGCGAGGGACCTCGCCTGAAGTGGTTGTTCCGCATGGAGTAGAAGATCTGGTGGAGTGGATGGGCTTTGAGCGGCTTCATGCACTGAGCTGGTGGGAGAGCGTGGAGGTGCAGGGGCTTGCGGTGACGATGACGCCGTGCAAACACTGGGGGGCGAGGATGTTCCGCGACATGCACCGCGAGTACGGCGGGTACTTTATTTTACCGATGGACGGCGGCCCGACGGTGTATCACTCGGGCGACACAGCTTATTTTGGAGGGTTTCGCGAGATTGGCGAGCGGCTGCGGCCGGATGTTGCGTTGCTCCCAATCGGGGCTTACTTTCCGGACTCGCACCGGACGGTGCATACGTCGCCGGAAGAAGCAGTGCGGGGGTTTGTGGAGTGCGGCGCGAAGTGGATGGTGCCAATGCACTTCGGGACATTCCGCCTGGGCCGCGAGCCGATGGACGAGCCAGTACAGCGGTTGAACGCGGACGCGATCCGGCTTGGAATCGAGGGCAGGGTGCGGGTGCTGGCGGAGGGCGAGACGATGCTGCTGTCCGCTTCGGGTTCGCTGCTGCCATCACGCAAAGCCGGTGATGCCGAAGAATCGTCTTCGCGGCTGGCCGCATCGTATGGGCATGGCTGATTCGACTGTACTGACCAACGTAAATGCAGCGGCGAGCGGAACGTTTTCGCTCGGCGGAGACCTGCCCGTGCACCGTCTTGGATTTGGCGCGATGCGCATCACCGGCGAGGGCGTCTGGGGCGAACCGAAGGACCCCGCCACCGCGAAGAAGGTGCTCCGGCGCGCGGTCGAGCTGGGCGTGAACTTCATCGACACCTCGGACGCCTACGGGCCTGAGGTGAGCGAGCGGCTGATCGGCGAGGCGCTGGCACCCTACGCCGACGGCGTGGTGATTGCGACCAAGGGCGGGCTGACGCGGCAGGGCCCGGCGAAGTGGCTGCCGGTGGGTCGGCCGGAGTATCTGCAGCAGCAGGTGGAGATGAGCCTGCGGCGTCTGAAGCTGGAGCGGATCGAGCTCTGGCAGCTGCACCGCATCGACCCGAAGGTGCCGGTGGAGGAATCGCTCGGCGTGATCGCGGAGATGCAGAAGGCAGGCAAGATTCGCCACGTTGGACTCTCCGAAGTGAAGCCGCACGAGATCGAGCAGGCGCGGAAGGTGATCGAGATCGTCAGCGTTCAGAACAAGTACAACATCGGCGACCGCGCGCATGAAGATACGCTCGAATACTGCGAGAAGCACAACATCGCGTTCATTCCATGGTTCCCGGTGGCTGCTGGCAAGCTGGCGCAGCCGGGCGGCAAGCTCGACGCGGCGGCACAGCAGCATGGAGCGACAGTGTCGCAGTTGTCGCTGGCGTGGCTGCTTCATCGTTCGCCGGTGATTCTGCCGATCCCGGGGACGTCGTCTGTGGAACACCTGGAGGAGAACGTGGGCGCAGCCAATGTTCAGCTGAATGACGCGGAGTGGAAAGAGATTGAGGACGCGGCGAAGTAATAGATTCTTCGTTTGGTCACTATCCCGGGCTGTCGGAGTGGCTCGGGATTTTTTTGTTCGCAACGTCTTGGCTTCGCAAGATCCCACGTTCGCAAGATGTCGGGTTCGCAACGTCCCAGGGTTGCGCACCCATACCCTAAGTCGGCTTAGGGCTTTCACAATTCACGTTACTTTGGGTGTTCGGTGACTATGAGGGCGCGGGCGGTGCCGTTGCCGCGGCAGAGGTACTGGCGGGGCGTTCTGGCGTCGATCCAGCAGACATCTCCTGTTTCAAGGAATTGAACATCGTGGTTGGAGGCGCAGAGGTCGAGCTGGCCAGAGAGGACATAGATGAACTCGGTGCCGGCGAAGAGCTTCGGGGTGAACTCACACTCGTCGCCGTTGGGAAGGAACTCGGCGAGGCAGGGAACGATGTGACGGTCCGGGATAAGGGACCCGAGACTCTCGGAGACGAACCTCGCGTTGAGCTTTTGCTTGCGGGTGATGGGGATACGGTCGGACTTGGCGAGGCGGCGGAAGTTCACCTTGCGCTCCTGCTTGAAGAAGCAGGAGAGGTCTTTCTCGAAGACCAGGGCGATGCGGGCGAGGTTGCGTATCGTCGGGACGACGCGACCGGTCTCGAGCTGCGACAGGAAGCTGGCGGAGAGGCCGGTGAGGCGGCCGAGCTCGACGAGGCCCATGGACCGGCGGAGGCGCAAGGCGCGGATGCGTTCGCCGATGAGCTTGTCGTCGATCTGCTGCTCGACGCGGGCGGGATCGACGACCGCCGGATCGGCAATGGCGGCATCGGCGACGCTGGGGTCGAGTTCGGAGCTTGCGAGCGTGAGGGTCTTGCTTTGCGAGGACGGCATGGCTGTCCTCATTATGACGGGATCGCCGAGGGCCGGAGGGCTCTCATGGCGAGGCGATGTTCACGGCGTGACAATCCGGCGGCCGAAGATTGCTGTGCCGATACGGACGCACGTGCTGCCCTCTTCGATGGCCACGGCGAAGTCGCCGGACATGCCGGTGGAGAGCTGGGTGAGGGCGGGGTGGAGCTTCTGCTGGGCGTCGCGGAGTTCGCGCAGGCGGCGGAAGTACGGGCGGGCGAGCTCGGGGTCTTCGCTCCACGGCGGGACAGTCATCAAACCGACGGCGGTGACGTTTTCAAGCGGGGCGATGGCGTCGAGCAGCGCGGGAAGGTCTTCGGGAGCAATGCCGTGCTTCGACTCTTCGTGGGAGAGCTTCACCTCAATGTAGACGGGGAGTCTCTTCTTCAGAACTGCGGCGGCAGTGTCAAGCCGCTGGGCGAGCTTGAGGGAGTCGACGGTGTCGATCGAGTCGAAGAGCTCAACGGCACGGTTTGACTTGTTCGATTGGAGCGGCCCGATGAGGTGGAACTCGGCGTCATGGAGATGCGTGAGGGCGGGGGACTTGGCGGCGAACTCCTGGACGCGGTTTTCGCCAAAGAGCCGCTGGCCGGCGGCATAGGCTTCGAGGAGGAACTCGACGGGGTGGACCTTGGTGACAGCCATCAGGGCGACGTCCGATTCGGGGCGGTGAGCCTGGCGGCAGGCAGCGACGACCTGTTCGCGGACGCGGGCAAGATTGGCTTCGATGGACATCGCTGGAACCATCGTACCGTCCGCGGGACTCAGTAAGACGCACCGCCGCAGCGATGTGCGAGGATAGACACATCCCAAAGATTTACAAACCGGAAGTGAGAGACTCCTTGACGCGATTGAAGTATGCCACCGTTTGCCTTGTACCCCTCGCCCTCCTTGCGTTTGCGGACGTTGCGCCAGCCTTTGCAAAGACGGTCCTGCCGGACGCCTGCGGCGATAACAAGATTGAATTCGAGATCAAGACCCTCAAAGACCAGCCGCCGCCGGCCGGCCCGGAGGCGGGCAAGGCACTGATTGTCTTTGTTGGGACTGTGCCCCGCATGTCTCTCTCCGCGCCGCCGCCGATCCGGTTCGGTCTGGACGGTGCGTGGGCCGGAGCGACCAAGAGCAAGAGCTACTTCGTCGTGTCGGTGGCCCCCGGCGAGCACCATCTCTGCGCCGCCTTCCAGGCCGGCGCATTCAAGAGCTTCAAGTCGGCGGTGCCTGTGGACATCACGGCCGAGGCGGACAAGGTGTACTACTACGAGGCCGTGGTGAATGTGACCCAGGGTGCCTCTCGGCCAATGGTCGTCGGCGGGGGCGCTCCCGGACAGCCTCCTCCAACCGTTGTGGGCGGTGGCGGCGGAGGATCGGTCAGCTTCAGCTTCATTCCAATAAGCGACGCCGAGGGCAAGTATCGCGTGAAGGCGTGGGAGTTCAGCGCCTCGACGCCGAAGCATTGAGCGAGATGCCGACGGAGCGCTATACTCTGATTCAGGGTTAAGCGCCGTATCTGTGCGTCTGGCGCTGAGAAGGAAAAGCGATGCACCGCTTGAGCGGCTTCAGTAACCATTCCCGATGTTGTCCGGCTGCGTATCGTTCGCGATAGGCACTGCCCCTCCTGTTTCCATCTTGAAGACCGTTGGTCCCATCTCTCAGAAGCGAGACATGGGGCACCCACATCCGTGTAACTACACTTGAAAAGGAAGATAAAGACATGTCACTGCAGATTGGCGATATCGTGCCTGACTTCACGGCACAGACGACCGAAGGCGAGATCCACTTCTATGACTACATCGACGGCAAGTGGGCGGTGCTCTTCTCGCACCCGAAGAACTTTACTCCGGTATGCACGACGGAGCTTGGCTACACGGCCTATCTGAAGCCGCAGTTCGAGAAGCGCGGCGTGAAGGTGCTGGGCCTGAGCGTCGACAAGATGGAGTCGCATGAACCCTGGTCGAAGGACATCGAGGAGACCCAGGGGACGGCGCTGAACTTCCCTCTGATCGCGGACACGGACCGGACCATTGCGAACCTTTACGGGATGATCCATCCGAACGCCTCGGACACGATGACAGTGCGCAGTGTCTTCGTGATTGGGCCTGACAAGAAGCTGAAGCTGTCGATGAACTATCCGGCGTCGACGGGGCGCAACTTCGACGAGATCATCCGGGTGATCGACTCGCTGCAATTGACGGCGAAGCACCAGGTGGCGACCCCGGTGAACTGGAAGAACGGGGAGGATGTGATCATCGTTCCGGCGGTCTCGGATGAGCAGGCGAAGGAGAAGTATCCGGATGGATGGAAGACGCTGAAGCCGTATCTGCGGGTGGTTCCGCAGCCTCAGTAGGGTTTGTTTCTGCTGGGAAAAGCGGCAGCGGGCTTTGGATCTGCTGCCGCTTTTTTGCGTGTTTCGGAGTAGACTCTGCCCATGGGAACAGCGACGCTGCTCGGGATCGACGAGTACCTGAACACCAGCTACCGGCCGGACCGCGAGTACATCGACGGCGAGCTCCGGGAGCGGAACGTGGGCAAATGGGACCATGCGCGGGTGCAGTATCTGCTGGCGGCGTGGTTTGCGAGCCATGAGACGGAGTGGGGCATCGTCGGCAGCACGGAGCAGAGGACGCGCGTCGCGGCGACGCGGGTCCGGATTCCAGACGTCGTCGTGATGCGGGCCGAAGAGCAGCCGGACGTGACCACGGATCCGCCGCTGCTGGTGGTCGAGGTGCTCTCGCCGGACGATAGCTATTCGGATACGGAAGAGCGCGCCGGAGACTACTGGAAGATGGGCGTCGAGACGGTGTGGATCATCGACCCGAAGACGCGCACCGGAAGGATGTGCACCGGCACGGAATGGGTGCGCGCGGAGCGGCTGGTGGTCGCGGGGACACCGATCTACTTGGAGCTGGAAGAGTTGTTCGCGAAGCTACAGAGCCCGGCAAAATCGTAAGCTCGAACACGGCCCACAAGGCTGATAGCAATGTGACTGTTCTTGCACCCAGTTCTCCAGAAATCTGAGAACTTCGCTCTTCGCCGGATGCCGGTTACTCGCTCTTTGGCAGGACGCGTGCTACCGGGCCGAGGCGGTCGGTGTTCTGGAAGGGAACCATCCAGCCCGGATACTCGGGAGGCAGCGCGCTGACTTCGTCCAGGGTCTTCATCTCGTCCGCCGTGAGGACGAGATCGTCGGCCGCCAGATTCTCATGCAGCTGCTCGATCCGTTTGGCCCCGATGATGACCGAGGTGACGAAGGGTTTAGCGAGGATCCACGCCAAGGCGACGGTGGCGACCGAGACGCCGTGGGCCTCGGCGATGGGCTTGATGGCGTCGAGGACCCTCCAGGCGCGTTCTTTATCGACCAACGGAAAATCGAATGCCGAGCGGCGGGAGTCTTCCGGCTTCTGGTTCTCGCGGCTGTACTTGCCGGAGAGCAGGCCGCCGGCCAGCGGACTCCAGACGAGCAGGCCGGTCTTTTCGGATTCGAGAAGCGGGACGATCTCGCGTTCGAGGTCGCGGCCGGCGATGGAGTAGTAGGCCTGGACGGTGTCGAACTTTGCGAGGCCCTTGTGTTCGGAGATGCCGAGTGCCTTCATAATCCGCCAGGCGTGCCAGTTCGAGCAGCCGATGTAGCGTACTTTCCCCTGCTGGACGAGGGTGTCCAGGGCGCGGAGGGTCTCTTCGATTGGGGTGACCAGGTCGGTGGCGTGAATCTGATAGAGGTCGATGTGGTCGGTCTGAAGACGGGTGAGGCTGGCCTCCACGGCGTCCATGATGTGGCCGCGCGAGGCGCCGGCGTCGTTGCGGCCGGGGCCCATCCGGCCGTAGGCCTTGGTGGCGAGGACGATGTCCTTGCGGGCGATGCCGAGGTTCTTGACCGATTTGCCGAGGGTGACCTCGGACTCGCCTTCGGAGTAAACGTCGGCAGTGTCGATGAAGTTGACGCCGGCTTCGATTGAGGTCTTGATCAGCGAGTCGGCGGTGGCCTGGTCCTGCCCGCCGATGGCGGTCCAGAAGCCTTTCCCAGCGAAGGTCATGGTGCCGAGACAGATGCGCGAGACGAGCAGGCCGGTGTTGCCGAGGGTCTTGTATTGCATTTGGGAGATTCCTTCCGGGATTGAGTGCTTCGGAAGGTTAGATGGCCGGCGCAAGGACGGGATTCGCTACCGTGCGCGATTCGCCAGAGTTTCACGCAGGTTTCTTGAAGTGTGGAGGATGGCGAAGATCTCCGGGATGGGCCTTGAGACATAGTAAAAGAGCCGGAGAGGCGGCTGCGAACCTCTTCACCGTAGCGTCGCGTCAACTCGCTTTGGATGGTGCCAAGGAATGGGTTTTCACCGATGCTTATGGCGGTTCTGTCGAGATCGCCGATGACGCGTGCCGCATGCCGTTCAGGAATTCGGCTTAGGTAATCATAGATCTCATCCAGATCGAGTTCGGCTTGAGCGGTGAGTTGAAAGGAATTCGCCGTGAGGCGAACTCCGTCTGCCATCTCTTCAATTTCGCACGGACTTCTTCGCCGCTCACGAGTTCGCCTCGTCGTACTTGTTCCGCGCTGCGATCCATGCGCTCAAGTTCAGCCGGGGTGAACTCGCTCAGCGAGAGGCTGCGGTCCTCCGGCTCGAAGCCGAAGCGGTCGGCCAGGGCCTCGAGGATCAGGTCATCCTTGGTTTGGCCGGTGGCTGCGGCGAGTTCGCTGAGCTGGTTGTCGATGTATTCGGGGATCTGGAAGGCGGCCATTAAGCTCTCCTTGCTGGGGTAAGTATACCCAAGCCCGCTGACCCTCAGGCCGTTACTCCTCGTCGAAGAGGCCCGGATCTTCGCGGAAGAGTTCCTTCAGGAAGTACTCGCGGTCGTTGAGGAATCTTCGCACGATGTGGACGGCGGGCGAGTCTTCATACTCGATCTCGTGGATGCGGCCGTCGTCGAAGGAAAAGATCTGCGCCCCCGGGTAGCCGAGCAGGACAGGCGAGTGCGTGGAGATGATGAACTGCGCGTCGCGGTAGTCCTGCATGGTCTGGTAGAGCATGATGAGGAACGAGAG
>Ga0116226_10003888_pt1 | contig 13169 bp, 8 predicted proteins | sample S1TSphfallax_FD_89692 | JGI IMG/M metagenome (GOLD analysis project Ga0116226, IMG submission 89692) | Host-associated microbial communities from peat moss isolated from Minnesota, USA - S1T2_Fa - Sphagnum fallax MG | ecosystem: Host-associated > Plants > Peat moss > Unclassified | place: USA...
AAGCTAGATTAGGATTTTTTCTTCTTGATACTGATCCTGATCATGGTATGAAAATATTTGATTGTCTTAATAAAAAACTAAATCTTTATTTTTATAGATAGTGATGATACAGATACAACAACAACATCAACATTACTTAGTCTTTATTATGATGATTCTTTAATATCATCCGATGATAATAATAGTATTAATACTGATCATGGATCAATAAATGAATTTCAAGTAATTGATACAAATGAAAATAATACTACATGTGTTGTTATAAAACGTTTAATAAGTGAAGAAGAAGAAAAACCATCATTAAAAACTGATCAAACAAATAATTGTTCACAACCGCGACATATTTTATGTGAAACAAATACATTAATTGTTCCAAATTTTCAATATGCTTGTTTTAATAAACCAAAAATACTTGATTTACCAGCATTAATATCAAATTATTTAACACATGAATTATGTTTATCTGTATGTCAAGAATTACAAACAAAATTAGCTATTTTACATATTAATAAATGTTATTGTTTAAATGGTGCTAGTCCATCTTTATTAAATATCACAACAAATTTTCAAAAATATCGACAAAAAAATTGCGGAGATCCTTGTCCAGGTTGGATTTTTCTCAGACAATACACTAGATTTCACAGGTTTTTATTCGACAGTAATCACCAGCGATGGGATCAGTCTGGGTTTATGATGACCGGACTAGATCGGTCGGTATGAAATCAATATCGACTACTTGTTAATATCGGTTTCACCTGAATAGTGATATTTGACATAGCCAAGTTTCGACAAAACTTCACTACATACCCTTTATGAGATAATAAGAGCAGGAAAATAAATAAGGTAGATCGGTAATGACCGGTTTACGGGTTACCGGACCAATTCCATCTTTGGTAATGACAACTAAATATTATTACTTTTAGGTAATTCTCATGAAATATGTGGTAATGAAAATACGATAGTTGTTTTTCAAATTCTTGATTCTCGTCGTACATTTACATATGCACGTACACCAGCTGAACCATTTCCTAATTATATTTTCGATGCTTGTGTACATTTAAATTCATTTAATCAATCAATAACATATCAATTTAATATTGATGGTCGACAAGATTTTCATCCACGTTATTGTTTAGCATTATGTACAAAATATGAACAAAAATATGCATTAATTAATAGTAAAGAATGTTTATGTACCAATAGTCCAATGAAAGATGAAGAAGATAATGTTGATATGTTAACTGGACAATATTGTTCACAACAATGTGCAGGAAATTATTTTTATTCATGTGGAAATAAAAATAATGCGACGATATATTCAGTGTATTTATTACTACCAGAATGTCGACATGGTAAAAAAAAATTGAATTGATTTGTTGAAGTTTTTTTAAAGAAAAATAAAAATTTTTTATAATTTGTTAAGGTTTTGAAGTTGCAGAAAATGATCAACAATGTGTTTATAGTCATTTTTCAGCAAAAACAAATTCTCTTTTATCAGCACAAAATTATTGTCAATCAATTGGAGGTACATTAGCAAAAATCAATGATATCGTTGAAATTCAAGATATTTTACCTGATTCAATATTACATACACGTCTTATGCAACAATTACTTATTTTTTATAAATTTAAATTTGTTAATGATACAAGATTATATTGGATTGATCGTACAACAGATTCAGCAGATCCAAATACAATGTCAGAACGTTTACTTAAACAATGTTCAAAAATGCCTGAATTGGTTGATAGAAATTGTATTGCGATACTATATGTGCAAAATTCTGATCAAGTTCATGAAAGATGTATTATTGAATCTAATGAATGTTCAACAAAAACTGCTATGCCAGTTTGTGTTGATCAACATTTAGAAATGAAACCAACACTTGTTCCACCTATTACAGATGAAAATCCATCACAAGTATCAGTTAATATCACAACTGATCATTCATGTGGTGATGAGAATAATGAATATGATTTTATTGATGATTATTGTTATAAAATATTATTTCATGAAGTTAGTTGGAATGATGCAAAATCCGAATGTCAACGTGATAATGCAACGGTATTTATTCCTGAAAAATCTGTTACATTACAACATATAAAATCGTTATTTTTACGTCAAAAAACTTATACATCATCAGGTTTTGCACATGTTGGTGTTTATTATGATAATTCAAATCGTACAGTTATACAATATGATTCATCAAATAATGATAATAATTTATTAACTATTCCAGATTCAAATGCTATTTATGATTTATGTGAAAAAACCTTTCAAGAACGTTATACAGCATTAATGTTATCATCAAGTTTAACAATAAATGAAAAAAATCGATTAAAAAAACAACAAATTGGTTGTGCATTTATTGATTTAATATCGAGTACAGTACCAACAATACGATGTGATGAAATTCCTTGCAATCGAACAGCAACTGTTATATGTCAAAAATTGCCAAATATTAAAACAAATATTATTACAACAAAACGGTTTGTTAAGAAGAAAAAAAAAATTTTTCTTTTTTTTTTCAAAATAAAAATTCAATTTTTATTTTCTAGAGAATATATTGAAGTACCTCCAATTGTTGATGTAACAAGTTCTTTATCAACAACAATATCAAATGATAATCGATCATTATCATCAACAATTTCTTCAACTGATATTGAATCTCGATTAGATTCTCAAGATAATACAAAATCAATTGGAAGAGATTATGCTCCAATATTTTTTATTTTATCTATTCTTTTTACTCTTATACTTCTTGGTTTTATAAGTACAATATATAATCGTCGTGATTCAATATTTCGTCATTCTCATCGACGTAATACAGACTCTGTTTATTCTCAATTAACATCTGCAAATGACTTTGATTTAAATTGAAAAATAAAATTCTTTTTTTTCTATGATCTAATGCATTTACACATAAGAATATAGTTCAATATTATTGAATCACATTAAATGATAGAAAAAAAGAATAGATGAAAAGAAATTATTGAATACTTAATTTATGAAAAATATTATTATTTACATTCATTATTGAGTGTACTTAAAATGAAAGAGAATCTGAATGATGCATTTAATATTTCTAAGAAAGAATTATTTCTGTTATAACAAAATTCTAAATCTAGACTAAGATGTCATTTTTTTACTTCTCTCATTCATTTATATAATAACAATAAACAGAACGCGAACGCGAGTGAGAAAGAGAGAGAGAGAACGAGAGATTTTTGTTTCTTTTATTGATTTTATTATACAATGAATGTTACTAATTCATTGTCGATAATACATATTATTTAAATACTGATAGTGATCATTGATTTATCAAGAATTTTATTTATAAACAAATAATGAATCGTATTCTTATTGTTATACGTTATCGAAAAGCAACACATATTGGTTTAACAATATCATTTACTCGAATATTTTTTCAAGTTTTTTATCTACCTATTTATGGACGATAGATTAAAAATTGTTTTTAAATTTTAATTATATTTTTATTTATCTTAATATTTCTTTTTTTTTTCATAGGATTATGTAAAATTATTCTTATTAATAAATTGAACGAACTGGACAATTTAAATAACATATGGATTATTATCGAAGAAGAAGAAAACGACGAAAGACAACAAATAAAACAATCAAGTAAGATTTAAAAATATACATATGCCTGTGTATGCATATTTTTGAATATAAAATTTGTGTAGGAATATTGAACGAATTTAATTGCCTTTTCACGATAGGGTTCTTTTGATAGAAATTCTTTTTTTTTTATATGTAAATGAGAGTATACCACTTACGATACTTATTAAAACAAAAAGAGAAGAACACATATCTTGCATATACTTATATTCATGGTTAATTATTCGTTTTAGTTCAATATCAATGTATAATCATTGACTTGATTAAGTGAAATTAGTTTTTATTGATTTACATATATTGAACATAGGAAATCTATATAATTAGAATTTTTTTTTATTTTTAAAATAACTTGAAAATATCTAATCGAACGTATTGTTTGATAATAACAATCAGATTTTATTTCATTTTATTCATATCTTGAGATATTCTATATCTGAATTAGTCTTATATGTACGTGTTATATCTACGATTATAAGTAAACTTTGAAGTTGTGTCTGTAAGGCAATACTTGAAGATCAATGATAAAATGATCAAGTAAAAGTACTAGATAGACATAAGCATAAACACACGCACGTATTATATGTAAGGATTAGATCGGATGAATAGAAGATCGAGAAGAATAATGAATAGGTTGAACAATCAGATACAGAAGTATGATAAATACACGCAGAGTGTCTCGTCTTTCATCTTAGTTTGAAGAAAGATATAATGGCATTTACTCGTAATTATCTATATTGTAAAAATAAAAACTTTCATAGACATTTCAATAATGACATTGAGACATATTTGATTTCGATTGATATCATTAAAAAAAAAAGTGCACATTCGTTGTTTCAATTATTATTACATTCGATATCTTTATGTGTTCTTACATTCATGTCGATTTATCAGTGTAAACCAACAGAACTATCACGCGTGAAAATCTGCCCTTGCTCTCAGGCCTTTTTTCTCTCAAGGATTTATGTTCATGTTCTTATACGTGTTAAAGTGTAAGAGTGATATTATCTTTGACCTATATGCTCGATCAGTATTCTGTAGAGTATGAAGGCTTAATCACACATTTATTCACACCTCGTTCTTTTTGTTATATTACTGGTTTCTTTTTCTTTGTATTTTTCCGTTTAAATATTGTAAACATACAAAGACAATTATCTGAGAAATCGAACCGACCAATTCTATGATAGCAAAGAATAATCGTCTTTGTCTGATTAAAAAAAACGATGAATGATATTTGAAAAGATTTTTTTTATTTATTTATATAAAGTTTCAAATGATTAAAAAATATAATTATATGAAACACCGATGAATAACCTTGTTTTACATCATTTATTTGTTCAGCATAATACATCATCTGGTCATTAGTCGATGAAGAAGTCATACTATTATATATTAGCAGCATCATTGTATCTGTTAGGATTTATCTTATATCTGTCACTTTGTTGAACTAAGAAAAGGATAATAAGAAGAATGTTTGACCAGATGATCTCAACGATCCAAAATAAAAACAGAAGGCATCATCAGTAATCTATTTTTTGTAACAGTAATAATCAAAAGTAATCGCGAACGGAAAGAATTCAAGCGCATAGATTTATTGTGCAAATAAAAGAGAAAATGGGCTCCATCTGCCTTTTTCTCGTCATCAGCATGCATGCATATGTGCTATGTTGCTTTATTGACATATCGGTCATAGAGCATGTGTGGTGTATCCTGTTCAATAAGTGTACGCATAATATCCTCTTCCTTTGCTCCTTTCTCTCTCTCTCCGTGTCGGTTTTTTATCTTTATCTCTTAGATCGAATAACGCTCGGTTGCTTCTCGGCTTTTTTTCTATATTGCTTTATGCATTGTTCTTTTATATGTGCATATGTATAACCATGTAATCGAATAGTGAAGATGACAAGCTCATTATTTATTAATCCGTAGCAAACGTTATATTAAGTTTTGATTTCACTATTTGGAATCGATATCAAATGAAATGAATCTAACAGGTAAATGAATAAATATGTTTTTGATCAGAAGAAAAGAATGCAGTTATTCAGTTGCTATTATTAATGATGTATGAATGATGACATTTTCTGACTGTAAAAATTTTAAATGAGACGAACTATATCTACTCATTCTATGACTTTTTTTTCAAGTAGAGCGTCCTTTTAAGTGGCTCGTATAAACATACACGCAAACACACATACTACCTCGTTGACAAGTGAAATCGTATAGATATACTTATTCTGTTTGTTTGTTTCATTTGCGTATGTTCCTTCTCTTTTTCTCATTCTCTTGTCTAAAAACTACCGCACATGTGCGTCAGACTGAAATTTTTTTACGATTCATACTCACTTGTTTGGTAAGTGTATAATGTATTTTACCAAAAAATTATTATTTTTTTTTAATCTTACTCCCTTGTCTTTCTTATTTCATCGGTGTATATTAAAAAAAAAAGTTTGAAAGCTTCTCCGTGTTTGTATTTGCAATATGCCATTAACACCGATAGAAAAAAATAAAATACATAAAATGAAAAAGAGAAAAAAAAAAGGGATTTTTTTTTATCGGCTGTACATTGGCAGACATACATTTTCAATTATAATGAATTCTATCGAGGAAGAAGAAGAGGACGATGGTGATAGGGCAATCATAATAGGTGAGGACAACAACAAGAAAAAAAAGAATTTGCACTAGTCTAATATTGACAGATTTTGCTTTCTTTTGTGATTCGTATTAAAAAGAAATTTTTGGTTAAAATTTTTACACATATGTATATAATTGGACAAAAGACAGCGAGACCTTTGCTTTAGTTGATCAATTTCCTTCTGTTCGACCACATCCGGAGTATAGTAGTAATAACAACATTTGTTCAAGCAAACAAACTAGTGATCGTACTAAATATCAAATAACAAATCGATCGACTTCTTTACCACCTCAACAATCATTTTCTTCGAATATTAAGATTAAAGAAAATGTAAAACAACGTCGACGATATGCCAGTGATTCAAATAATAATAACAAAAATATCACCGCATCACTAGTTACTTCATTTATTCAATATTTACGTAACGAATTAAGAGCAACAACGAATGATCAAAACTACGATCATTCAAGAATCCAAAAAAAGGTAAAAAAAAAATAATTTTCTTATTAAATTTTTTTTCTTCTTATTCATTATTTGACAGAATAGTATTTCTTACATATAAAAGAAAAGAAAAATAAAATATTCTCCAGTCAAGAATAATTGTCAATAATTTATTTCTCATTCTTCATTCTCTATTACCTCCGGTTTTAACTTGCAAAAAAAAAAAAAGAATCATGTCATATTTTTTTTACAAATCGATTGTACTTACATGATTTGGATTTTTTGAAAAAGGAACACACTTTTACGGTTGTTCTTCATTTTTATTACATCATCATACATCATATACTGATTCTGTGTACTTTTTCAATCGAATAAATGATTAGATTTTTTTTTTCTTATATATTTATATAGAAATCCTCTGAAAATATCAACTGTTTATCTCAAACATTTTATTTATCAAATAATTTCTATCGTCAACAATATCCAGTTCGAATGTCATCACCCTCAAAATCAACTTCTTCTTCTTCTTCTTCATTAACTCAATCAATAGAATTTAGTTCAAGAAGATTATCTAATGAAGATGTACTTCAAAATAATCTTGATGATAATGATGATAATGAAATTTTAAAATTAGTTAATTTACTTATTTTACGTGTTGAATGTTTAGCTAATGAAAATACATTAATTAATAGGAATAAGAATAAAACTTATCCAACTATTAAACAAATTGATCAAAATTTAATTGAATATCTTTATTATCTTTTTAGTAAATTTATTAAAGATGATACTGATCTTAATACACCAATGATTGATAAAAGTAATTTTGTTAATGTTTGTCAAACATTAGTACGTAATGGATGTTTTAATATACCATTATCAACATCACCTGATCAATCATTTTCCGAACCTACTCTTACAAATAATAGTGACCTAACATCAACTCAAACATTTGTACATGAATATAGATCAGATACAGACAACGTGTCATTAGAAAAATCTTCATTAAATGAACAAATTACATCTACACCAACAAATGAACAAGAAACTTGGCTTGTCGTTGATATAGAACCCATTCAATCACAATTTTCAGCAACAACTCCCGATGAATCAAAAGTGAGGGTTTTTTTTACAAAGAAAATACTGATGTTTTTTCTTAAAGCTTAAGATGTTCATGTTAGAGACACCTCTTCATTTTCAATTTTTTTTCTATTTAGAAGAAAGAGATGACAGTTTGAGGCCTTCTCTTGTCAGCATTGAAGCCGAATAGATTTCTTTAAGCTCAAAAAAGAAAATTTTAGACAAACATTTGCTTACATATTTGTCAATATTATCTCTTCAACGAGTCATATTACCAATGCAAATATAAAACTGCAAGATAATTATCTCTATAATAATATATCATAAATCTTCGCTTTAAAAAAAAAACTTTTTTTATACGACATAACAAAACTCACTAGTTAAAAAAGTAAAGTTCATAATATAATATATCAATATATTCTTTCATTAATAAAATGTCCATTTGATGAAACCTTTAAGTAAAACAAGTAATCTTATCTTTTTAGTTATGAATTCGACCTTTATAGATCAATTGATTTAACTCGCACATTTGTTCAATGACAGCTAAAGTGTAAGAATAATAAAGAAATGTATAAGATTTTTTTCTTGCATAGTTATTCACGCCTACTCGAACACGAGAAAGTTGCGTCATAGAGACAATTACCCCCAAGAGGCGTTACTTTTTTTTTTTCTTTTTTTTTCTCGGATATGCAAGAGCTATAGTATACGCAAGACATCGCATATATATATACACATATATAAGATAGGTTATATATATTATTTTCGTCTTGTTCTATTCAAGTGTTCATTACAATCATCAACATCCGATGATCAATTATTATTAACAAATGAAAGTTATTTTTCATTTGAAGAAATCAAATCTTATGAATCTGAATCATTAAATAGTACTTATTATTCACCAAATTCTTCATTAGTTGATATAGAAAATATGGTTCAAGAATTCGATGAAATAAATCTTACCAATAATAATAGTAATAACACATCATTCAATGAAGGTAAACATGATTTTTTTTATTTCTTTCTTGTTTTTTACTTATGCTTTTTTGACGTTGTTATTTGTGCATCCTTCTATTCGAGTAGCGAACAAGGCAAAAAAATAGTTTATATACATTTTTTTTTTCGACTAAAGGAGAAACATAAAAGAGAAAGAAAAACGAGCAGAAGAACATTTGATCATGTTAAGATTGTTTCAAAAGATGGTCAAACAAAATTGTAGGTGATCAAAAAAACAAAGAAATCATTTCTATTTATTATTATTATTATTATTATTCTATTTAAATAGATGGATCGTCGTCAACTGAACATGCATCAAATAATACTAATGTCCTTATAGAAGCAAAAGACACTGCAAGCAATAGCAACATTTGTACAGGATTAACTAATGATTGTAGTAGTGGTCATGAATATGTAGCATCATCATCATCTTCATTAATGGAGTCGAGTGAATCGTTAACAATGAAACAAAATGAGAAAATGTCTCGACGTGAAAGAAAAATGCAAGAACGTTGGACAATAACAACGAAAAATGATAATAATGAACAATTACCAACAAAAACTTTTTTAGGTGTAGAATTTCCACCAATAGCTGTATTACGAAGAAAATTTTCAACCGTACCACCAACACCACCAATATTAAATCCATTACCAACAAAAAAGAAAGATAGTTCTTTGATTAAAACAAAAACATTGTTAAATAATCCTTCAGAAGATAATATTGACAAATTAAATGATCAGATTTTATCAACGACAGACAAATCTTCAATATTATTATCAAATCAGGTTAGTTGATTATGATAATTTATCAATTGAAAATAGTCTCTAATGCTAATCAATCGATGTGAAAATATTCTCAATATTTACTTTCTAATAAACGGAGAGTTATCGTAACCTTGCTATTCAATTAATATAATAGAATGAATTCTTATTTATGCATAGATCAATACGGATCATTTCACTTTTTGTTACTTGTGAAGTCATGCATAATTTAAAAGGAAAATTAGTTATCTTAACAGAGCGATAGAGTATAGCTTTGATTATTAATATTGTGCGCAATAATTCAAATCAACTAGCCTACGGGATTGTATTAAATTGATAAGATTTCATTTCTGAAATAGTATAAAAACAAAATTTTTATATCATAAGAAAAGAGCATATTTGATAAACCTTGATTGGTTATTCTCCTGTTTATTAGATTTTAAGAATGTCACTTAGCGAAAAAATAGTTATTTATTTTTTTTTGAAGCCAAATAGTCTCCTCATCATCTTGACCGATGCTTCTCTTTAGTAAGATTGCTTGCCCTGTGACTGTTTGTTTAACAGCGCAGACAGAAAGTAATTTTTTTCACTTGACTACTACTACCATGAAAAGTCATTGTTAAAATGAAGAATTTTTCTTTATTCTTTTTCTTTAATATAATGATATGTAATAAAAACAAAAAGATCAATTATTTCTTCTATATGTTTAGGAGATTAACATATCAATAGTGGACAAAACGAAACATGATCAAGTGCTTGATTTACAATCGAATGGTAAACTCTTTTGTTTTATTTATGAATACGAAAAACAACGAAAGAAAGAGATTTTTTTCATCACTATCAATTATAATGCCATTAAAAAGAAGAAATTTGTATATGTATATGAGAAAGAATGAGGTCAACAAAATTCTTTTTATTTTATCTATTTCACCTACTCTTGTCTTGAATATGATGTGTCATCAATTGAATAGTTGCCCGCTTCATTGATAGATATCGATCTAATCTATGATACATGGCCAACGATTGAGCGTATCTTTTATGCATAACTATACATTTTTTTTCGTATATTGACATCATTACTTCATTTAGATACTTCGTCATTAAATGATTGTAAAAATAATGATATTCAACAACCACTAACAACCGTATCAGAATTATTAACCGACGAGAAAAATGTTCATGAAGATATGACAACAAAAACCAATGACGAACCAATTTTATCACCTATAGAATGTCAAAAAGAGACAATTATAAATATGAATAATGATATAGTTCATCATGAACAAATGAATATTAATAATTCTGAAACAATAACTGATTTATGTAGTTTAAATTCACCATCTTCTTCTTTATTACTAATATCTTCTTCTTTGACGACAAACATAAATGAGAACAAGTCTATTGAATTTTTATTAAAAGAAACAGAAGAAGAAGAAGAGAAAAAAAGAGAAGAAGAAGATTGTGACGACGACAACGTTGATGTAGAGAAAAAGAACAACTCTAATGTCGAATGCAACTACCACGCGCCGGGAACAATATTAATAAATGCTGAACCAACACAACTAGTCTTCTTGCCACAAGAAGAAAAAGAAAAAGAAGAGGAACAAGAAACAGAACGACGATCATCACCATTACCAACACCAGAATCATGCAACCAGTCACAACCAGAAGATGAGTCTTCGTTACCAACTTTGTCAAACAATTTAGAAGAAATGACAATGACTAATATTAATGAAAATGAACAACGATATAAAACAGTTGAAATTGAAGAAATCCCAGATGAAGAAGAAGATCTATCAGTACATAATAATCATTCAATTGAACCAACTGATTGTATTCTTACTGATGATGAACTGAAAACATCACAACAATCTCCACCAAAATCGACTATTAAAACTCCTTTCAAATTTGATCCTGTTCTATCATGTTATGAAAAAGCATTATCTAAAGCTGTTGAAACAATTGATGAGTCAACAAAACTCCCAAATAAACCATCCAAAGAACCACAAATACCACCACCACCACCAACAACAACAACAAAACGTATTCAACGTCCTGAAGATGATCCTATTGCTTTACGTGCATTAGAACGTTTTGAACAACGTATGAATGCTGCTGCTACTGCTAAAACTGGTAATGATGAAACAAATTCATCGATTACGAAAGGAAAATCATCATGGTCTGGTACACTTTCAACATCACGGAAATCAGTGGAAAATTTATTTAAACTTAATCAACCATTACAATCAACTTCTGCTTCAAATGATGAAGAATTAACAACAAAATCACCACCTCAACGTGATACTTTTATTCGACCACGTAAAGCACTCCTTGATGATATTGGACTTAATTTTGGTATGACATTAAATTTATTTGGTCCTGTTCAAAGCAATTCGACTAATAATAATGATAATCATCATAAATTAGAAGAAGAGCAACAACAGCCAACAGCTATAATAGAAGATGAAAACAAACGAAGTGAGTGTAGATAACTAGCAGCTGCTTGTAAAGCCTCTTATGGCTATCAGACGAGTATCAATTACACTTTAGAATTAACGTTCGGTGGTAATAGACAGAGTTGTAGACCTCATCGTTATAACTACTTTTGTCATTTCTCTCTCTCTCTCTCTCTCTCTCTCGCTCTAACGGAATGTTGATTGGAGACCTATTACCTTATTCCGTATTACATCAGCATAAATTCTTTGTATGTCATATCGTATAAAAAAAATAGAAAAGAAAAAGAGCACAATAATATAAAATATTCGAAAGAAAAAGAAATCGACTCATTTATATAACCTCGAAAAAGAAATTCATAGTTAATACTAAAGTTTGTAAATCAGTTTTTAAAACATTCATCAAGGTTTGTTCTATTCTTTTCGTTTATCGATTGATGAAAAAGTACCCAAGTTGAATACATTAAAAAGACATTTGTTTGATGATTTAAAAAAGAATGTAGTAGAAGAATACAAACGCGTGCATTTAGAGCTTAGAGCAATAGAAAAAAGTTCATATTTGCTTTGTGCGGTGTGTTGGTCTTTTATCATAACCCGAATGGCAGCAATCAAATCTCTCTCTCCTTCGTTTTTCACGAATAGAAAAGAAGAGAGTAATATGAAACCCCTGGCTACCACCATAACCACACTAAAGATGAAAATAATAAATAAAATCAGAACGAAATTGATGATTTCTTTTCTTTTTATGATTGCTGTCTGGTAGAGCGGTAAAAAAAAGTATCTTTTCAAGGCCCTTTACTTGCTTTTCTTATACGATTAACATAATTATATACTACAGAATAAATCTTTGATTATGTATTTTAATTTTAGTTGTTTCAGACGAGTCAACAACAAAACTTATTGACTCTGAAGATCATCAACAACAAGAACAACCAATTAGTATTAATTCAATAATGACAAATGAAGGTAGTGTTAATAATGAAGGAGAAAATGCCAATACAATAGTTGCTCCATCACTCGATAGTTCATCAACAAATAGTTCATTAAATACAGTGATTTCACATTCATCATCTGAACAACAATCTCTTACACCATATTGCCTTCAACTCGAAGGTCGTCGTCGTTTGAATACACTTGAACGTCTTCGTGAACGTCGTCAAAATTATGAACCAAATGATTTA
>Ga0116226_10003889_pt1 | contig 13169 bp, 18 predicted proteins | sample S1TSphfallax_FD_89692 | JGI IMG/M metagenome (GOLD analysis project Ga0116226, IMG submission 89692) | Host-associated microbial communities from peat moss isolated from Minnesota, USA - S1T2_Fa - Sphagnum fallax MG | ecosystem: Host-associated > Plants > Peat moss > Unclassified | place: USA...
GGATCTTTTATACAATGATTATGTACTTGTTCAATATAATATTGAAGAAATTCTGCAGCATCTTGCTGTTGTTTAGTACCAAAGTCAGGATGATCACGACCAACTAATAAACGAAACATTTGTGGACGAATACCTGATGGTTCTTGTAATAATGCATCAACATTAGCTGGAATTTCTTTTGAATAAACACCAGATAAAAGACCAAAAGCTAATTTAGCTGTTTGTGCATTAAAGTCATTTGGTAGATCTTTAGCTTTATCAAAATAAAAATCACAATGTTTATAATATTTTTCTTGAAAATCTTTTAAAGTAAATAAAACTTGCATAACTGAATTCATATAACATGAATTTCCTAAATTTCTCATTCCGGTGTAACCTAAAAATAAGAATTAATTATTAGAAAAATAAATTCGAAATCTATTTACCTCCTCCATAAACAGGTTGTAATTTTGAATTGGCTTCTTCAATCATAGATGCTTCACCGTATTTTTGATTTAATTCTATTTCTAAATCAGCCATTGTTCTATCACTTTTTTCCATTTTAAGCATATTTATTCCCCAATGTGATAAATGAACAGCAAGATTTGGATCTTCAACCATATCATCTTCATCATAAGAATAAACATCTGCACCCTTAGCCGTTATTGTTCCTAGAAATAAGATCATATCACTAAATTTCAAATCTTTCACAATGAATTCACTAAACATGGTCTTGTGTGGTGACTCTCAGAACGGGTTACATGAATTTCATGCTAAGGAATTTTCAGTCCGGGCCGAAAATTCCGATTTCCCTTCGAGATTACAAAACATACTCAAAAATCAAATTTGATTAAAAGAGGCAAATGAGATTTGAAATAACTAACCAAGTTTAACAGCTAATGGATATTTTGTTTTATAATAATGTTCAGCAGCATGATTATTTCCACCAGTACCATCAAAAAATTTCCGTCCACATAAAATAGCTCCATCAGTTAAATTAAGCCATAAATTATCTTTTAAATCACAATTTTGACATGTCCAACCATTTGGTGGAATTTTTCGACCATTATTTAATTGTTCTAATGTTTGAGTATGTTTTGTTACTCGACGAACATCTCCATTCCATGTTGCATTCATAAGTGAACGTTCTTCTTTTAAAAATGCTGAATCCGCAGCTATAATAGCTTCAGCTGATCGTTTAACATATTCAGGTAATTTATCAGCTTCATCTGGATAAGGAATAGTTACATTTGGATGAATATAAATGGAATATTTTTCTTCAAATGTAAATAGATTTGATTGATTGACATCAAAACCACCTTCAACACCAATCGCTAATTTTGTTACTTTAGGTGGTTCAATATTTGGATCCACTGGTACTGGTTTTCGTCTTCGTAAAATATGTAAAAACACATTTTTTCCTGGATTAGCTTTACAATGTCGTTCAAGATGATTTTTTCCAACTCCATGAAATGTTGACATACAAATATAAAGACCATTTTCCGATTCTGGATTATCAAATGAATAAAGACATTCATCTTTATAAACATTATCATTTGGACCAGGTACACGAACATTTTTATAATAATTAGCCATGATTTTCAATCTAAAAACAAAATGAATTTGAAAATATTCACAAGAGAGTTTTAAAATTATTGAGACAATAAGAGAATTAAAATATACAATGACTAGAGAAGTATTTTTAATAGCAAATAAAAATGTTTTTATTCGTGATGGTTTCGTCTTATTAAATGATTTTGTTCTTCATTGGGTATAGATTGATCCTGTTCTATTGATGAATTACTACTACTTAATGATTGAGAATGATTACGTTGATGCCATTCTTGCACTTTTGTTCGACTATCACTTGTTTGCTCTGGTTTTTCATTTGTATCTAATTCATAATCATCAATTGTAGTTGGATCACATCCATAATTAGTATTCATTATACCATAACGTTCAGATAATGATTCAGATTCATCACTATTATGATCATCTTCTATTTCATTTGGTATTTCTTCATCGTCTTCATACGATGATGAACTTTGTTCTTCTTGTTGTTGTTGTTGGTGCTGTTGTTTGTCATTGAATACTATTTGTTCTTCTTGATGAAATGAATTATCATCACTATTGGAATTTTCTTCATCATTGATACTATCTTCACTTTCACTAGGTGATCGTGATGATAAATGAGGTTCGTCTTTATGAATAAAAACCTATAATCAAATATGAAAAGAAAATAGATAAGAATTGGAGTTTTTAATTGACCTGTTGAGATTGTTCTAGAGATTCACGAGTATTTTTAGTTAATTCATTCATTTTATTCGAAGCAGCATCAAGTGCATTTAAAATTTTAAACATTTGTGCTTCAGTTGAAGCAAGACGATCTTGTAATTGAGCTATTTCATTGTTACTTAAATTTTTGTTTGTTTTATTTGCTCCAAGTTTTGAACTAATAAATGATAATGAATTTTTCATTTCATCAAGAGTATGATGCACTAGAAAGATTTATTCTAGAAACAAATTTAAATTAAATATAATAAAAACATACTTTGTTTTTGTTCTGCTGTGATAGCTTGTTCAGCTTCAAATTCTTTTTGTTTTTTTAATTTTAAATATTCAACATAATCAGCATCTAATCCTAAATAATTTATTACTTTTAGATTAGAAAAAAGGATTCTATACAATAATAAAAATACCAGCATATGAATCTTCTTCATTTTCATCATCTTCTTCACTATGACGATTATTTATATGATATTTAAATTTTCTGTTTTGAGCATTCCATTGAATATTATTCGTTGAATATCGAAGTTTTATTTTATTTTCTTGGTTATTTCGGTTTCTCCAATACTAAATAAAGACACATATATATATATATGATTTATTAAATAATATCCAATTCTTTTGACATACTTTAAAACAAGTATAAATAAAAAACACTGCAATACCAACAGTATACATTGGTAAAGCAAAAGTAATAGCTGATTTTGAACTATTTTGATCGGTTGATAGTTGTTGTCCAATATTAACATCAGGATGATGCATTCGCATATTCGACTGTGCGGCATGCATATGTGGCGAAGAATCCTGCAATAAATTAAAAGATCAAAAATTCTTTTTGTAGATAATTAAAACGAACGGGAATGGGTTCGATTATATCATTTGGATCATTACGAGACATCGGTGATAATGGTCGTCGAAAATCTTCAATAGATAAATAATTCAATTTGTTGTAATTAAAAAAAATACTCACGGTCATCTCTATGGTGTGATGGTCTAGGGCGAAAAAATGGCAAAAAAACTCGTGGTATAAGAACAGCAAAACAACCGAATATAATAGCACAGACAATGCTTGGTCGAGTGAAAAGAGACATTGTATAATCTTGCGAAAAATATATATTGATTCTAAGACTGAATTTCAGTCGAATGTAGAAGTAGAAGAATACAATACAACTTCTTAGCTAATCAGTTTTACTCTTAGTCATTGATAAATCAACAAACGAAGATTCTGATGATAGTTATATAGATGTCGTCCGTCAACACTCCATGTAAATAATATAAGAACGTTTAGTTCTCAGAGCTGGTGTAATAGCCAGTACGTTGGCTATACAACATTCAAATAGTAATCAATAATTAATTGACATTGTCTTGTACTGTCTATGTATGTATACTAATTATTATTGTTTAATTGCTCAATAAAAACGTTTGTAAAATGTAAAATTGCTTATATTTTCGGTGCATTGTCAAATTAAGAAAAAAGCGCTAATCAATATTTCAACGTATGCTTTCATTCATACCAGATTAAGTGATTTGTTATTCTTATTATGCAACAATCTGAATATCGAATGCAAGCTTATATAAATGATGGTTTGAATCAACAGAATGGTTTGGACAGTCTAGAAGGATCAGCTGCATTATTACAAGCAAATAAGCCCGAAGTTGACGGAACAGATATTCAAAAAAAACAAATTCTCGCTAAAACTGACGATAAACAAGCTACCATACAATCCTTAACACCCGGAAATCAAATGAAAACTGTTTCTCGCCACAGAAGTCCTATTCAAACAAAGAAAAATCCTAACTATAAAAAACGTTAAATTCAACAAACTGCCTTTAACCACTTCTAACAGATCTTAGGATGTTGTTAATATGCTTTTATTGTATGCAATAATAAACTTACAAGAAATTTGTTTAAAATATTAAAACATATTTTCTTTTAACAAACGATTCTATTCGTGATTAAAAAAATGAAATTGAGATATATCGAACATTCGAATGCGGATCAGACTTTGCCTCAACACAGGTTTTCAATAATTTGTTATAAATGACGTTGGAAGCTTGATAATTTTTTGAAGGATGGTTGATTGACAAGAGAAATCGTGTTTTTGATAACTAAAGTGGCAATTCATAGCTCAGGAACACTACTCTTCTCGATTGCCGTACTTTCAATATTAACATTTTATCATATTAAACTAAAAAGATACTTTACAATCTTTTGACAATCTTTTCTTGTTCCGAAACCAATCTGAAACAATAAATACATAATTATGTTCACAGAACCCACTAAGAAATCAGAAATTTATCAATATGTACACTTCAACTCAGTTTTTTATTACGAAGTCGGTTTTATAGAAGAATTTCATTGTAACTATCGGTATTTCATCAGGTGATTTTATTTCTCACAAACAAGAAAAAAATAGTCACGAAATAATGAATCAATACTTTTCTTGTTGCCATCAATAGTTTAAACTTTATAATTCATCAATGTGATATCAAATAATCAGCAACTACTTCACCAATCTTATAGTCTCCTTTCGCGTTCGGATGGACGGCGCCAGGTCCAGTTAAACCAGTGGAATATGGATCAGGTGAATACATTTCATGGCCAACAAATGCTGATTTAACATCTCCAATCAATTCAATATTAGTTTCTTCAGCAGCTGCCTTGATCGAATTTGCGAATACTTGAATCACTTGATGAGCCTGTGCTTCGTTGGAAATTTTACTACTAACACTGATAAAATCAACATAAGGTAGGACATACATTTTGGTTCCCGGACGAATAGCACCTTGAATGCTTTTATAAGTTAAAACAAGTTGAGGTTGAAGACTCATAATTTTCTTTTCGACAACCGTGTAATTATTCTTTGTAATAACCTGTACAACAGCATCCTTCACACCAAGATCATTACCACCAATAGTAAAAACAATATGAGTTACATTTGGCAATAACCATCCAACAATAGCTAGTTGTTTTGCTATTGCATCCATTTTTGATCCACCTACAGCAAAATGACGTGCTTGTCATTTGAAAAGACTGCCAGCAACAAGTAGATAAGATTTTGATCCATCACCAACAGTATACAAATCGCTGAACCCAATCAAGTTGTTAGCTAGTTCAACAAAATAATAGAGATCATATTGCTGTGAGCGGAAACATGAATATTGATATTATGAACAGTATTGTCTCAAGCGATTACGGAACTATTGCATCTCAGAAATTCAAATGGTTCTCGGGAATAATAATTAAAGTCATTAAATATGACATTTTGAATATGTAAAAGAGAAAAAGATGGAGATTTCGTAAAAGTTGAAAGATACTCAAGGTTAGGTAAATATTATAAGTGTCTCCGAAACTAGTGATTGTTAAATTCAATTTCTAGATATTAATCCGAAACAGGAAGAGCATTCAGAATCTTTTATTTCCTTCTATTCATCTGAACTTTCATTCATCAGTTGACAAGTCTATTCATGCTGATCGTTCACTTCTAAATTCCACTTCGAAGATCTGATTTAATAAAGTAGCAACTACCTCTTTAAATCATTCGTGTGTAATATTAACATTATTGTTGAAAAGTAAAGATGAGATTGAATACGAAGAAGATAAAGAAGGAAAGCATCCTTGCATCGTCCAGGGCAAAGAATTCTGTATGTACCAAACTAAAAACCTTCTTTTCGATTGATTCGATTGATAGTACCCAATCATTTGTTTTACATTAGAAAATACATCTATGTGTGGGTGTCTTTTTTGCGGGTGCATAATATTTCTATGATAATATGTAATTAATTCTGATCGCTCATATTTCAGAAAGCTACGTTCCACTGAATAAAAGATAAAACAACGATTCAGTCTAATATGATCTTCGTCAATCTAATACATTGTCATAAAGTTTGTTGAAATACGATCTATGAAAATACAAAAAACCAGTTATTCATATTGGAAGATTCACACGTAGAATGTGATGTTAGATTTCTTCATTGAGATGAATAATAATTAGTGCTTGACAATCGTATTTATTAACGTTATGCGCATGAGGAAAAACTTTGAAGAAATGTCTTTCACTAACCGATCACGCAGTCCGCTTGATTGAACCGAAACGGAAATATTTCTGGTTTTTGTCGTTTAATTATTTATAACCTGTCCTTTATACTCTTTTATAGAGTCGTTATGTCGCGGGTAACTTTACAGAATAATTAATTATGCTGAAATCCAAATTTTAAGAAGAGTTTTTCAAAATAATGATATGTAATTTCGTTTCAGTGCTATTTAGAGAAAAATAATCTCTGTTAAGTATCCTTATTTCTAATTTTATCAATAAAACTACCATGTGGTAGATTTCATTTGCTAATAATAACCGTATCACGATAATAATAGAATGATTGTTGCGTTTCAACTAATAATCATAAACAGATACCGCAAATAATAAGATCGTTTTTTTTCCTTTCATCTTCTTTTATTATTTTTCATGGCATGTGATCAGAAAATCTTTTTTAACGTCAAGTATATAAAATAATAAATTTTTGAAACGTTGAATAGCTCCGCAATATTCTAACGACCAATCAAGAACAAAATACAATTATTTAAAATTACTTCCTCTTTATCTATTACATTACGACTGATTTGTTTTATATATATTGGACATTTTTTATTCTAACTAAAACATAAATCATACACGTATTACACGAATTTAGCAGGAATAAAATATAAGTTTGTTGATTAAAAAAAAGTTTAGTTCTCCCGTTCTGAATCTGATGATGAGGATGATGACTTCCAGTCCTTTGAGTCATCCACTATAGAAAAAAGACAAAATATAATAAAGAAAAGGTTAAAGAGTAAAAACATACTTGAAATAGCCTGATCATTGACACCCTTTTTAATACCATAATGTTTAAGGGAATGTTTGCCTTTGAGTACCTTATCGCGGAAAACAAGACGACAGCCTTGTTCGTATCGAGGTTTTAATCTTAATCTTAATTGATTTTTTAAATCATGAATATGAGTTTTCTCATCCAATACGAAAGTCAATGAGTGTCCATCAGATTTTCGAACTATGGTCACACTCACTTGATCAGTTGGAGTAGTAATAAATGCTTCAGTTGATGTCGACATTTTTTCTTTGGCTTGCTTGTTTTAGTTCGTTACAGACAGATATAAAAGCTAGTTTATAAAGAAAATAACAAAGTCAATCAGGGCAAATAGAAAAGAGAGAAGAAAATAGATGAAGGAAGAAAACAGAGAAAGAAAATGGATGAAGGAAGAAAAGAGAACTGCTATCTTCTTTTTTCCTGACAACCCGACACAGAAAATTGAAGCAAAAGAACAAAGAACGGATCGATGTAGGAACGTTGAGGGTGATGGCTGTATTCGGAAGTTAAGCGAAGCATCGAGAAGGCCGGGTTAAGAGGACATAGTAGAGGAAGAGAGAAAAAATCATGATTCACTATAAAGTGATATAATGCAAAGTTTCACGTTGCACTAGATCAAATGACCACACCACAATTTGTACTGTTTGACAGTAAATATATACAATTATTATAACTGACTTAAATGAAAATATTGTGTATACATCTGAAAACCTAACCAACAGACATAGGAATAAGAACGAGAAAAACTGATTTCTTTCTCATACTTCATTGAATATGGTAATAGGACCAGAATGTTATTATCTTATATAATTTCAATTTTCTTCTCTTATCCTTTTAATTCAATTCCAAGTTTTATTACTTTTATATTCAGGCAAAACTTTAAAAGAACGTTATTTATTGAATTATTAAAACTATTCGATATAACATTTTTACAATGAAGATAAAAGAAAGCTGAGTCAGTTAATAATAACCAGAACTTATCTAAGCACGAGCATAACTATACGGAGAATGTGGCACTGGATAGTGTATAAAATGATCCACTCTACTTTTAAGTGTTGGATAATTGTCGGCGAATCTATTGATCATATGATCAAACTCGCTATCTTCATAGACTTCATTTACATACATGCCAACTTTATAATAACTAATAATACTCATGGAACGTTGGAGATGAACTATTCAAATCAAGAAAAAATATTTTTATTTGAATCGATATATAAATATAAAATCAATTTGCTTACTCGAAAAGTAGTAAAAAACTTTTTTGAATGAAGACTAACTTTGGCATGTGTAAATGAATACTCAATCAAATAAATTATGGCCAAGAAGGATATAGAGACAACCCTAGAAAGTTAAAAAATGAAATGAGAATAGAAGAGAGACGATGAAAAACTTTAATTTGATCATGATTAGTCTCATCCGATTTATTAAGCAATTCAACAATACGATCGATAATTATTTGGAATGAGAAATAATAATGATTAAGAATGGCGAAGAGTTTAGATTGTGCCTTTCGGCGTACCTGAAATATCAATGTTTTGAATATTTATCACAAAAATTCAACTTACTTTACTATATCAATTGATTGATAAATCGAACAATTTCACCATTATCGATAGATGATAATAAATAGATCTACAATTCAATATTTAAATGAGAAAAACAATCAATGCTGTTTATAGTTATTACTTTAAGCGCTGTTTTTATTGATTTACCATCATCTGAATGATTTTTTACAAGTACATCTATAAAAAAAACAGAAATCATTTTGTATTCTTATTGATAAGTAGAAAAAAATCTACCCAGTAAATTTTCAATATCGATAACAAGACGCATTCGTAAATTTTCTCTAAAGTCTAAATATAAAAATAAATTATTATTTCTCTAATAATTCTTCTACTTACTCAATTTATTATGATAAATTGGATATATTGAATCACATGAAACAACCAATGAGACACTGCAATAACAAATACAAACCTGAAAATAGTGAACTGCACCCTCTTTGTCCTTGAAAACTTCATAGAAATAAGAAGAACATAATTAGAGTACAATATACATAAATTTCAAAGGGGGATGCGGCCGCACTCCCCTCACCCGCCCCCCTGGATCCGCCCCTGTATCTAACGAAAACTATTTTGGTTTGTGACGTCAAATTCATCACTTTGTATAATACTATTGATTATCAAACTTGTTGTTTTAATCCGTAAAAATTATTTAAAGCATTTATATTAAAATATAAGTAAAATAGATAGAAGATAAAAAAAAATCTAAATAACTATTTTTCAAAGGCCTGGAAATTGATTATTGCGAAATGCTTCAAAAAATAGACGATGATCACGTCGTACTTGTTCACCATATATCTAAAAAAAACCAAATATCTGGCTATTTCTTAGCAAAAAGAAAACTAACATTCTTACCATGCCAAATTCTACCATATCTTGAGTAAATTCATCATCTTGTCCATGAATAGCATCACGAATTGTAAATTCAGTATCTCTTGGTATAACTGAAAATGGTAAACATTCTATATCTTTTGGTGTATTCAAACAATCTGAATCAGCTACACAATGAATTTTTGCTGAACAAAAAAACAACTCAATTTTATTTCCTAGACATAAAATAAATCAATCATACCCATAGCTCTTCCTAGATATTGAACTACTTCAAGAACATCTTTAAAATCCTCAATATCCGACCAATCAAGATCTTCTGAATGTGCTGTAACTGCATCAACAAGACAAGGAATTGAACCTAATGTTGTATAACCTAACCATTTCGGTGTTGATGCTTGCATTGCATATGAACATAAAACTGTTCGTAAACCATCATGTTTAAAATATTCATCTAAACTTGGATTTTGAACCACATACGAAACGGCAGATCTTTGTGCTGGTTTCATATAAAGAACAATATCATTTTCTAATGTTTCTGATCGGCCTTCAATTAAAAATGAATAAGAAATTTTTCCAGCTGAACCAATTCCAGGTGATGAACGTGCAACAATATCTTTGATTTTATATGTTAATTGTTCATTATTAGAACTTTGTTCTGAATATTTTTTATTTTCTGGTACTGTTTCTAAATATTTTTTAAATGCACGCATTAAATTATCACGTAAATTATCATCAACATCTTGAGTATATTTTGAACGAATAAATCTTCGATCATAATTTTCAATACATGTCATTGAATCCAAATTTGCAACATGTGATTTAATACGAGTTTCATTTAATAATTTTTTTATTTTACCTGATGTATTTTTTAATGTTAATGCAAAATGATCTTTTGAATGTTTACAAAATTCATAAACTTGTTTTAAATATTCTTCAATCAATACTATAAGTATATGTTCAATTTCTTCATCAGAAAAACCTTTTGAATAACATATTAAATTAATTGAAGTTATTAAACGTTTAACATCCCATGTAAATGGACCAACATAACCTTCATCAAAATCATTGACATCAAAATTAAGTATACCATTATTATCTAAATAGGTACCAAAATTTTCTGCATGTAAATCACCCTAAAAAATTAATAATAAAAATAAATTTGATTTATTTTTTTTTTAGTCATTATGTACATGAATAAAAATTTGACCAGCAGCATTATTTCGAGCAATAAACTGATCTTGATCGACTTTTAAATCTTGATAAAATAAAACTGCTGATCCACGATAGAAATTAAATGGTGTTGCTGCCATTTTACGAAAACGACCACGAAATGCAGTTGGATTTTCACGAATTCCAGCATTGAAAAAATGTGAAAAAGTTTCAATAATAAAACGAGTTCGTTGTTCATCAGTTTGTGATCGAATACGATAAATTGCTTTTTGAGAAGCAAGAACATCGTAAGATAATCGATTCGATTGATAACGATTATTACTCTTTATTCGAGACATGATTTACAAAAAAAGCAAGATTTTGTTATGCTCCGATCTTTAGTCAACTTACTAATCAAATAGATGATTGGTAAAATTTAAATCGATTCAAATGAAAGTACCACTCTCTCGTTTCTATTTGTAGGTGTATTTGATCAGTTAATGTTAAGTTTTATTCACTAACGGTATATTTTATTTTTTTCTTCAATGTCAAATAGAGAAGGGATTTAATATGAGTGAGTAGTAAGGTGTTTTCTTTCAAGAACGGAATGAAGAGACAGATATGGTGAAAATAAAAATGTGTGAGATCTGCTGAGCAACATTTTTTTCTTTTCTGTTTGGAGTCTTTTTATTGAGTTGACGAGTTTGTGCGGTAACCAGGTTTCAAGAAAATGATGCCATTAAATAACAACTATTCTTTTCAAAATAAGAACAAAAATAAAAATTTGATACGCAAATATTTTTAATCACAGTTGTTATAAAGATTCTGTTTTGAGTTAAAATAAAATAGCTAATCGTTGAATGACGTCATTTTAATGTTATTTTGAGACACAAGTCTCAAGATGGGTTTTTTTATCTCTAGATCAATAAAATTATTTGCTGATAATCTTCAAGGTGAACTAAACGGCGATGTCTCGAAGTCGAAAAAATTGGATGGGGCCAACGATTTTTTCGAAAATTTTTTATAAATTATAGAGTTTTTTCAAAAATTATCGACCGAAAAACCAAAATTTTCGAAAATGGGAGGGGGGATAACCTTCCCGTCGCCCACCCCTCCCCTTCGTGGTCGGGACACCTCTGAAAATAAAAAAATGAATAATTAAGTCATGATATTTTTTGGGCTGAAAAGTCGAGCTTTTTGCTACTGATTATTGAGCATCAAATTTGACTTTTCATCTGTATTTAATGTATATGAAACATAAATTATGTATTATCGTTAGAAAAATCAATATTTCTGTTTACTTAAATCAATGTTCATAAGCCGAATTATTATCTTTTATTTTAAAACGTTCTATATATGACAAAGAAATATCAAACAGTAAACTAATAATAATAATTAATGACACTAATATACAAAATGCAATAAACAAAAATATAGAAAAATAAAATGAAATATATTTTGTCTAGTCAAGTAAAAAAAGCTTCATATAAATTTAGACCTTTTTTCAATAAATATCCATGTTCATTAAGTTTTGTTAATAATTCATCGAATCGATCCGTTTTTATTTTAATATCCTTGATATTCAAAGAAAAATATTTTCTAATCATTCATATTGATCAATAAATGAATACATACTATTGCTAATTGTTTAAGATCACTTGTTGAAAATAAAGGACTTTTCTTTATTTCAGCAACACGTCGAATAGCATTCATCATTTTCTTCACCTAAATTCATAAAATATTGTTTTATTGAGAAAAAAAAAGAAGTCAAATAAATACAAACTTCAGATGATCGACTCATTCCAGAACCATGTTGTAATCGTGTAAAATCAAGCTGACCATTTTCATCACTATAAGTATCGATCATACTAGTTCTCATGATTTGTACAACTTCAAGAGCATCTGATGCAGTACATTGCTCACGTAATTCAAGTTTAGCACGAGCCTAGAAATGAAATCGAAATACTTTTACAATAATAAAGAAGTTTTTTTCGTACTTCGGTAAGTCGCATTAATGACTCAAGTTGACGTAAAGTAATAGGAGTTGTTCCATCTCGTTGATGTGCAACACGTAATTCAAAATAAAATTTTTTAAGAATATTAATTGATTCAGATGTAAGTCGAGGTTTAACATATCGACGTGCATAAGCAATGTACTATAAAATGAATTATATTTCATATAGATTTGATAAAATCATTACTTTTTGTAAAAGAGTTGGTCCAACGGGTTCAATTGATTCGCCTGGTTTGAGACGTAATTCTTCAAGTAATTGAATACTTCCATCAATCGTTGCTGATGTTCGTTCTTGTTGTTGTTGTTGATGATGATTAGAAACTGTTACTTCATATTGTGTTCGATTTGAGTTCACTGTTGTATTGTTATGTGATGAACGTATAGATCGATTATGTTGAGCAAGAACATGTTCAGATAAACGATAATCAAGTTCATCATCAGCTCGATCAATAAGAATAAAAACAAGATCAAATCGACTTAAA
>Ga0116226_10003892_pt1 | contig 13167 bp, 8 predicted proteins | sample S1TSphfallax_FD_89692 | JGI IMG/M metagenome (GOLD analysis project Ga0116226, IMG submission 89692) | Host-associated microbial communities from peat moss isolated from Minnesota, USA - S1T2_Fa - Sphagnum fallax MG | ecosystem: Host-associated > Plants > Peat moss > Unclassified | place: USA...
CCTGAAGGACGCCTTCCTGGAGCGCTTCGTGGCGCTGGCCCGCACGATCCGGATCGGCAATCCCCTGGACACCGAGACCGAGATGGGGCCGCTCACCTCCAAGGTTCACCACGAGCGGGTGCTGAGCTTCATTGAGATCGCGAAGACCGAGGGCGGCGAGGTCCTGTCCGGCGGACGCCAGCCGGAGCGGGAGGATCTCGCCAGCGGCTACTTTATCGAGCCCACCATTGTAAAGACCGAGCCCCATCATCGGGTTAGTCGGGAAGAGGTGTTCGGTCCGTTTGTGTCGGTCACCACCTTCAAGACGGAAGCTGAGGCCATCGCCATCGCGAACGGCACCGATTACGGCTTAGGCGCAGGATTGTGGACGAGGGATCTGCAGCGCGCCCATCGCGTGGCCAAGGCGCTGCATAGCGGTATGGTCTGGATCAACTGTTACAAGCGGGTTCACCCGGCGTCCCCTTTCGGAGGCGTGGGTCAATCCGGCTATGGCCGCGAGATGGGGTTCGAGGCGATGCGGGAATACACCCAGCCGAAATCCGTTTGGGTGAATGTGGACGCGAACATCCCGCCGTTCTACGCAAGGTAAATAACCAAACCGCGCTCGTTTTCGCGCCGGACAATCATAATAAGGTAGGACATGGGGATGGTTGGCGCAGCAACGATAGGGCTAACACCGGCCGATAGCTCGAAGCCTTGGGATACAGCTTACGAGTGGAAGGCGGTCGTCTTGCTCACGCTCGGATTCGGCCTGGTCGGACTGGACCGTTGGGTGATCGCCGACCTCGCCGGCGCCAAGGCGTCGACGATGGTCCCCGATCTGCATCTGTCCAATCCGCCGGCGCAGATCGGCTATTTCATATCGGCCCTTGGGATCGCCTGGGGCGTGGCGGCCATGTTGATGGGCAACCTGTCGGACCGGTTTGGCCGCCGTAAAGTTATCGTGCCCGCCCTGATCCTGTTCTCATTGTTGTCGGGTGTTTCCGGTCTGACGGGCGCCTTTATGACCATGGTGCTCATGCGGGCCCTGATGGGCGTGTCAGAGGGGGCCTACGCGCCGACGAGTTTCGCCACCGTGGCTGAAGCGTCCAAGCCAGGGCGGCGCGGGTTCAACCTGGGTCTGCAGCAGAGCGCCTTCGCCTTGTTCGGACTAGGGTTTGGCCCGATCATAGCCACACAGTTGCTGACCATCACCAGCTGGCGCTGGGTGTTCGCCATCGTCGGCGTGCCAGGACTGGTCGTCGCCCTGCTCGTCGCGCTGACGATCCGTGAGCCTGCGACGATCGTCACAAAAACAAATCCCAACGCCGTGGCCGGGCCGAAACTCACGCTCGCCGACCTGTTCAAACATCGCAATGTGCCATTGAGCATGCTGGCGCTGCTGTGCGCGATGTGCGGCATATTCGTGCTCAGCGCGTTTAGTCCGCAATATCTGACCGGCTATCTGAAGCTGTCCGACCAGAAGATGGGCTTCGTAACCTCGGCGATCGGGTTTGGCGGATTTTTAGGTCAGTGGGGCCTCAGCGCCGTTTCCGATTATTTTGGCCGTAAGCTTATGGCTATATTGGGCTTTCTGGTCGGCGCCGTATTCCTGCTCATCTTCAAGATGATGGATGGGTCCAACACCCTGCTGCTGTTCGTCGTTCTGTTCATCAGCGCGGGGTCCTCCTTCGGTTTGCTCAGCCTGATCACGGGTCCCATAGCGACCGAGGCGGCCCCCCTTGGGCTGATCGCTTCGACGGGGGGCGTCATTATCGGCATCGGGGAGATTTTCGGCGGCGGCGTCGCGCCGGGCGTCGGCGGCGCCATCGCCGGCCGGTTCGGCATCCAGCACACGCTGGATTTGGCGCTTGGGGGACTGGTGGTCGGGATCCTTGTCAGCCTGTTCTACAAGGAGACGGCGCCGCGCAAGGTGGGCCGCAGCGCGGCCGAGTCCGCCCTGGACCAGCTGGAAGACGAGGTCGGCGGCGTGTCGCGAGTCTGAGAGGGATTACGCCTCTTAAGTCGTGGGCTCACCGCATCGGGATAAGGCCAAGCGGTCATGGTGGAGGCGTCCGAAATTTGGCGCAGACGCCCCTACGCCCCGCGCAGCGGCGAAGTCCTCGGCCCCCTGGAGTCGATCGTCGATGGGCAGGCCAAGGCGTTCGTGTTCGGTCGGGGCCGCGGCGCCTTCCACATGTTCGTCGTCCGCAAGGGCGCAAGCGTGTACGGCTATCTCAACCTCTGCCCGCACTTCTCGCTACCTCTCAATCATCGGCCCGATGATTTCATGAGCGCCGACGGCCAGCTCATCCGCTGCACCCGCCATTTCGCCCTGTTTCAGGTCGAAGACGGCTTATGCGTCGCCGGCGCCTGCGAAAACCTGTTCCTCGACGCCGTGCCCGTAGCCGTCCGCGCCGGCGAGATCGTGGTGAGCTGATATGGCCTATTTCGTGTTCCAGGGCTTTGACCGGTCGGGCTCGCAGGCGCTGCGAGGCCGGGTTCGCGAGGATCATCGGGTCCATCTGCGGCAGCCGTTCCCGGGCTGCCGGTGCATCCTGGGAGGGCCGCTGACGGACGAGGGTGGCGAAATGATTGGGACGGTCTTGGTCCTGGAGGCCGATAGTCGCGACGCGGCCGAAGGCTTCGTCGCCCGCGATCCCTATACCCGCAACGATCTCTTCGGGGAGACCCGCCTAACGCGCTGGCGCTGGACCCTGGGCGCCCCGAATATAAGCGTCGCCGTAACAGGACAGTAGGCTTCGCCCTCGCCTGAGCGCTCAGTGAAGATCAGGCTCGGTCTCGTCTCCAACGCCCGCCCACCCGCAAGCCGACAACCCGCAAGGACGTTCGAACGCCGTCCGAGTCGCGGGCGTCAAAAAATGCTGTCCGCTTGCGCCGCTAGGGTCCGGCGACACGCCGGGGCGCCGTCGCCTTCAACGCTCAATGCGCCTGCCTTGTACCTGTTTTTCGATCTGGAGAAATATATAAGCGATTAATAGCCCGATATCGCAAACAGGCCGCGCTCTGACATAATTGTGCAAAGCTTAAGTCCGCCAAAAGCTTAAAATGATGGCGAAAAAAAGGCCAGAAATAAGCGCGCTGTGCATTCCATTTAAATAGGATAATCTGAGCAATGTGCCAAATAAATATTATTTTAACGCAGTGATATCGGCGGACAGTGACAAATATTTATTTCAAAAGCCCATCCACACACCATCGCTTCCGGATAGGCGTGGGCGAGCAAGAACATGCAGGCGCGCCTCGGCGGACACTGCGAAACTGACTCTATAAATAAGTCTCTGCCGCTATGAAGCAGGGAACGGGCGAGGCCACAAAGGCCCGCTTTGAAAAAGATAAGTATGGGGAGGTCCTTATGAAGTATAACAGCAACGGTGGATTTGCGCGTGGTCTTCGCCGCACCGGCAGTGGGCTTGTCGGCTCAGCTTCGGCGTATGCGGTAGCTCTCGGACTTTTGGCGGGCTTCGGCTTCGGCGTCGGCGGCGCCAGCGCCCAGACCGCGACTGACGCCCCGATGGGCCAGGTCGCGGCCGCCGAGCCGCAAGCCGGCGCGCCGGAGGCGCCAACGAAGGCTGGCCCCAGCAATCTCGTCGGCGAGGTGGTCGTCACTGCAGAGCGGCGGTCGGTCAACATCCAAACCACACCGATTTCCATGGCGGCGGTGTCGGGTAGTCAACTCTCCGAGAAGCAGGTCGTCACGATCCAGGACCTACAGACCCAAGTGCCTGGTCTGTCTGTTACGGAGTCCGGCCAAACGACCAACGTCAACATCCGCGGGCTCGGGAACAGTGCGATTACGCCATCGATCACCACGGGCGTGGCGGTGTTCCGCGATGGCTTGTATGAGCCGGAAGCGATCCTGCTGAATGAGCCGTTCTACGACATCGCTGATGTCGAAGTGTTGCGCGGTCCTCAAGGGACCATCGTCGGTCAGAACTCCACCGGCGGCGCGATGCAGATCACGTCGCGCAACCCCAATTTCCTGGGCGTCAACGGCTATATGGAAGGCACGGTGGGGAACTATGGCGACCGTCGGCTCGACGGGGCCGTGAACCTGCCGATGATCAGCGACGTGCTCGCAGCGCGGGTGGCGTTCAATGTGGAGGGTCGCGACAGCTACTATAATGACGTTGGCCAGAGCCTGAATGGCTCGCCACTGTCAAACGATCACCCCGGATCGGTCAGCGAAAACAACGTTCGGATCGGACTGCTCTTCAGGCCGAGTGAATCCTTCCAAGCTCTGTTCAAGGCGGAGCTGAATTATCTCAATACGGGCGGCATCCCTGGAAGGCCGCTGCCGCCGCCAACCTGTAATATAGCGGGTTCGGGCTGCATCACGCCGACGAGCACGCCGTCAAGCTTTTACTACGACGGCAATTACGGCGCCATGGGGCCCTATAACCTCAACTATAATCACCAGGAAGAGGAGATCGATCGGGCGGATCGGTTCGGCCTCGAGCTCCGCTACAAACTCGCCAATGGCATCACGCTCCGCTCGCTAACGGGCTACCAGCACCTTGATCAGCAACTTGAGCAAGATGTCGACAAGTCCTTTACAGCGCCGGTCGCCAATCCTAACCCCGGTGGGGCTGCATCTCCAACAACGCTCATCGGCGGCTACAACTTCCACGAGGTCGGACCCCTGGACGATTATTATAACCAGGAATTCGATATTATCTCGCCTGACACTGGAAAGTTGACTTATCTGGCCGGCGCCTCGTATTTCTGGCGCTCGACACCCGTCGATCTTACGCAATGGCCGGACATCGTCGGGGTTTCGCCAAATCCCGCCTGTGTACCTAACCCAGCGGCTCGCGCTTGCGGCGGGACGCCGCTGCTGGCGGGGGGCATTCCCAGCATCTACGGGGCCGAGGTCTCGAGCCTGGACCTCACCGGCATTCAGCGCCTCGCCGGCGTCTTCGGTCAGGTGAGCTATCAGCTTATTCCAACGCTACAGCTCCAGGTCGGCGCGCGCTATAGTATGGATAACAATCAGCAGGGCGGATATACATACTTCCAGACGTCTCCCGACACGGTGTCGAGCTTCCCGATTTCCATCGCCGGGCATTACCATAAAAATGCTCCGACCTGGAAAGTCGCTCTAAACTGGACGCCGGTCCATGGGCAGTTCTTCTATGCCTTTTACGCCCGCGGATTTAAGGACGGCGGCGTCAACACGGGCGTACCCGATTTCAAACCTGAATACGTCAATGACTATGAAGCGGGATGGAAAGCGCGTCTGTTGGATGGCCATGTGCAAACGCAACTTGGCGGTTATTACATACAATACGATGCTCTACAGTATCAGGTGTTGGTGCCTACCGCTCGGCAAACGTCGAACGAGATCGTCAACCTCGGAAATTCGACGATCTATGGGGTAGAGGCGTCGGCGCAAGCCAAGTTCGGCGCCCTGACGATCGACGCCGGGCTCGAGTACAACCATTCGGCCTTGGGTCAAATCTCGGCGGTGGCGAACTATGAGTTGCCTGGTCAGGGGAACAATGGATTGGGGCCCCAGTGCGCGGTCGCAGGCGGCGTCTGCAGCGGACCAGGATTCAACTATAATCCCTACATCGTTTCGACGTCGGGCGAGCAAAATCCTTATTCGCCAGAGATCACAGGCAATGTAAACGTGGCGTACGCCATCCCGATGGGGCCCGGCACGCTGACTCCCCGGGCGGACTTCTCTTATACAAGTCGGCAATACGCGTCGATCTTTCAAAACAGCAACTATTATATGTTGGACGTTCGGCATCTGATCGACGCCTATCTGACCTATTCGGTCGGCGATTGGCAGGGCGAGCTATTTGCGCGCAACCTGACAAATCAGATTTATGAGGGCGGCATCTCGTCGACCAACGATGTGTTCTACGGCGCGCCACGCACCTACGGACTTCGCGTGCAGCGGAACTTCTAACGGTCAGATGCGACGAAGTAATGGGAAGGGACTTACAGTGCAAAAGCATCACAATAGCGCGATGGGAGCCAGCTGATGAAATTTAAATTGGGTGGCCAACGTGTCCTTTCCGCAGTTCTGCTGGGGGGGGCTGCCGTTCTCCCCCTTGGTGCGACGGCGCAGACGGGAGCCAGCCCGTCCGTGTACGGGCCGCTCCCGCCGGGCTCCACGGCGAACACCACAGACAAACCGCCGGCCGATACACCTATACCGGCCTACTATCAGCAATCCTACGACGCCTACCTGAAAATGAAGGCGGCGGCCCACGGCGGCACGCAATACAGCAAGGCCAATTATGCAGACATGCCGGATTGGTCGGGGGTGTGGACCCGCAACCCCGAGGACGGCCTGAAGTTCGATCCCCAGCAGCAGGGACACGGGTTCACGGAGCCGCTTGGGCCGATTACCGCCGAACTGACGCCGCGGTATCAGGAGGCCTTTGAGGAAAAGCTCCGACAGGTGAAGTCGGGTAACGAGTGGGATCAACTGAGCGACTGCCTGCCAGCCGGCTATCCGCGCTGGCTTACAGAGCCGTTCTTACGCGAATTCATCATTACGCCGAGCGAGACCTACTGGGGCACCGAACAGCAGAGCGAGGTTCGGCGCATTTATACAGACGGTCGCGGCCATATCCCGGAGAGCGAGGCGCACCCGCTTTGGGACGGGGACTCCATCGGCTTCTGGGATGGTCAGACGCTGGTCGTTCACACCATTCGCGTCACCCATGGGCAATATCAGCGGAGTCAGCCCGATTATAGCGAGGAAACCAGCACGGTTGAACGCATCCGCAAGATCGATCCCAATACCATCGAAGATGATGTGACAGTTTGGGATCCCCTTGGCCTCGCCAAGCCCTGGCACGTGGTGGAGCACTACGTTCGTGTAACGACTCCTGGCGCTCGGATAGACATGTGGTCCTGCGACGCAAACAACAACGTCGTCAGGACGGCGAACGGAGCGTCCCAGTTCATCCTGCCCGGGGAAACGGTGACTGTGCAACGGTCCTACAAGGAGCCCGACACCTTCTACCTCACCGATGCTCAAAAGAAGCTGTTCGATGGCGACCACGAGGGCGAAGGTCCTCAGTGACGACAGACCGAGGGAGGCGAGCCTATCGTGGCCTTTTCGGTCGCGCTCCGCTCGCCCCCTCTAAGCGCCAGTTGCGGCTGGCGATGGACCATCACGTCTGCAAAGCCGAATTGCTTCGCGAATTGAGGCGCCTATGAAGATAGCAAGGCCATCCCATAAAGCGCCGCCGGTGCACTTTCTCGCCATTATAGCGGGCATGGTTTTCATCTTCGGCGTCGTGGTTCCTGGCGCTGTGCTGCTCGTCAATTGGGTCGCTCATCTGGTTTTGGGCAACCCATGAACGTCACGTCCTCACTTAGTCTTTGTACGCGGAGACAACAGATGGCGCCCTGGACAAGGCTTTTCTGTAGAGACCAAGCTGGCGCCGAGACCGATCCGCTGACGAAGCCGCGGCTCCAGATCCGGCAGCTCCACCTGGCCACGGCCTGTGGTGTGCTGGGCGGCGCGCTTCTGGGTTGCCTAACAGGGGCTGCAGCGCAAGGCCCTGGAGGCGCTGGGGATGCGGGCCTGGCTGGGGCCTGTACGCAGTTAGCCCAGCCCGGCCGGTTCCCCGAAACGGTCGTAAGTTCTGCGCACCTGGTCAGTGAGAACGGCGCGGCGAAGACGCCGGAGTTTTGCGAAATAAAGGCGACCCTATCGCCGGCGCCGGGTTCGCGCATCGGCGTCGTCTATCGGCTGCCGACCCATTGGAATGGAAAGATTCTCGGCTACGGTGGAGGCGGGTGGGCCGGAAACGTCCGCATTGAGGGGACTTCGCTCGATCTGGCGCGCGGTTACGCCACCCTGCAGACGGACGGCGGGCATCCAAGTCCCAATCCGATGGACGCGAGCTGGACGGCGCCGGGTGGGAAGCCGAACGAAGCCGCCGTCAACGATTATGCTTGGCGCGCGGTGCACACGATGACCGAGCGCGGCAAGCAGGTCGTCAGCGCCTATTATGGTCGCCCAGAGCAGAAGGCCTACTTCCAAGGTTGCTCTTCAGGGGGACGTATGGCGCTGATGGAGGCGCAGCGTTTTCCCGCGGACTATGATGGGATCATTTCCGGCGCCCCTGTCTATAGTCTGCGAGTCCAGCTCGCTGAAATCTATCGCGATTGGCTGTTCGCCCAGCCCGGCGCAGCGATTACGCCGGCTCAGATCAGTTTGATTCACAAGGCGGTTTTGGCGGCGTGCGATGCGCAAGATGGACTGGAGGATGGGATTCTGACCGATCCGCGCGTGTGCCGGTTTGATCCCTCGATTCTGAAATGCGGCGCCGGCATGGCTGGGGATCAGTGCCTAACTGAGCCTCAGATCGCGGCCGTTCGCCAGGAATATAACGAGGTGAGGGGGCCGGACGGGCAAACCTTCATCTATCCCTTTAGCCGCGGTAGCGAGCCGGGCTGGATCCAGGCCGTCAATATATCCGCTGATCCGGCGAAGACGGCGTCCGCCCGCGACCTCGACCTCAGAACGATCATGTTCGGCGACCCGAACTTCGACTTCGCCAGCTTCGATCCTGTTCGCGATGGCCTGCGTGCGCGTTCAGGAGCCTTCGCCAAATTCTTCGAGGCGGTTGACGCTGATCTCCATCCGTTCCTGGATAAGGGCGGCAAGCTCATTTTGTGGCACGGCCTGGACGATCAGCTGCCGAGCCCCTGGGGTACACTGGCCTACTATCAGCAGGTTGAGGCGACGACCGGCGCCGCCGAGGTCCACAAGGACGTGCGGTTGTTCCTCGCGCCAGGCGTGATGCATTGCGGCGGCGGTCCAGGCGCCAACAGTTTCGACATGGTGGCTGCGCTCGACACCTGGGTCGAACACGACGAGGCGCCCTCGCGGATCGTGGGCGTGAGAACGCGACCTCCATTCGGACCGCCCGATGATACGCCGCTCACGCCTATGACACGCCCGATCTGCGCCTATCCCGCGCTCCCGCGCTACGTGGGGAAGGGTGATCCCAATGATGAGCGCAGCTTCATCTGCAAATGATAATGATAACTTAGGACTATACGATGCGAGCGCCGATGATAGGCCTTGTGCTGGCGCTAGCCATAGCAGGCTTGGCCCATGCTCAAACGGAGCGGCAGGCGGTGCCGACCGACCAATGTACGCCGGGAAGCATGCAAGTGATCTTAGGCCTGTGCACCGCCAGCCAGCGCGAAGAGGCCAAGAAACTGAATACGGATCGCGCAGCGTTTAGCGCGCCGATAGCCCATACAGCCACACCCGCGGCAGCCCGTGGCGGCGCGACGATATCGGTGCATTTTTCAGCCGACGAGATCACAGCCATCGACGCTTGGATCGCGAGCCAGCCTGATCATGCCGGGATAAACCGAGCGGAAGCTGTGCACCGAATTCTGGCTGCGTCATTGGCGGCTCCTCAAAAGCAATAGGCGCGTCACCAGGCTTAATACCCGCGGGCATCATGACTAAAGCCATGACGGCCCTTCTCCGCCCCTGCGCGAAGCGCGGGGGCACGCGTAGCGTGGTGGAGGCGGCGCGAGCCGTGGATCGTCGGGTCTCGTGGCTGAACGCTTAGCCCTCAACGCGCCCCCTCCGTCACGCCGCTTTGCGGCGCGCCACCTCCCCCGCGGCTCGCGCCCCGGGGGTCAAGCCCCAGGCCCGGCCGCTCGGCCCTTGAGATAGGCGCGCAGTCGGGCGAGCCCGTCGTCCAGCCGATCCCGTTCCGCGGCGAAGCACCAGCGCAGCCAGCCTTCTCCGCCCTCCCCGAAGGCGGCGCCCGGCGCCAGGCCCAAGCCCGCTTCGGCGACCAGCCGCTTGGCGAGCGCCAAGCTGTCGCGCTCGCCCGACAAGCGGAAGAAGGCGTACATGGCGCCTGTCGGCTCGGAGGCCTGCACGCCTTCGATGGCCCGGAGACCGGCGATAAGGTGGTCTCGCGCCGCCGCGAGGTCACGCCGGAGGGTTTGGATATCGGTGTCGCCGGCGTCAATCGCCGCGATCGCCGCCACCTGGACGAAGTCCGGCGCGCAGGAGGTATTGTATTCCAACAGCACGCCCAGCCGCTCCACGAGAGTCGGCGGCGCGACCAGCCAGCCGAGCCGCCAGCCGGTCATCCGCCAGGCCTTCGAGAAGCTGTTGGCGCTGATCAGCCGGTCTTCCGGTTCGGCAAGGGGGAGGAACGACGGCGCCGTCGCCGCAGGTCCGAAGTAGAGGCGCTCGTAGACGTCATCGGCCACGACCCAGATGCCTAAGTCTCGGCAGCGCTCCAGGATCGGCCGGCGCTGATCGGGGCTGATCGTCCAGCCCGTGGGGTTATTGGGCGAGTTCACGAACAGGGCCCGCGTATGGGGCGTCAGCGCGTCGAGAAGTTGGTCGAGGTCGAGGCGAAAGCCATCGGGCCCAGGACGGAGCGACACGTAAGCGACCTCTGCGCCCAGGATGCGCGGGATTTCGGCGATGTTCGGCCAGACGGGATCGATGACTACGACGCGGTCGCCAGGCGAGATCAAGGCCTGAGCGGCGATCATGAGCGCGCTGACGCCGGAGTTGGTGATGGCGAGCCGCGCCACCTCGATGGCGCGCCCGTGCAGCCCCGTGAGGTAGTCGGCGGTTGCTGCGCGCAGCGCCGGCTGGCCAAGGTTATGGCTATAGAAGGTCCGTCCGTCTTGCAGCGAGGCGATGGCCGCCTGGCGGATCAGGTCTGACGTCGGCTGGTCCGACTCGCCGAACCAGAACGGCAAGACGTCCGGCCGCCCCATGGCGGCGTTGGCGACCTCGCGGATTTTCGAGCCACGGAGGGCGAGCACCTGCGGGCGGGCGATGGCGGGGTGGACCGGCATGGCGCCTGCTATACACTATGACCGCGAGAGCGCCTCAAGCGGATCGGCGTGGTGACGCTCGAGCCCTTTCCGACCCGTCAGAACTTGGCTTTCAGACGCACGCCGACCGTGCGCGGCCGAGCCACCGTGTCGGCGTCGCCCGCCTGGTAGTTCGCATAGTAGGTCGCGCGCGCAATGTCGGTGACCTTGACGCCGTCAATCAGGTTGTTGCCGTAGATGCCGATCTCGTACCGTCCGAAGGTGTAGGCGGCGGACGCGCTGACGTTATGCGTAGGCGGAATGATCGCGAAAGTGGCGCTGGGGCCGGTCTTGACCAGGACGCCATTGTTGACGGCTGTGGCGGCGGGATCGAAGGTGGTGTCTTCCTCGCTTCGGAATTGATAGCTTGCCAAGAGGTGCAGCATCCCATCGCCCAGATGCCGGTCGTAGAAGACAAAGGCCGAGGCGATCCAGTTGGGCGAGTAGGGGGACTGGTCGCCGTTGAACGCGCCAGCGGTTGGAATATTCCCCGTCGCGTGGGAGTCGTTGTAGGAAAAGCTGCCGGAGACGGTCACCTCCGGGGTGACCCGGAACGTGCTCTCGGCCTCGAGGCCCTGGCTGGTGATTGAGCCGGCGTTCTCCGTGAAGAAGTAGGAGCAGTTCAACAGCAGCCGCGTCTGCACATCGGACCAGTCGATGTAGTAGACGTCGGCGTTGAAGGTCAGGCGACCGCCGGCGAGCTTGGCCTTTTCCCCTAGGGTATAATCCCAAAGGTGATCCGGCCCAAACGTGAGCGGCGCAGAATTCAGGCCATAGGAGGCCAGGTTCGACGCGCATTGTCCTGCGACGCCGGACGTGCCAATCGGCACAGGCTGGTTCGCTCCGCCATAGCGGAAGCCTTTGGCCGCCTCCGCATAGACCATCAAATTGTCGTCGACATGGTAGGAGGCGTTGAAGCGAGGATTGAAGCCGTTCGACTTCTGACCCGCATTCAGGGTCAATGGCGCGTGATCGATCACGCCATAAACGCCGCTTTCAAACAGGTAATATTTCTCGGAGTAATCGAAGTACCTAACGCCGGCCGTTAGATCCAACTTCTTGGTGACGTGCCAAGTATCGTCCGTGAACACCGCTATCTGTGTATCGGTCTCGTTCTGCAGGCCGGAGAAGATGTCGTTGGCGTTGAAGGCGTCATCGACCGTCTTGGAATTGTACAGCCCGTTCGGCGTGTTATAGGGCGCGCCGAAATAGTTTTCGTACGATAAGGTGTCAAAACCTGCGACGGGGTCGTCCTGATAAAGATTGCGGGTCTGGGAATCGTAAAAGACCCCCACTGTCCATTTAACGGGGCCGTTATTCTTCGAAACCAGACGGAATTCCTGCATTACGTCCTTGATCTTGTTGTCGATCTCGTAGTGCTGGGCCGGGGTTTCATCGGAGATTTGCTGACTATAGGATGCGGGCGCATTGAAGAGCGGGAATTGGGTCGTGCTCAGCGGAAGGCCGTAATAGTTGGCGAAGAAATAACCGATCTGATCATCCGGACTCCAGTTGAAACCGATGCGCCGCCAAGTGTAGGACGTGGAGGATACGGCGTCGGCGAAGCCGAGGTCATAATCCAGGTTGACCTGATAGAGCTGGAAGCTATCGCGTGTGCCCTCAGCCGAATTACTTGAATAGGTATAGGCTGAAAGTCCGCTATCGACCGTGTTTAGACCGTAGGCATGGCTTTGTTCAAAGGTGGCGCTCAGATCCACAGTCAGCTTCGGCGTCGGCGTCCAGCGAACGGCCAGGCGCGCCTGGGTGCTGTTGTTGAGATTGGCGTCCTTCTTGTCGCGCAAGCCGATGTTGTTGATATAGCCGCCATCCTGCCCTCGATAGAAGGCGCCGCGAATGGCGAGTTTATCTTCGATCAACGGCGTATTGAATGTGCCCCTCAGGCTGTAGCTCGGCCCGCCATGTTCAGTATCGGCGCCCGTCGTTTCCAGCGTCCCGAAGGTGGAGCTCAGGTTGGGCTTGGCGGTGACAAAGCGGATGGTGCCGGCCATGGAGCTGTCGCCATAGAGCGTACCTTGGGGCCCACGCAGGATTTCAACCCGCTCCAGATCGTAAACACGAAGGTCTGGCGTTTGGCCCTGAACGGAGATCGGGGTGTCGTCGAGATAGACCGCGACCAGCGAACGGTCCGACGTATCGGAGGTGCGATAGGCGCCGGTCGACAGGCCAAGCATATCGAACTTGTTAAACCCGGGGGCCCCTTCATTGATCGAGAGCGAGGGGGTGAATTTGGCCAGATCGCTCATATTGCCGAGCCCGGCGCGATCCACCACGGTCGGGTTGACCACCGAAATGGCCATGGCG
>Ga0116226_10003893_pt1 | contig 13165 bp, 3 predicted proteins | sample S1TSphfallax_FD_89692 | JGI IMG/M metagenome (GOLD analysis project Ga0116226, IMG submission 89692) | Host-associated microbial communities from peat moss isolated from Minnesota, USA - S1T2_Fa - Sphagnum fallax MG | ecosystem: Host-associated > Plants > Peat moss > Unclassified | place: USA...
AGAGTCCCAATGTTGGCAATTTCGGGACTCCCATTTGGATGTGAGCCTCATGGAGAGGCACATAGTATACTATAAGGGGGAAGGTGCAGGCTTACCCCAAGTCCAGGCCACGGTGAGTCTTGTGAGTCCTGCGAGTCCGAGTTTGCTCGTGGCTCTTTCTAGCATCAAAAGTGCTCCAACTATGCACTACCAATTTGTTGTTCGGTTTTGTGCAGGTTCGTGCGAGTGAATAAGTGCTTGTCATTCTTCCTAATCCCATCTTGGAGCTCTAGCAAGCCCCTATACCCTCAAAGTGTTGCAAGCCAGGGAGTGTGCTCTAACTTTTTGATCTTCCAATATTTTTAGTTAGACTCACATTTGAGTCCAATAAGGAGCTTAAGAGCATGTCAGACCAAATTTTTGGCGGTGAGTAGGCCTTACCTTCTAACACACCCCAAGGTCTTTGATGGACTCAATTGTGAGTCCAAAGGTGAAAACAACGAAAGGAGAAAGAGGTGGGGCGTGGTCTTTGGCTCGCAACACTTTGAGGTTAGAAGGATGTGCTGAAGCTCCGGGATGGGACTAGGAAGATTTATAAACAATTCAATTACTCACATGGACTGCACAAACCAAACAACAAGTTGGTTAATGCGTAGTTAAAGCATTTTGGTGCACGGACAAGTCACGGGCTTGGGGGAAGCCACCACCTCCCCCCCCTTATAGTATACTCTATGCTTAGCCATGGGACCAGCACCCAAATGTCATTTTGTCCGGGGACTCTCAAGTGGGAGTCCCGAAATTCCCAAAGTTGGGACTCCCGTAACTTTGAGGGTTCATAACTTTCTGTGAATACCTCTAATTGAAATGAAGCCTAAAGCAAAATTATAGTCCTTGTTGAGGGCTTTTCAACGGTATGTCACACGCCACTTGCACATAAGGAAATCAGGGCGATTCATGACTTTTAATGGTCAAAAGTCAAATTGCAAATTTGACTCCTAGCCCTTTTTTTGGCCATAACTTGTGTTTAAAGTCTCTAAATGGGTCATTCGATCCCATTTTATACATTTACATTCTAAGATTTTTCCAATGATATAATGACCTCTTTAATACAATGGGTTTTGACCCATGCAATCGCTCTCTATAAACTCAAGACTCAATCAAAATTCCAACTCCCAAAATGGGAGCTCACTTGGAAGTGTGAAGGTTCATTCCTTCACACTCTCCTACACTCCCAGGAGCATGAGATGTGATTCTCGAGTTTCCCTTTTGCCCCGCACCCTTGCAAGCCCTTGCCTTGGTCATGAGCCTAAGGTTAAGGTTGCGACACCTTCCCTACCACCTGCCTCATGACCTTAGAAATCTCACACTCCAAGGCAAACCATTCCACATCAAGGTCCAAGAGGTTAGGAAACAATAAAAGAAACTGATTACACAAGAGGCGGCAAAAGTCGGTTCGTGCCTACGTCCTGTCCCGTAGGCCAGCTGCATCCCACACCCCACAAGAAGTTGTTGCCCATGGAGGGATTCAGAGACGTAGCTGCAGGGTGGAAGCCAATAGTCGATGGTCACTATTACCATGGTAGACACTTGTAAAGACCCTGCAGTCTAACACCCCACACATGAGGTTACAAGAGCACATAATGTAGTCCTTGACGTACCAACGTTGGGTGGGAGGATGGAACTAGGTGCCCAGGTGGCCAAGCTGGTGTGGAAAGAAGGTGTTGGCCATGTGGAGCCCAAATGACACCGCCAAATCTAAGAGGCATTCCCCATTGTGAGAAGGTGCCTCACCGTGCTGGACGTGATGCCAACCCATTGCGCCAACAGAAGAGTCCCAGTCATGGCGAAGCTCAATGTTGAAGTCACCCAACACCACCACCTTATCAATAGGGGGCACGACCTTCAAGTAGCCAAATAGGAGCAAATGAATGACGGAAGCATCACACACATCCATGGGCGCATAGGCCACCGCCACCATCATCACATGCTGGTTAGTAACCACCCTGAAACGAACTGAAAGCAAGCGAGGCCAAACTGCTAGAAAGAAAGCATGGCGCCTACTTCCATCTAAGCGAGATTAGGAGGCCCACCCCTTATTGACGCCCCACATCCCCGCTCAACCAAAGCACGGACTAGTCGCCCCCTTCCACAAGGATATGACACTCGCCCTTGCCCGGTCAATGCAGTTCATGTAGCCCATAGTGCTCAATGCTTAGATCTTTCAAGTACCCCACCAATAACACCAACTTTAGCTGCCCATCCACGCCCACCGCACATGTCTAAAGGTTGTACATAGCCAATCTAACATGATGCTTCCCAAGCTGGACAAGATGAGAAGATCGCAGATGGTGAACCATGGTCAAGTGGTTCCGTAGCTGACCATTGACCTATCACCGGCTAGCTAGCAACCCCCACATCATTATGGACAGGAGGCCAAGAGCCTACACACAATCATCAAACATGTCCTACCACACTTAAATATAATGTCAAATATAATGAATGTTACAATTATAAACAATATTGACCATTCATTATTGTAACAAGCCACTTCAAATTTGAAAATGAGCAAATGTGATGAAAATGTGATCAAATCAAATAATGGTTGCAATATGTGGGGATGGAAAAGGATGAGATTTCTTCTTGTGTAAATGCAAGGTGTAACTTGTGAGTAACAATGTCCATTTGTTATCAAACCTTGATTCAACTTATGTTAAATATTAAGAGTTTATTTTTTTGTAAAAGAATGATTATGTCATCTCACTATTCTTGCAAATAATATAAGGTTGAGATATTTTCCATGTCAAAAGAAAAAAGTTCATTATTATAAAATCCAAAATGGAGGAAATTTTCCAATGCCACTTAACAACATAGTTATTATTAGGGTTGATAATCCACATGTCACTACATTAGTACAAAAAATGGGGTGCAGTTCATTAGCCTAAATCATTATGAAACCTTAAACATGAAATAAGATCACCCCACCTTGCTCTACTTAAAGTTATGTCATTATAAGGTCATTATGTAATCATCATGTTTCATTATTAGGTGACACAATACATTATTAATTTAAATAATTAACTATACTAAATAAATTTATTATCATATTATTGTTTTAAGTACACAAAGTTATTCCACCTTAGGTTATTCTAGGTTCTTTTCACCCATTATAGATTATTACATGTTATTTTAATTTAGGTTATTATAAACTATTGAACCTTAGTTTATTTTAAATTGTTTTAAAGTGCATTCATGGTCGGGGTACCACAACAAAAATAATGGCACCCATTTGTCTTGTCACTATGAGAAATTGTGTGCATCGAAACCACACTACTTTGTAACTAAAACTCAAAAAAAAACTCATATACAACTATTGTGCAACTACCCCCCTAGAAATGATGTATTAATGCCACGTTAGAAAATTCATTAGTTGTATTATAATTGTAAGTGAATTGAAAATGGGTCTTCTATACAATAATTTAGACACATTGTACCTACGTATGTAGTTAAACCATGTTTGACTTTTTCAAGAGTTCCATGTGGCAATTATTTTTAAATTGTTGTAATTTATTTTTTAAATCAATAATTATGTTGCAACTAATGTGTATAATGTATATACATGCAATCATGCCACATGTCCAAATTTCCACCACACATTATGGGATACATTTGTAAATAGTTTGTAATTATGATTCCCATTGATACAATTAATACAACCACTAGTGGTCCAATATTAAAGTATTATTGTTCAACTATGTTATGATTATAATTCAACTAATTATAACACAATAAGGATTCATCAGTTATTTATATCTTCATCATATGTGCTTCATTTTGAATCATTTAAATGTTATGGGAACACTATTGTAAGCTCCAAAAATCATATTTCAAGTGCAAAGGAAAAGGAATAATGAAAAAATTATAGGAAGAAAAATAAACTTTCCAACTTATAAAACATTTTTTTTCCTTTCTTTCTTTCTATGGACCCATCATGCTTTTAAACCTCATAATGTTTTTTGTTTCCTATTCATTTTAAACAATTTAAAATGTTATAGGAGTGCCACCTAAAGCCTTACAAATCATCTTGGAACCTTAATAGCAACACACAAGGAATTTTTGGGGTGTTTGGGAACTGGCCTTTGTAGTGTTCAATCACTACTAAGAAATGCATACTAATTCACTCCAGGTTTCACTAGATTTTGAGTGAATTTGGACACTTTTACTTAGTGAAATTGTTAAACCCCTACTAAACAGGGACCAATCGTTACAAACAATGACTTGTTTCACTAGTACCTAATGAAACAAGGTTACTCTTAAATGAAATACAAATTTACTAAACCATTCACTTTTTAGTTAATTAACTAACGAGTATGAAAATCAATTAAATTTTAATTATTTAATATATAACATTATTGATAATTTCATGATTTTTAAAACTTATTATTTATTGAGACGTGTCACTACTTACGCTAGGTTAAAAACCTAGCCTAGGTAGGTAAGTAAGCCACGTAATCACCCTAAACACATATTCTACAAATTCAATAGGAAAACATTCGGTCAACATACCATTGTTGACCACACACAACACCACCCATGAAGTTTGATCCCTTGACCTTTGAAATGGAAGCAAACACCCTTACCATCAAGTTGTCCCACTTGTTGTGATAATATGTTAACATTACATTCTATTTATCAAATATTTCATTTTAAACATTACAAAAACATAAACTTTGAAAATTCATATCTTATTGAAATTTTGTTCAAATGAAATGATTCGAGTTTTTTTATAAAAAAAATCAATAATATGCATAATTACATTTATTTCCTTTTGAAAGTTTAAAATCATTTGAACAAAAAAAAACTTGAATATCATTATTCAATAACATTTCAATGACCATTCTTTTGAAAAATAAAAGTTTAATAAATGGATAATTTTTTTGTTAATATAATAATATTACTTATGTTAAGTTATTTTCAATTATTATATGACTATTTTTTATTTGATTGAAATTATTTCACCTTACATTATTTATCATTATTTATGGTTATTTTTAATTACTTTTGGTTATTGACGGTTATTTCACCTTATGTTATTATTGGAAATTCTAGATTATTATAAACGATTTCACCTTAAGTTATTTTTGTCTATTATAAATTATTTCACCCTAAATTATTTTTGGCAATCTTAAGCAATTCTAATATATGGCTATTGGTTATTCTTTTATTAATGCGATCAGTGGTTATTAATGGCTATTGGTACCTATTCTATTTGTGTCTATTAATGTTTTTAATGGTTATTTTTCTAATAATTATTGGTGGTTATTCGATTAATGGCCATTAGTCGTTATTCTATTAATGGCTATTGGTGGCTATTCTAGTAATGACTATTAGTGGCTATTATATTAATCTCTATTAATGGCTATTGGTGGATATTAGTGATTATTAATATTTAATTAAGAAATACGTGACTATATAATGAAAAAAAATAATGTACCAAATAAAATATTTCATGAATGTAATGGTCATTCAAAGTGTTGTCTTGAAAGTGATTTTGGGGCAACATTCCTTTTGTGTACCCCAACCATGAATGTACCCTCTACCTTAATCTTGATTATTGTAAGTGATTTCACCCTAAACTATTGTACCCAAGGCTATTTTAAATTATTTTAAATTGTCCCACCTTAGGTTATTCAAGATTATTCCACTTTAGGTTATTTTTGGTTATTTTACCTTAAGTAATTATAGGTTATTTAAGTTATTATATAAGCTATTATACCCAAAATTATACTTAAAATTAAAATATAGGCTAAAATTAACCTATTATTATTCCTTAGAATAATTTAAAATAATAAAAAATAATGGAAGAAGAAATATAACCAAACATATGATAGTTAAAAATAACCCAAAGTTTAATAACCTAAATTATCATACGGTACATAATAATTTATAATAGCCAAAAAATAGATAGGATAAAATATTTTTAAATAAGTTAAGGTGGAATAGTTTTAAATATCCAAAAAAAAAAGTAATTATAAAATAACCTAAAATAACTTAAGGTGAAATAAGATAAAATAACATATAATGGATTAGTTTTAAATAATCAAAAATAACATGGGGTGGGTTAATTTTAAATAACTATGAAAACATTTAGGGTATTTAATAACATGGAATAGCTACTGTGAAGTAGTAAAAAATAATCGAGAATATTCTAAAATAAAATAATTTAAGATAGCCCAAAGTGAATATTTAAAATAGTTAAAGACAACTTAAGACTACCCTATGGTAACTTAAGAATGATCTATAGTACTCAAAAATAACCTAGGGTGGAATAACACAAAATAATTGAAAATAACGTAAATTATAATAAATTTTGATAACCTATGTTGAAAATAACCTAAACTTGAATAACCTACAATAACTTCTAGTGTGATAGTTTGAAATAATTATAAACAATTTAGGTCGGATTAACTCAAAATAACTTAAGGTACAATAACCTATAATAACCAAAGGTGATATAATCAATAATATCCTAAGGTAAATTAACTTAAATAACCTACGATAAAATAACATTAAAAAAACTAAGAATAACTTTAAACTAACCTAAAATCCTAGCCTATGGTAATGTAAAAATAACATAGTTAAGGAAGTTTACATTAATTTAAGAAAGCCTAAGATTAATGTGGGAATTTAGTTTATGGTAGCTTACATATAAATTAAGAAAAAAATGAGCATAATAATATGCATGGACAAATCATTTCACTTAATCAAATTGTGGTCCAATGGTTATAGCTTGGACTTATTCCTTAAATATGGAGGTGAAGGGAAATGAGAGGTTTAGGCTTTCACATTTGTATTATAAGTTAGTAAGTTAAATGGCCTATGTTAATTTAGGTGACTAGGCTAGGTTCCTAGGTGCATAACCTAGCTTAGGTGCTTAAATTCCTAACCTAGCTTAATTATGAATTAGGAAGCTACCTTAATGAATTAACTATTAATGAATTTGATTATAGTAAAATCACTTATGTGTAATAATTGGTTTTCATTCATTAGGGTGTTAATCATTTTCATTGTGATAAATTTGTCCAAGTTCATTCAAAATTTACTAAAATATATTGTGAATTTGAACACATTGGTGTAATGCTAATTTTAGTTTGTCAAATATTGAGGTTGTGGAAATTCTTGTTTTCCCTATTTAGATTTTGTTCAAGCATTACGATTTGATCACGTAATTGTAATTCATAAAATGTAAAATGTATTATTGTTGTGGTTGTGCAAATGCATGGTCATGTGAATGAAAAGTATGAAATTTTTATTGATGAAACCAAACCAGAAAACATCAAAATTATTTCCCTTTAAAAAGAGTTTTCCTCTTCTTAAAAAGAAATATTGGTAAATTTGTTTTCCACATGTCCCATTATTTGTTAAAAAAACATGTCATTAACTATTTATGGTGAGGTGAAATTGATTTCAACTTCAACCTTTATCGTAATCATTTTAATACCATCATTACAACAATATGTGTCCAAGTTCATTCTATGTTTCACTATATTTTGAATGAAATTGGACAAATTTACAATGGTGAAAGTGAACAACCCTTTATAAATGGGGATTAGTTGTTACATACAAGCAAATTCACTAATAATTAATTGAATTCACTAGTAATTAAATCATTAATAATAAAATAACAAGTAAATCATTAATAATTAATTATGCACCTAAGCTAGGCACTTGAGAACCTTCATTAAGCTACATAGCTTAAATTAAAACCTAGCCAACTTAAACACCTTGCCTACCAACCTAGGGTGTGAAGGTTTAAACCCTTCACCTATTTTCACCTCCATGTTTAAATCACAAGTCCTTAACCATTAAATCACTATTTAAATGAATGAATCTATCATCACATATTATTATGCACACTTTTTTTTTACCGAAACTATTCTTGGTAATTATACCATAGGCTATTCTATTGTACCACATTATTGGTTATTTTACATTGTTTTACCATAGGCTATTCTTGCCAATTTTTTATTATTTTATCATAGGTTATTCTATCATACCTCATTGTTGTCATGAATGACATTGTTAGCATCATTGCCAGCATCATCGTTAACATCATTGTTAACATCATTGTCAACATCATTGTTAAATCATGCTTTTAGTTCACTATCAATTAAGTTAATTATTAGTTCATTCCTAGTTCACTCTTAGTTCACCCTTAATACACTCCTAATTCACTCTTAGTTTAGTCATGGGCCACATAAATAAATATGGGCCACACATGGGTAGTCATAGGGCACACATGGGGATGCAACTTCCATGGAGGCTTCTTTGAATTAGGTCCCCAAGGCGTATAATTAGAGGTATGACCTTTAATTACCTTTAGTTTGCTCAATGTTAATTTTGGGTATGTTCGTTACTACAAAATGTGGGTGCAGTTCACTAGACTAATGAATTCACTACTTCCCCACTAAGTCCTATCCACTATAATTGGTGAATTCACTCATAATCCAATGAAATCACTTGGTGTACAATGACACCTTTTGTTGTAATGGTTTTTTTTGTCACAACCTTGTTTTTTTTTTTTTTTTCATTATTGCAATAAAATCTTATTGGATTTTTGTTTTACACATGTTGTGTTCTTGAATTCATATTTTCTTGTTTTGCGATCTAGATTTGAAATTAGGCCTAGCTATGTTCTCATCTTGGTTTAAGAAATCTTACAAACTTGGTTATTATTATGCCCATTACAATTATTAATTATTATATGTTATTTCACCATAGGCTATTGTTGGTTATTTTAAGTTATATTACAATAGTTTATTAATGGTTATTCTATTATAAGTTATTGGTAATTATTTTATTATAAGCTATCATTGGCTATTATAGTTTATATTACCATAGACTATTGATGTCTATTTTATTATAGGTTATTAGTAGTTATTATAGGTTGTATTACCATAGGCTATTGGCTATTATATTATAAACTATTGTTAATTATTTTAAGCTATTTCACCCTAAGCTATTATTGGCTATTATATTGTAGGTTACTATTAATTATCTTAAGTCATTTTACCATAGGTTAATATTAGTTATTCTATGTTATTTACCATAAACTACTTTTGGTTATTATATCATAGGTTATTGTTGTTTATCTTATCATAGGCTATTGTTGGATATTATATCATAAACTATTTTTGGTTTTCTAAGCTTTTATCATAGGTGATTATTGACTATTGATGGATGTTTTACAATAAAGTATGGTTGGCTATTATATCATAAGTTGTTATTGGTTATTTTATTTTAGGCTAAATTATTGAATATTCTATCATTAGCTATTATTGGTTATTTTTAGCAAAATTTATATTGGTTATTCCATTATAAGCTATTGTTAATTATTTTATCATAGGTGACACACCCCACACTCTTTAAAAGATTCGAATGTGAATTTGAAAAAGAAAACATTGAAAGAATAAAAAGTTGGGGTACATTCTTTAGCTCGCAACACAAACCAAACAACAAATTGATTAATGCATGGTTGGAGCACTTTTGGTGCATGGATGAATCACGAACATACACAGACCCATAAAATTCACCATGGCCCGGACTTGGGGAAACCATCACTTTCCCCATTATAGTATTTTTTCTATGATTAGCAATGGGGGTTGCATCCAAATGTCATTTTGTCCCGAAACTTTCAAGTTGCGAGTCTTGAAACTCCCAAAATTAAAACTTTTGGCACTTTGGAAGGCCATACCTTCTTGTGTAGAACTCCAATTGAAATGAGGTTTCAAGCAAAGTCGTAGACGTTGTCAAATAATTTTCAATGATATGTGGCACAACACCCACACACACATATTTTAGGGCGATTCCTAATTTTTAGTGGTCAAAAGTCAAATTGACACTTTGATTCCTAACCTTTTTTTTGGCCATAACTTGTGTTTTAAGTACTCAAATGGGTCATGTAAACCCATTTCAAACATCTAAGATTCAAAATATTTCCAATGGTATAATAAACTCTTTAGTCAAATGAATTTTGAAATACCTTTTTGAAGACTTGAAACTCCATAGGGATTCCAACTCCCAAAGTAGGAATCCACTTGGGAATGTGTGGGTTCATTCCCTCACACTCCCATGAGTGCAAATGTGGCTCTTGGGTTGCACTATTGGCTCCCACCTTTCCATGCTTTTGCCTTGGTTGCAAGCCCAAGGCTAGGGTCATGACAATAGTTTTAAGCATGGTTATAAAGTGGATTGAAAAATATGTCCACCCAAATATAAATTTTAAATATGGTAAATTTTCAACATAAACATAAGAAAGTAGGTTCTAATGTTGCCTTCATGTTTCCATTGAGTTTTGACGAGTTGAACTTTTTTCAAACATCTAATTAAAACAAAACCTTGGACATGTGTTAAAGATGAATATATACTTGAATTTAATATAAAATTTCTTAATTTCACAATAGAACATTACGCAATTATAATGATATAAATTTAGATTCAATTAAAGTATAATGACATTTAAAATATTCATGACAAAAGAAAAAACACCCAAAACATAATATCAAAACTATTAACCCAATTTTAGCCAAAAACACAAATTTTAGTTTAATAATATATTAGGATTGTTCAAGTTAGGTTTATTAATGTTAAATGGACAAATGCTATCGATATAAATTTACATTCTCAACTTAATGATAGCCAAATATTGAAACACATTTAAACAATACAAAAAAAAACTCAAATTGTGAAGGAAAAATACCATAAAATCACTTTCACCGATCATTAAATAGCTTAATGATATAAAATATATATAAAAATATCCATGTGTATTTTGTTAAATTTTATGGTTCAAATACCAATTGATGCAATTAATTCCAACAATTTTGAAAATGATATAATCAATTATTCCTATCATTAAAACTTCACAACTTGATAATGTGTTAATTTACAAAAGGAAAAACACTTAATAATAAAAAGAAAATTGAAAAACTAATTTTGATGCATCAACACTTTTATAATGAAAACACAATTCCTTTTATTATGATATTATATAGATTAGAAGAATGTCTTGTAACTCCTGAAGAGGTAATAAAAATTGCACCAATACATTTTTTTAGTACAATCTTTTTGTAAGTTGAACAAATATTTGACCAAGAACATGAAAAGCCCTATTTGTGTGACTCCTAGTGAAGAATATTAACCATTAGGATTGTTTTGAGATGTCAAATGTGAATAATATAACTATCATAATGTTTTTTTTTGGAAAAGGACAATCATGTGAATTACAAGCAAATCATTTTTCCTAAAAAAATGTTTAGAAAATTTAACAAATGTAGATAAAAAATTTCCATACCACATTGCAAATCTTTTTTTCAAAGACATCAAGTTTTAATTCATTTTATTTTATTTTCATCTTTGGTTTGTGTTCACAAAGCACAATTACAAGGTCAACATCTCAATGCAAAAGATGTTGTTGACAAATCTAAGTTGATTAATATAATAAGTTCATGTTAACAAAATATAGTAAAGATATCTACTAGGATATTAAGAGGTTTTGCCAACTATTCGCTTCTATAAATGTTAATAATATTTTTACAAATGTTAATTGATTAATACTAGTTATAATATATTATAATGGTTGAATAGTTATAATAAATATAAAGGCATTAAAAGGATGGTCATTTTGACCTTTGTTAGTGTTAAGCAATTAATTGGTCATTAATTATTTTATTAATTATTAAATTAGTACGTGGTTCATATTTGAAGGACACTACAAATAAATGTCTAGATTAACAATTAATTTTTAGTCGTAATTACCACATGTGATTTGTAATAGGGCCTAGTCGCTTTGGACAAGTCACATAAAATTCTAGTTGCAAAAGATAATACGTGGCATTAAATTGTAATTTGGCAATCACATAAAGATGTGACTTACATGAACTTTTCATCCATCCGAACTAACTTACGTGACATCATCATCATTTTGTGACTAATTTTATGACTTAACAATGTAATCACATATATATATGAAAATATTATAATTATAATTATAATTATGAATTTTATTTAATTCAACCTACACCATGTTGACACATGTCATTACATAGGGTAGGCTTTAAAAATTAATTTAAGTTGCTAGGTAGGCCAATTATTGTGTATACCTAAGTTCACTTAGTAGGGAATTAACCAAGTTCATTACGTAGGTGAAGAATATTCATTCAATATCCAAGCATTTATTACCACCCACGATGTCATTTGTGGGAAATGATCCTTGAACTTTGAAGATGGAGATGAATTCCTTTATGACCAAGCCACCCCACTTGTTGTGACAAAAAAATAATTTTGTGGAACTATAAATTTTATTATGTTTTACACATATAATATTTACTTCTTAATTATAATTTATGTACAAATTAAGTATGTTTTTTCACATTTCAAACCTCTATTTGATCAAGGAAATTATATAATTTCATTTATAATAGATCATAATTGTACCAATAGAATGTAATTTAGATGTTTGATATATAATTTATTCACTATATAATGTTTATAGATGGGTCATAATTTACTCCTACTTATTGCCTATTTAATAGATTAATTCAAAGCCTACGTAATTGATTAATTACACCTACTACCCAAACCCCAACCTATTTAATAAATTAATTACATAGCTTAATTATATAAATATAAATACAAATAAAGTATTATACATCAACTCGATATAATACCTACTATTCAGCCCACATACATATTGCCTACTACTTAATTAATTAATTAACTAAAAAACACTATGACATATCAACCAGAATTTTGACATTATAATTTGATTTAGAATAACTTTAAAGTTAAATCAAATCACATCTTAATTTTTGCCATTTTTCAAATATATTCTATATATGGCTATTGGTGATTATTCTATATATGGTTATTGGTGATTATTCTATATATAGTTATTGGTGATTATTCTATATATGGTTATTGGTGATTATTCTATATATGGCTATTGGTGACTATTGTATTAATGGCTATTGGTGACTATTCTATTAATGGCTATTGGTGACTATTATATTAATGGCTATTGGTGACTATTCTATTAATGGCTATTGGTGACTATTCTATTAATGGCTATTGGTGACTATTCTATTAATGGCTATTGGTGACTATTCTATTAATGGCTATTGGTGACTAT
>Ga0116226_10003894_pt1 | contig 13164 bp, 16 predicted proteins | sample S1TSphfallax_FD_89692 | JGI IMG/M metagenome (GOLD analysis project Ga0116226, IMG submission 89692) | Host-associated microbial communities from peat moss isolated from Minnesota, USA - S1T2_Fa - Sphagnum fallax MG | ecosystem: Host-associated > Plants > Peat moss > Unclassified | place: USA...
GCGTCGGCGCGGTCAACTCGACGCGCAGTTCGCGCGGCGTCGGATAGAGCACGCTGAAGGTCTCGAGCGACGCGTCCCAGCCCCAGTCGCGAAATTTGGCGAGTATGAATTCGGCGTTGTCCTTGTCATGCGGGCTGCCGACCTGATTGGGCGCCGAACTCAGGCGCTGCAACCACTCGCGTTCCTCCGTCGCGGACAGATCCTCGTCGAAGCGCGCTTCGAGCGCGGCTTCGACACCGACTCCGGACGCCGGGAAACCCTCCATGGCGGGACCGTCGGCCGGACTCTCGGCGGCGGCGCAGACCGCCATGCAGAGCATCAGTCCGGACACGAGCGCACCGCTTCCGCGAACCATCGGCTGCATGATCACCCCTTTGGATTTTCTTCCGCCCCGCTCAGTCACGAATTCCCGACCCGCGATTCATCAGAGTCACTGCGAGAGTGAACATGAACACCGCGGCGCCGATCATGATCGCATAAGCGAGCCGCAGGTCGACATCCGAGGTGTCGAGAAACCCGTAACGAAATGCACTGACCATGTAGAGAATCGGATTCAGATGCGACACGACATGCGCCCAGTCCGGCAGCATGTTGATCGAATAGAACACGCCCCCGAGATAAGTGAGCGGCGTCAGGATGAAGGTCGGAAACCACGAAATCTGGTCGAAGTTTTTCGCGAACATCGCGTTCACGAATCCGCCGAGCGAAAACACGATGGCGGTCAGCAGGACCGCGGTGATCGTCGCGAACACGTGGGCGAGCGGCAGATGCGTGAAAAACAGCGCCACGACCGTCACGACGGCGCCGACCAGAGCGCCGCGCATGACGCCGCCGCCGACGTAGCCGCAGACGATCAGCCAGTTGGGCAGCGGCGACACCAGCATCTCCTCGACGTGTTTGCCGAACTTGGCACCGAAAAACGAGGAGACCACGTTGCCGTAGGCATTCGTGATCACGGACATCATGATCAGCCCGGGTGCGATGAACTGCATGTAATCGTAGCCGCCGACCTGACCGACCCGCTTGCCGATCAGGCTGCCGAAAATGATGAAATAGAGCGTCACGGTGACCGCGGGCGGCACGATCGTCTGCCCCCAGATGCGCACGATGCGGCCGAACTCCCGGATCAGGATCGTCTTGAAGCCGATCCACTCGGCGCGCGCGACCGACGCCGTGGCGCTCATGGTGCGGCGTCCTCTGCGAGCGGCGGCGCGGCGGCGGCCTCACCCCCCTGCCTTTCGCCGGCGTCGACGAGTCGGATGAACAACTCCTCGAGGCGGTTCACTTTGTTGCGCATGCTGCCGACTTCGATTCCCTGCGCGCTCAGGCGGGCGAAGATGTCGTTGAGGCTCTGTCCCTTGGTCACCTCGACCTCGAGTGTCTGGCTGTCCGGCATCGTGATCTTGAACCCCGGCAACTGCGGCAGCGCCGTCACCGGCGAGCGGAAGTTGAACACGAAGACCTCGGTCTGCAGCTTGCGCAGCACATTCGCCATGTTGTCGCGCTCGATGATGCGCCCGCGGTCGATGATCGCGATGTTGCGGCAGAGATTCTCCGCCTCCTCCAGATAGTGGGTCGTGAGGATGATCGTCGTGCCGCGCGCGTTGATGTCGCGCAAAAATTCCCACATGGACCGGCGTATCTCGATGTCGACTCCGGCAGTCGGCTCGTCGAGGATCAGCAATCTCGGTTCGTGCATCAAGGCCCGGGCGATCATGAGCCTGCGTTTCATGCCGCCGGAGAGAGAGCGCGCAATCGAGTTGCGGCGATCCCAGAGCTGCAGCTGCTTGAGATATTTCTCGGCGCGCTCGCGTGCCAGCGGGCGCTCGATGCCGTAGAAACCCGCCTGGTTCACGACGATCGTGAATATCGTCTCGAACTGATTGAAGTTGATCTCCTGGGGCACGACGCCGATGCAGGACTTCGCGGCCGCGAGATCCGTGTCGAGGTCATGCCCGAAGACGCTGACCGAGCCGCCCGTCTTGTTGACCAGCGAGGTGACGATGCCGATCACCGTGGTCTTGCCGGCGCCGTTCGGACCGAGCAGCGCGAAGAAGTCGCCGACGTCCACCTCGAGATCGATGCCGGAGAGCGCCTTGATGCCGTTTTTATAGGTCTTCGTGAGCTGGCGTAGGACTAGGGCTTGCATAGGAGCCGCGTAGCCTAAACCTCGCGAGGCTATGCCCGCAATGGCAATTGCACCGCCGCCGCAAGTTGGATACCGTACAGTCGCACGCGTTGCAGCCGGCTCTCATCCCGCCCTTCCGCCGCCGCGGCGAGCGCCGACCAGTAACGATCTGAGTCACGCCAGCGTGCCGAAAGACAGCCGGCCTCGCTCTGCGCCAACTCCGGGAGGGCAGAGACCGGCACCAGCGCGAACGCCGCGCTCGTGAGTGCGTGCATGCCGAGCACCAGTTGCGGCGCCAGCCGCGGTCCGCCGACGCCGGACGACGCGGCGACGTGCCATGCGAAAAAGAGCGCAAGCCGCAGGAACTCGGTTACCTCGTCGCCGCCGGCGGCGCGCGGCTTCGGTGCGCGATCGGCCACGTCGGCGACCTGCGTCGTTCCGGTCTGGCGCAAACGCGCCTGCCAGTGCGCCGCGTCGTGCAGGCGCACGTCGAACAAGGCGTAGGGACAGCAGGCGACGGTGTCCTTTTGTGCCGCCGAGAGCCGCGCCAGCCGCACGTGCACACCTGAGTCCGTACAGCGCAAATCGAGGAAGCGTCGGTTGAGTGCGCACAATGAGCCGATTTCCCGGCTGAAATCTGCTGCGCAGCGGCTGCCCGCGCGCGGACTCCAACGGTCGAGGGTTGCGTCCTGCATGATCTCGATCCTCCATGACTTCGGTCAGCCCCGTTGCGGCGCGATTCGCACCCGCTCGCATTTCGGTACGAATACGCCACGATTTGCGCGCGTCGGCCGGGTGGTAATCACGCTAACTTTGTGATTAATTCTTGTCAAATTCTTTTTTCAAGATGTTGCCGACGACCGCGTCGCAGGAGCATTCCCATGAGAGTGACAGACGATCGTTACACGCGGGATCGACAGCGATTCGATCTCGCCTGGCGCCTGATCCATCACGAGGCGCGCACGCTCACGATTCGCGCCTGGACCGGTCTCAGCGACGACCGCATCCGCAAGCTGTATCGCAGCTATGTGGCGGCCAGCGGATCGCGCCGCGTCTGCCGACACCGCGGCAAATCGCCGCGCCGGATCGCTTTTTTCTTCCGCAGCCCCGACCACCAGTTCCATGCGGCGCAGCTGTCGAGCTTGTACCTGCTCTATGGCCTGTTGTGCGGGAACTTCCTCGGGGTCGAATCGCGTTATCGCGTCGGGTCGCTGGAATCCGGAGCACTGCTCTGCGAAGCCTACGAAGCCTATCTCGCGCTGCATGCGCCGGCGCGCATCTCGTTCGAGCATGCCTGGTTCCTGCTGCTTGCGCTCGCGCGCCGGGAAGAGCTCGCGCTCTCGCGCTGCGAGCGTTGCGACGGAGTGCAGCTTTGCGATCTGCTCGCGCGGTGCGGGACCCCATGCGTCAACTGCAGCGGGTCCGTCGGCAGCGACGCTTGTTTGTAGACCAGGCAGATACTCCATAGTAGAATTTTGTATACCAGGGTAGAACAGTAGCTACCGAGGTAGATGCATGAGTTTGAACATCAAGGATCCTGAAGCCCACGAACTCGCGCGGAAGATCGCGCAGCGGACCGGCGAGACCATGACTCGGGCAGTTACCGAAGCGTTGCGCGAGCGCCTTGCACGGCTTGACCGCGCAGAGAAACCGGAAGCCACGGCGGATGATCTGCTTGCCATCGGACGTCGTTGCGCCGCGACATTGAAGGGCAAACCCGCCGATCATGGTTCACTGCTCTACGACGAACGCGGTTTGCCGAAGTGATCGTCGACACCTCCGCGATCATCGCGGTTCTGTTCAACGAGGACGACGCCGCAACATACGCCGAAGCGATCACACGGGCTGATTCATGCCGCATGTCGGCCGCGACGTTCGTCGAAACCGCGATCGTCGTCGAGGCGCAGACGAGGAACAACGGCGGCCGCCAACTCGATGCATTCATCCGGCGAGCATCAATCGGTATCGAGTCGGTCACCGAAGAGCAAGCATACATGGCGCGCCAGGCGTTCATTGATTTTGGCAAAGGGCGGCACCGCGCCGGCCTGAATTATGGGGACTGCTTTGCCTACGCCCTCGCCAAAACGACGGGTGAACCTCTGCTGTTCAAGGGAAGAGATTTCGCGCAGACGGATCTCGTCGCTGCCCGATAGAACCGCGCGTCAATGGCGGCGCCCGGCGCCGAACTCCGCGCGAGGCCGCCATCGGGGCGCCCTCTCCCTGTTAGAATGGCGGTGATGGAGCGTCGAAACATTTTCGCGGGTCCTTACCTCGACCGCAGCGCCCATATGCGCGAGGATCCGACCTGGTTCGAGACCGCGCTGGCTGACCCGAACAGCCGTGTCGTTCCGGTTTGGCAGTCCCGCAACCTCGTCACCGAGGGCGATGAGGCGCGCGCGGTCCTGCTCGAACTATCCGCGGTGCCGCCGAAAGCGGCCACTTCCGACAGCCTGATTCTGCTGGGGCGATTCGGCGACCGCTATTGCTTCGCCTACGAATTCGAGGCCATCGATGCGCCGCGGCTCGCCCTCGGTGCCGGCTTCGAAGATCTGCGCCTGCTCGCATCGCGCCTGCCCGCCGAAGAGGCGGGCTTGCTCGCTTACGCACGGGCGATGCTCACCTGGAGACGACGGCATCGCTTTTGTGGCACCTGCGGCGCGCCGACGGTGTCAAGCCGCGCCGGTCACGCGCTGGTCTGCAGCAATGCATCCTGCCGCGTCGAGCAGTTTCCGCGCATCGATCCGGCCATCATCGTCCTGGTCAGCGACGGAGAGCGCGCCCTGTTGGGACGCCAGGCGGCGTGGGCACCCGGCCGCTATTCGACGATTGCCGGCTTCGTCGAACCGGGCGAATCCCTCGAGGACGCGGTGGCGCGCGAGGTCCTCGAAGAAACCGGCATCTACGCCGATCGCATCGTCTACCACTCCTCGCAACCCTGGCCGTTCCCAGCCTCGCTCATGCTCGGTTTCACGGCGAATGCCGTTTCGACGGAGGTTCGCCGCCGTGACGAGGAGCTCGAGGATGCGCGCTGGTTCACGCGCTCGCAGCTGGCCACCGGCTTGGTTGTCCTGCCGCCGCGCCAGTCGATTTCGTTCTCACTCATCGAACATTGGTTCGACGCCGGATCGGCCGGCAAACTGCGCGATGTCCAGGGACATGAACCCTGGCAGCGGCCGCGCTGACCCGCCGTCGCCAAGTCACCCGCGCCTCAGTGGCGGATCCGTTCCCAGTGCCCGACCTTGAGCACCCAACCATCGCCCTGCCGGACCCAGGTGTGAGGCACCCAGCGACGCCCCGGACGACCGGCGGCCCAGTGGCCCGGCACCCATTCGTGGCGGCTGCCGACCCAATTCCAATACCCGCTCAACCAGATCTCGCCGGTCGCCGGCGGCTCACCGACGATCTCGTCGCGTGGCGGCGGTGGAGCGACCAGCACGACGCCGTCGACGTCATGGCGCTGATCGGGCTCGATGCAACCGCCGGCCAGCGTGGTCGCGAGCAACGTCGCGGCCAGGATCGATCGACGCCAAGTCGAATCAAACATGCGCACGCCCTACGTGTGGATCCGAATCGCGTCCGAGCGGTGCCTCGCAGCGACCGCTCGGACACCGCACAGAGGCCAACATCAAGGGGCTGATGGCTCCAAACCCGCAGAGGGCGTGGATTCAGGCGCTGTCGTGACCGGAGCGGGGACAGGCGCGACGCTTGGGGCTGGCGCTGCCGCCACGGCGGACTTCTTCTTCGCAGCCTTCTTCTTCGCAACCTTTTTCTTTGGTTTCGCGACGACTTTCTTCGCGGCGGCCTTCGCTTTTTTCTTCGCAGCCTTCGCCACGACCACCTTCTTTTTCGGCACCGGCTTCTTCGCCACCGCTTTCTTCTTTGCTTTGGGTACCGGGCGCTTCTTCGCTTTGCTCTTCTTTGCCATGGTCAGTCTTCTCCTCGCAGGTCGATCCAATCCTCATAGCGAGAGTAGCCCCGAAAAAGTCCGCTGTCATCTGCGTTGCATGCTGGAGTTGCGCGAGCACATTGCGTAGGCTCCCGATCACTCACCGCCATGACGAATCCACCCCTCCGACCTTTCCACGACGTTTGGCTCAAGCCCCGCCGTGTCTTTCGCGAACTCGCGAGCTCGCCGATCGGCGGCATCGATTACCTGCTCGCGGCCGCGCAAGGTACGGTCAACTGGCTGGCGCTGGCACGCGGGGAATCTCTGGGGAAAAGCACTTCGGTGCTGCAGATCATCGGCACGGCGCTCGCGTTCGGGTCGATCGCCGGCGTCTTGAGTTTCTTTTTGATGGCGGAAGTATATCGACGGCTGGCGCGAAGCTTGGGCGGCGAGGCGACTCGTGCGCAAGTGTTCCACGTGCTCGCCTACAGCGGCATCCCGATGGTCGTTTCGCTCGGGGCTTGGCTGCTCACCGCATCCCTGGTGGGGCAGCCGGCATTCCTCGAAACGCCCTCCGCCAATTTGGACCGATTCGTAGTGTTGCTGCTCGACGCACAATTCGCGGCGCACGTGTCCTTGGTGCTGTGGAGCGGCCTGCTGCAGATCATGGGGCTCAGCGAGATCGAGCACATTTCCGTGCCGCGCGCCTTGGGACTGTGCCTGTTCGGGCAGCTCCTGGTCGCCTTGCTAGCAGTCGTGCTCGCGCTGCTGCTCGAGGGCGGCCAGCCCGCTTGAGGTCAGCCGGCCGGGCTTGCGGCTTGCGCGGACTCGGCAGCAGCCGGGGTCGGCCCCTTGGGTGCTGCAGAACCGCCGAGCCGCTTGATGACCAAGCGCGCAACTGCAGCCGGCTTGCGCGCGGCTTTTTGCGCGGGTGCCCCGGAGTGGCTCGCGGCGCTCTTCGGTGCGGTTCGCGCGCTCGGCTTGGCGGAGGTTTTTGTCTTCTGGACCGGCGCCGCCGCCGGGCGCTTGCCCCCCGCCTTGACCGCCGCCGCCACGGGCTTGAGTGTGGCCGGGGTCTTGAGCTTCTTCTTCGCGCTTCCCGCTTTTGCGGCGACCGGCGCTTGCAGGGCGGTCTTTGCCGCCTCGGCCTTCTTGCGCGCCTGCTTCGCGGCCTTCTTTGTGAGTTTGGAAGTCTTGCGCGCTTGTTTCAGTTGCGCCTTTGCCCAGCGCACTTGTTTTTTGGCGGCCTCGGCGACTTCGAGCGCCTTGTCGGCCGCCTGACCGAGTCGCTTGGCCTCGTCGGCTTTCTTGGGTGTAGCCGCGGACGTCACTGCAGTAGCCACGATTCACCTCGATCCGAAAGAATGAAGGCCGTTCAGCTTAGCTGCGCGCTTCACGACTGTCACGCTTTTGTCATGAAGTCCGTCAGCCGAGCACGGCGTAGAGAAAAGCACGGATGTCGGCGACCTCAGGGTTGCAGACGGAGTGGCCCATTGGATACTCGTGCCAATCGACTCGGTAACCCAGCCCGCGCAGGTGATCGCGGGACTCGAGGCCGAATGCCAGCGAGAGGGTCACATCGTCCCGTCCGTGCGCCATGAATATGGGCACGTCCTGATTGGCCGGGCCACGTTCCGCCGCGAGCCGATCGGGTAGCGGCAGATAGCAGGACAGCGCCAACACGCCTGCGAGGCGCTCGGGATAACGCGGAGCCGTATAGAGAGATACCGCTCCGCCCTGGGAAAAGCCCGCGAGCACGACCCGCGATGCCGGGATGCCGCGCGCCGCCTCGCGCGCGATCAGTTCGCGCACTCGCGCATCGGCATCCCAGAACCCGGCGAGGTCTTCCGCCGCGCGCCGGTCGAGACCTTTGAGATCGTACCAGGCCCGCATGGGCAGGCCACCGTTGAGGGTCACGGGACGTATCGGTGCGTGCGGAAAGACGAAGCGCCAGGCGCGTTCACCGCGCGCCACGATCTCCGGCACGAGAGGCTCGAAATCGTGCCCATCGGCGCCGAGACCATGCAGCCAGATGATGGCGGCAGTGGGTGAGGTTGCCGTTTCGATGTCGATGGTGTCCAGCACGGTGCCGAAGGGTAGCAGGTGCTCAAGGCTCCGCGCGAATCGACAGTCGCCGCCATCGTGTTGCGTGGGTTTCGCCTTGACAGGTTCTGCATTTTTATGCATTATGCGCGCGATTTTATGCAATAGACCGGAATCATGCTGCCCGACAGTCTCGACAACACCAGCGCCCCAGCGCGCCGCACGCTGCTCGCGAAGATCATTCGCGAACGGTCCGTGGGGCGGCAGGCGGAGCTCGTGGCGCTGTTGCGGCAACTCGGCTTCGAGGCGACCCAGTCGAGCGTGAGCCGTGATTTACGCGAACTCGGCGTGGCCAAAATCGGCGCTCGCTACGTGCTTCCGGAGAACGGGCTTGCTGACAACGCGGGTACGCCGAAAAGCCATTTTTCCACGCTGCGCCAGTTCGTCCATGAACGCATGACGGCGGGCGTCAATCTGACCGTGCTCAAGACCCGCGTCGGTTCGGCGCAAAGCGTCGCCGTGGCGATCGATGCCGCGCGATGGCCGGAAGTCGTCGGCACGATCTCCGGCGACGACACGATATTCATAGCAACGGCGGGGGCGCACGAGCAGGCACAGCTCGGCGAGCGTCTTCGCGCCACATTCGGAATCTAAACCCCCATGACTTCGACAACGACCGCGGGCGCCGAGCCCATACTCCTCGCTTTTTCCGGCGGCTTGGACACCTCGTTCTGTGTTCCCTGGCTCAAGGATACCTATCGGCGTCCGGTGATCACCGTGACCGTCGACACCGGCGGCATCGACGCGGAGGCGGCCCGCTCGCTCGCCGAACGGTCGCAACTGCTCGGTGCCTCGGCGCACCACCTCATCGACGCACGCGCGGCGTATTTCGACCAGGTCCTGAAATTCCTGATCATGGGCAACGTACGCCGCGGCGGCCTGTACCCTCTTTGTGTCGGCGCCGAACGGGTGCTGCAGGCGCAGACGATCGCGCAGATCGCCGGCAAGCTTGGCACGACCATGGTCGCCCACGGCTGCACGGCGGCGGGTAACGATCAGGTACGTTTCGAAGTCGCGTTGCGTACGCTGGGACCGCAACTCGAGATCATCGCGCCCGTGCGCGACCGGGCGTTCAAGCGTCCCGAGCAGCTGCAATATTTGCAGGATCACGGCTTGCCGATCCCGCCCTTCGGCGCCGCCTATTCCGTGAACCGGGGTCTGTGGGGGGTGACGATCGGCGGCAAGGAGACCCTGACCTCGGCGGCTTCGATCCCCGACAGCGCCTGGGTATTGTCCAGAGACGCGTTCACGCATCCGCGCGCGGCGGAGCGGCATACGATCGGTTTCGAGCGTGGGATACCGACCAGTCTCGATGGGGCGCCCGCCGCGCCGGTCGCCATCATCGAGACCTTGGAAACGCTCGCGGGACCCTTCGGTATCGGCCGCGGAATCCATCTGGGCGACACCGTGATCGGCACCAAGGGCCGGGTCGCCTTCGAAGCACCGGCTGCCGACGTCCTGCTGACGGCGCATCGCGAACTCGAAAAGCTGGTGCTCACCGGCCGGCAGGCGCGCATCAAGGAGACCCTGGCCCAGCCCTATGGTGATTTGGTCCACGAAGGCCAGCATCTCGACCCGGTTTGCCGCGACATCGAGGCCTTGTTCCTGTCATCTCAGGCACGGGTCACCGGCGAGGTCCGGGTCCTGTTCCGCCCGGGAGCCTTGTTCGTCGAGGGCGTGACTTCGGATTACTCGCTGATGGCCGCCTCGAAGGGCGTCTACGGCGAGGCGGCAGGCGAATGGACGCCGGTCGATGCGCAGGGATACTCGAAGATGCTGAGCCTGACGGGAATATTTCACCAACGAGCCGGAGCGAACCCGCCATGACCGCCATGCGCAGCGTCGTCGTCGACAAGATCGCTTCCGTGACCCAGGCCTGCGGGTTGTCGCGCGAGATCCGGATTTCGGCCGACATCGTCTGTGAAGAGGGGGTCGTGGTCGTCGTCGAGATCCTCAACACCAAGTCGAGCTACAACACCTTGGAGTTGACCAGTGGCCGCATGGCCAAGATCACGCGCGGCGACGTCGTCGTGGGTGCGCTCGGTCACCGCAAGGCCCTGTTCGGCTATTCCGGCCACATCCCGGAGAGTCTCAAACCCGGCGACATCGTGCAGATGCTGAACATCGGCGGAGTGCTCGGCATTTGTGACTCGGCGACGCCCGACAAAGGCAAGCCCTTCGATTGCCGGGTGCTCGGCGCCGCCTTGACGTTCCCGTACCTCGGCGAGCGAATCGGCGTCCCCGCCAAGGCGGGCTACAAGGCGCTCGATTACGACGCTCCGCTCAACGCGCGCGGCGTGCCCGTGGTGGCGCTGGCCGGGACCTGCATGGAGGCCGGCAAGACGGCCGCCGCATCCGCGATCATCGCCCGCATGCGCCATCGCGGGCTGACCGTCGATGCCTTCAAGGCAACCGGCGTGTCCTTGCGCCGCGACATCCTCGCCTTCGAGGACGCCGGCGCGCGCCGCACGATGATCTTCACGGATCTCGGCATCATCACGACGACGGCGAAGTGCGGGCCGGCCTTGACGCGCACGATGTTGACCGAGATGGCCAGCGGCCAACCGGACGTGATCGTGTTCGAGCTCGGCGATGGACTGCTCGGCACCTACGGCGTCGAGGCCATCCTCAAGGATCCCGCCATCAAGACGGCGCTCACGGCGGTCGTGCTCTCGGCCAATGATCCGGTCGCCGCCTGGGGCGGCGTCAAGCTGTTGCGCGAGCGCTTCGGCATCGAGCCTGCCGTGGTCACGGGCCCATCGACCGACAACGCGGTCGGTGTGCAAATCATTCGTGAACAAATGGGGGTCGAAGCCTTCAACGCAATCAGCAGCGGGGCGGATCTCGGCGATCACATCATCGCGCGACTCGGCATCCAGAACGTCGCCGCGGCGAAGGTCGCCGGGGAATGAGCCGGGCGTCGGAACGCGGGGCGTCCGAACGAGGGGCCTCGGCACACTTGGCGCCGCCCGGCCTGACGCCGCTGCAATCGGCGCAGCGTACGCCGACCATCGTACTCGGCGGCACGGGCTATGTGGCCGGCGAGTTGCTGCGCCTGATCGCCGCTCATCCGCAGCTCGACATTGCGGCCGTGCTCTCGGGCACTCAGCCGGGCGCGGCCGTGGCGGCGGCGTTTCCGCACCTCGCCAGCGCCTATCCGCACTTGCAGTTCGCGGGCCACGAGGACATCGAAGCCCTGATCCGCCGCACGCCGCGGCTCGCGCTGTTTTCGGCGGCGCCGCACGGCGTTTCAGCGGCACTCGTCGACCGATTGCTCGGCATTGCCGAGACCGCCGGCACGCAAGCGCACTGCGTGGATATCTCGGCGGACTTTCGCTATTCGAGCGCCGCCGCCTACGAGGCGGTCTACGGTCACGCCCATGGCGCTCCGGCACGCATCGAGCAGTTCACGTGCGCGCTACCTGAACATCTCGCGCGCTCACCGACTCGCCACGTCGCGCACCCCGGCTGCTTCGCGACCGCGACCTTGCTCGCGAGCGTCCCGCTGCTCGCCGCGGGCGTCGCAGAGCCGCGGCTGTTCGTCTCCGGGATCACGGGCAGCACGGGCTCGGGGCGCAAGCTGTCGGAAGGCACGCATCATCCCGTGCGGCACAGCGACTTGTATTCCTACAACGCATTGAGCCACCGCCACGTTCCGGAGATCACGGCATGCGCCGAGGCCGCGACCGGTGTCGCCGCGGAGTTCAATTTCGTGCCGCATTCGGGTCCGTTTGCACGCGGCATCCACGTCACGGTGCAGGCGAGTCTGCGCCGACCCCTGCAGGCGGCCGAGGCGCTGGCGATCTTCGCGTCCTACTACGAACATTGTCCGTTCGTGCGTGTGCGGGACTCGGCGCCGCGCATCAAGGACGTCACGGCCAGCAACTATGCGCACCTCGGTGTCGGCACGAACGGACGCACGATCGCGGTCATGGCGGCCATCGACAATCTCGCCAAGGGCGCGGCGGGCGGCGCCATGCAATGGATGAACCGCTTGTTGGGTTCCGACGAAACCGCCGGTTTGACCGCTCCCGCGCCCGGCTGGACCTGAGGTGACCTCGATGGCGACTCCTTCCAACGCAACTCCCGGCGGCAGCGTGCAGGCGGCAATGAGCGGCCACCTGGCGCAGGTTTTCGCGCAATATCCGATCGAAGTCGCGCACGGCGAGGGCGTTTGGCTGTACGCGCGCGACGGCCGCAAGATCCTCGATTTCTACGGCGGCCATGCGGTCGCCGGTTTGGGCTACGGCCACCCGCGGTGGCTGGCGGCGCTCGAGCGGCAAGCGCGTCAGATGGCCTTTCAAACCAATGCGCTGCCGATGGCGGTGCGCGAACGGGCCGCGGCGCGCCTCGCCAAGTTTGCAGGCTTGGGGCTCGACACCGTTTTTTGGCTCAACAGCGGCGCTGAAGCGAACGAAAACGCGCTCAAGCTCGCCTTCAAGATGACCGGCCGGACCACTGCGGTGGCGCTCGAGCAGGGCTGGCACGGGCGTACGGCGGCGGCCGGGGCCGTGACCTGGGGTGCGCTCGAAAAATGGTACGGATTCCCGCGCCGGCCGTTCGACGTCAGCTTCACGCCGCGCGACGATCCGAGCGCCCTCGAGCGCAGCATCGACCGGGACACCGCGGCAGTGATCGTCGAGCCCGTCCAGGGCGTGGGCGGCGCCTACGACGTCGGCAAACCGATGCTCCAAGCGCTGCGACTGCGCTGCGACGAAGTCGGCGCGCTGTTGATCTTCGACGAGGTCCAATGCGGCATGGGACGCACCGGCGCGCCGTTTGCGGCCAATTACTACGGCGTGACGCCGGACATGCTGACGAGCGCGAAAGCCCTCGGCAACGGCTTCCCGGTCTCGGCCTTGCTGCTCTCGCGCCGGGTCGCCAAGTCCCTCAAGTACGACGACATGGGCACGACATTCGGCGGGGGACCCATGGCCTGCGCCGTCGCCGAGGCAGTCATCGAGACGATCGAATCGGAGTCCCTGCTCGCGAACGTGCGGCAGGTGTCCGCCTACATCCGCGCGAACTGTGTCGTCGGACCCGTGAC
>Ga0116226_10003895_pt1 | contig 13163 bp, 10 predicted proteins | sample S1TSphfallax_FD_89692 | JGI IMG/M metagenome (GOLD analysis project Ga0116226, IMG submission 89692) | Host-associated microbial communities from peat moss isolated from Minnesota, USA - S1T2_Fa - Sphagnum fallax MG | ecosystem: Host-associated > Plants > Peat moss > Unclassified | place: USA...
ATAGATTTTGGTGATTGGAATTTATTTTGAATGGAATGGAACAATGTTTTTTATGATCTTTGTGTACTTTCACTTTTCAATTTCATATAGGAGTGAAATGGGGTTTGGTGTTTCAAGAACATTCATTAGTAGAAAATCTTTTTTTCCCAACTACATTTCCAACTCCTCTTCAACTATAATTTCTAGTTGAAAACAATAAACTAAGTTAGAAAACATTATTTGCAATTGAAAACCATGGCAGTCAATAAGTACAAGTTGAAAGCAACATTCAAGTTGAAAACATTAATCACATGTCAACAACACATCAATGACCATTTCAAACCATTTTAATTGTGAATGACATCGATTGTTGTAATTGAAAATCATTTTCAACTTGAACAATAGGGTGGATGAACTTCATCTAGTGACATTTCATGATGTCATCAAATTTGTATTTCAATATTAAAATAAAAAATAAATTTATTTGAAATTTCAATTTAAGAAAGGAGGATATTTTGACACACGGATTAAGGAGATTGTGACACATGGCATTGATCAACTATTTTAAAATTCAATTTTGTTGATAAACAACATCAATCTAGATTGTCCATCTTGCATCTAATAAGATTTTGACACGTGGACACAAACTTTATATTTTAGTACGCCTACTTACCCACTTACTTGATTAAATTTAGGCACCTATGTAAGTAGGTAGGTAAAATATTTACCAACCTACCCAAACTTAACTAAGCAGGTAAACAAACTACCTACCCATCGAAACCTATTTACTAAATAAATTAATTTAAGATAATCCTTCTTTTTTTTCTTTTTTAGTTTTGGGGTCCAACCATTTTGATTAGCTCATCCCAAGTACCATTTGTTTTATAAAAGTGGTTGGTCCATTTAATTATATAATTTTCAAACTTGAAGCATGTGACGAAAAATATGGGACAAACATTTTAGTTGCATCTTAGTTGCAACTACTAGGATAAACATGTTGATACCTTAAGGACAAAGATTTATAAATGTTTTCACATTAAAAAAAAAATTTCTATTGGAGCTCAAAATCATATTATAGCCCTTCATTTGGCATATTTTATGCAACAAAAATCGTTCAAATTGATGAAGGAATGAACAAGATATGTCTTTTCCAAGTGAAGGGGGTCATGGCATGTTGTGGGTTGGCACATATGACCATTTTTCATTTTAGAGCTTAAGGTCTTTAGATGTCACTCTATTGTCTTTGTACTTCAATAGGTTTTGTAAAGCTTTAGATGGCACATGCAATGCAAAAAAAAATCGTTCAAATCGATTAAAGAATAAGCAAGATATGCCTTTTCCAAGTGAAAGGGGTCATGGGCATGATGTGGTTGGCACATATGACTAGTTTGAATTCTAGAGCTTAAAATCTTTGAATGTCACTATATTTTCTTTGCACTTCTAGAAGTTTTTGTAAAGCTTCAAATTGCGCATCTAATGCAAAAAAAATCGATCAAATCAATGAAGGAATGAGTAAGATATGCCTTTCCAAATGAAGGGGTCACATGCATGATGTGGTTGGCACATATGTGCCCGGTTTGAATTTTGGAGCTTAAGATCTTTGGATGTCATTTTATTTCTTATGCACTTCCAAATTTTTTTTGTAAAACTTCAAATGGCACATCCAATGCAACAAAAGTCATTCAAATCGATGAAGGAATGAACAAAATATGTTTTTTCTAAATGAAGGGGGTCATGGGCATGTGGATTAACACATATGACCTTTTTGCATTATGGTGATTAAGATCTTTGGACGTCACTTTATTGTCTTTGCACTTGAAAAAAGTTTTGTAAAGCTTAAAATGGTGTTTCCATAGCTTTTTAAATTGTTCAAAACAAACAAGAAATGAGGAAGATATGAAATTTGAAAATAAAGGGGTCTAAATGTTTTTTTCTTCTTTGAACAAGCTCATCCTCTTCTTGCTTTCTTGTTTTTGAAGTTTCAAAAATTATTGTAAATTTTCACTTGGTTCACACATGGTCATGAAATGTTTTCTAAAAAAACAAGAAACTTAAAAAATATGGTAAAGGTTTGGCGATAGGTGTGTCTACCCTATCCATTAGTTAGGTTATACTAACCTAATCCACCTACTAGCTATACTAAATATTAAACATAGCAAAATCTAACAAATATAAAAACATGTTATCATCATTATTAAATATTTATAATAATAATAACCACTAATATTGATATCTTATTCTATTTTGCTAGATATTAGTTATAATTGCATTAGTTAAGAATTTCAAATAATATTACTAATATTCATGATATATTTAATTATACTTAAAGTCGTTATTTATAGTTAATCATATAATTGATGTTAGTAATCATATAAAATAATAGATGAGTTTGATATTTATAAATAAATATTCATTTTATAATATCTTACCAAACATTAATGGTAAATATGGTCATTAATATTTTTCATAATAATAGTAAATATTTATAAACATCAATACATAAAATATAATACATATAATCAATTATAATATCGACATACATTAATGTTAATACAAATCATATTTATAATTGAATATTAGTTATACGAAGTAATTTTGATTATAAAATATAATTTGATTAGTGAATAATGGTTGATAATATTATTAATATGGATAATGATTTATAATTTACACATAATAATAATACATATGTATGTTATATTAATTTAGGTGATATATAATAACATATATATATATATATAGCAGTAAGTAGATACTTATTAACTAACTGAAGTTAAACCTATTTAGTTAATAGCTACCTATTAAGTACCTATTAAGGACCTAGCTACTTTATTATAAGTACACGCTAATTAAATACCTAACTATTAATTAGGTAACTAACTAGGCAGGTATCTACTTACTAGTAATTAATAGGTACCTATATATAAGTATGACCTACTATATTTACAGATAGTACATATAGTTGAAAAATAGTCATATCAAAGTTGCAATTAATACATTAGTCAAAATTTACATTTCATCCATATAATTGGCATTTATCATCCATGCCCATGTTGTGACCAAAGTAGTTGGACATGGGACTTGTCTTGGGATGTCATCATTATCGCAATCGAAACTTCAACCATAATTCAACTATAACACCTATGGATACCAAGAATATTTCGTGACTATCCCTTTAGTTAAGACTTGGGTTTGACTGTCTACCAAAATATTTAACGTTTCAACTTGCTTGGTAGGACCAAATTATTTAATTAAATAATAATAAATTGTAGTTGAAACGCAGTTGAAAATGACATGCGATTGAAAATAATATTATGGCTAAAAAAAGGGGGTTTTCTACTAATGATTTGGAACATTTGTTTTCCTTCACTTTATGCAAATAAAGAAGATTCATTACATGTTACACATTCATGTTAAACCTTTCATAATTATGTAAATGCAAGCTATGGTGGTTCAATATCAATAGAACTTACATTCCCTACAAATTCATAGAAGATTTTTTTAAATGATTCAAATGAATAGGGTTATTATTATTTTTAAAATTATCGTTGTAATATTCAAATAATACATGTTCAATCACCTACAAACCTTTCCAAATCTGTGTGAAAACTTGTATTTAATGTAGCTTTAGTGTCATTTTTTGATTTGGAAGTCCTAAAAAGAAAACCCACAAAGTCCAAAGGAATAATGCCCCTTCTAAAACTTTCAAAAAATATGCTTTCGGGACAAGGAAATTGAAAAAAAAAACAAAAAAATTGCAATTCATATGAACTTATGAAAGTATGGTAAAACTTTAACCATTCAAAAATCCCTAATTATTAAATTGTTAAGGTTTTTGAAAAAAAATTCTTCATATGAGGTTATCATTTTGTATTACATTATATATTGAGTCCCAATAACAAATTTGTAATGTGAATCAATGTAAATTTTTCCATTTTGTGATGTTCTAATTAGACGACCAATCCATTGTGAAGCGATTTTCTGTCCCTCTACTCCCGGTTCTATGAGGTGACTGTGCTTGAAAGTACATATGCTACCGGTGAAGGAAACATGCAAGTGAATTTCTAAATGTTAAATTGCGTTTGTAATTGAAATCAAATACCTTGCCTCCTATGCATCAATTACAATTTAGAACTAATAGATACATTTTACAAGCTCAAACATGCCAAATCCTAGAATTTTATGTTAAATTGTCATTCATTTAAATCAACTTTTAAAGGTTCAACACCATGTTCAACTTGGTTACGGACCACCAATCACTTAAAATATTATTCCTACCACATACATTATCCAAATATAGCTTGTTCTAGCTCATTAGAAAGTTAACTACAAGGCACACCTTCTTATCAAATCTTAAGGTTTGCAGCTAAACTAGTAATAAATTATGTTGCCAAACCTGAGAGGGTTTTACGAAGGTAGGAAGTTCAACTTGGATGTAGACCACCAGTCACTTGAAATATTATTCCCAACACATGTTGTTCAAATATGGTTTGTTTTAGCCCATTAGAAAGTTAATTACAAAGTGCACCTTCCTACCAAATCCTAAGCTCTAGAACTAAACCAATAATAAATTATGCTACTAAACCCGAGAGGGTTTTATGAAGGTAGGAAGGTCAACTTGGTTGTAGACCACTAGTCACTTGAAATATTATTCCCAACACATATGTTATTCAAATTTGGCTTGCCTTAACTCTTTAGAAAGTTAAATACAAAGCTCATCTTTCTACCAAATCCTAAGCTCTCCACCAAAACCAATGAAAAGTTGTGCTACTAAACCCGAAAGGGTTTGTAGATTTTTTTTTTAATTTAAAATTCCCTACATTATCCCCACTCACTTTCATTCTTTCAAAACTACTCCAAACATCCAATCTACTCTCCTTCTTTTGCACCATCTACTAAGATTAATCATTTTTCTCCTGCCAAAAAAGGTTGTGGGAAAAAGTCTTTTCAAGATTTGAGTCAAAAATTGCGTCCGAAAAAAAAGCTGCAAATGATCCGAATCTGCCCTTTTAAAGAGAGGGAGAAGGAAAAAGGTGAAGGAAGATCCCAACTCAGTGGCCAATGGAAGGTTCCAAAGCCTGGTGGCCAATGGGAGGTTTCGAAGCTTGGTGGCCAATGGAAGGAGAAGGAGAAACACCTCTTCACCTCTTCTCATTTTCCCCCCAACAAATTTTACTTAAACCTTCATTTTCTCCTTTGATCTTAAGCTTTTACTTTACCATGAATCTAGGCCGTTACTTACGCATTTCTTCCTTTTTCCTTGACTTATAAATTACGACCATGCATCTCGATGTCACAAGTCTTCCACACATTCATTGCCAATTTGATTTTGATTGAAGATCTCTTTTTTTTTCCTTGAAATCATGGCGTCGCATATGGCCACATCTTACATGCCTCAAGCTGCACAAGTGAATGAAGAATCGGCTCCGGAGTCATATTTAGATTTGACGTTGATGCAACATCCCCGTGATGAAGACCTTGAACCACAAGAGGCGCGTGCCCATTTTAAAGTCAATCCCCGTTGAACTTGGTATTATCGCATTTCTCCGAATTCTCGCACCTTGGTGATTTTGTTGCAAGTCGACCCCATTTTTAGTGATGAACCTGAAACCGTTTGTGAAGGTTGTTACAAGACTAAAGACACCTCCATCTTTGAATGGTTTTCAATTCTCGACGTTCGACATTATCGTTGGTTGCACGGTCCAATTCGCCGACTGCCTCCCAATAGCAAGGCGGACTACCTAATTCGCACCATTCGATGCATCCTAGATTTCCTACAATTATGAATTATCATTGTGGCATAGCCCAGAACTCAACATGTAATTGTAACTCTTCATTGAGCTTATCCACAATCTAAATAAATGTTTCATTCATTATGAAATTCATGTTCCCATTGCCACCCTATCCCCCTGTTTATTTAATTATTATGTTGTATCAAATTAATTTTATGCTTATAAGGCTTGAACATTGTTTTATCTCTATTGGACCTTTCATTGACACCCCCCTCACCTGCTTCATAAATCTCAAACATCCTTGCTATTCACTAAATACTAAAACAAGAATAATGTTTTATTACAGACCATGAATTTTGGTGTCTTCTTCTACCCCAACCATCTAGAGATTTCTCACCCCTAATTACGCCACTGAGGTTCTAAAATTATGGGTTACCAACTTTTTGTTGAAGAAAAAAACTTACCCAACACCTTATTCACCAATATCGTATTTCAAAAAAATAAAATATAATAAAATAATAAATAATAAATAATAAATAAATAGAACCCCACACACAACCATGCACATTTATCATCCCCTATTCCAACATGAAGTTGTTAAGAACCTTTAATAACCTTACCACATTCCAATATCCCTGATGTAGCTCTTAAAAATGGAGACTACCGAACATGGCTATGTCAGTATGGTTCACACGTATCACATACATGGTGAATCCATATTATAATCAGGATGATCCCAAGAGTTGTCAATTACTTACATATTACCATACTATTGTTTTGATGATAGGAAACATGATAATTTGTTTGTCCAAAAATGTTTTAACCTACATTGGGGTCATTTAGTTGGTAAGGGCTTCTATCGCAATAAACATGTTGTCTGGAGTGATGGGTGTGCATCGTAGTTCAAAGGAGCCAAAAATTGGTTTCATGTAACCAAGTACCAAAGCCTGACCACATGTGAGGACTTGCCATTTGGATGTGTCATGAATTGGCACTAATGGGGGACAAGGCATGGGAAAGGCCTTCATGATGGGGTTGGAGCTTATTTGAAACAAGTTATTCGAAAAGAACAATTGAAGGCAGATGGAGTAGTCCTTCATACTATTTTGATAAATGTGCTTAATTTTTTGAGAGCCAACATGTCACTGCCTCATGCTACTTATGCAACAACTAGACGACAATTGCAACGAGTTTTTTGGGAAATCAAGGTTGGGGATGTAAATAGAAATCATGGTTTTGATTGTAGGACATTATTGGTTTTCGTAGCATGCATTCAATCCACTCAATGAATCATCGCAACAATGTCCTTTAACCAGTCAAGGATTTTTCCTGCTTTTGTTGCCATTGTATAAATAAAACACTAGGTGTTTGTGTGTCCATAGATTATGTCAAGCCTTGGAAGCTAGTCACTTTAGAGCCATGTGACACATCTGATGTTTTGTGTGACATGGAGCTGGATGAATTAGCTTGGGGTATGGGAAGCGAAAGGAATGGCTTAGCTGCATATTTGGAGGTTGGTGATAATTTTACAATAAGGGTAGAGGAAAGAAATGAAGAGGGGGTTGACTTTTACATTTTGAAGTGTTTGAAACCATTACACATTGTAGAATTTTATGCAAGGCCAGATGATTGGCAACAATATGTTGAAGTGGGAGATGAAATAGTGATTGGCCAATATAACAAACAAAGTGGATGGGCAAAAACCTCCTTTGTTCTAGTCAAAGATTAGTGGTCAGCATTCATCTATTCGCATCTTGTCTTGGCTTCCAAGTTTCCTATGATACAAAAATCACATCACCAAAAGGGTGACTTCACTATGTATAGCCTTATGCAAAATAACTATGAGTAGATTAAAAGAATACTTGATGACTACAATTTTAGTGAGTAGGAGAGCAATGATGAAGACAGTGAAGATGACAACAGATAATCAAATTCTTGATGGTAATAAATGTTCAATTTTCTTTTTCTTCTAGTAATTTGCATTTGAATTTAGATGGTTTATATGGTCGTTTGATTTTTTTTTTGCAGTTTCATACTATAGAGGTGTTGTAATAGGAACTAGAAAACAAAAAATGACGGCGTTTAAGGATTTAAATAGAGATGTTGAATTAGATGGCATCTCTTCCGACATGCCTTTTAGCTAGGTTGCACTTTCAAGATGGCTTACTCTCAATAATGATCCCATTACAAATAATGTTAAACAACCTTATTAGATTTATGGGTTAATGTAATTCAGGTGGGACGTTTAAGGTTTGGTGGTCCCAAAGAGGATGGAGACCCCAACAAAGCAAATGGAGTTCAATTAACCTAGGCTAAGAAGATCATAGGTGTCAATAAAAGGTAAGGATTTCAATTGTGTCTTTTTCCATTTGTGTCTTTATCTCCCCATGTTGCAATTCAACTTGTTTCATTATAGCTAGTTTGTTTACACTATAATTTTTGTGGGTTTGTCGACAAATGTTTTTACTATGAATGGTAATTTGAAAGCTTACCATTGTTTTTTCAAACAACAATTGCATTGTATTATACATGTAAAAATAGAGCCGAAGAGAAGCTTGCAAAGGTTTATGATACTATGTTATTCATCCAGAACCCATTTTGTCATTGGTTTCTATGGAAAATTAAATTGGGGAATTATTATATTATAATGCAAGTTGCAAAATTGAAGGGGAAACTTGGACAATTAGTCTATTATTGCAAAAGCAGATATGGCCTTGGGTATTATAGTGATTTGCTTGACCTTAAGTTGGAGTTCCAAACTCTAATTATGATAGGTTTGAAAGCTTGACATAATTATTCATGAAAGTAAGTTGAGAAATTCCATTTTTTGTTTTCATTTTTCTCACGCATTTATAATCTATATTTGTCTCATTTTTTTCACATGGTTATATGAAAATAAAGACTTTCTAGATCTAACATGATTTATTTTCTTGTTTGTATTTGATTTTGAGGAAGTTTAATAATGTTCAATTTTGTATTACCCCTGGAATATGAACAATAGGTGACTTGATAGAGATTTGGTGCCATACAACATGTAGTCAATTTTGTGTCTATGAAAGTTTCCTTCCCTGCCTTGAATGTATGCATCAATTTACATGCATGGCGTGTCAAATTTTGAAGATGCCAATGCTAGTCCGTATCATTATCCATCTTTATGCACATGCAGTTGAAACTTTACATTAAAGTTAGTATTCTCAATGAAGTTAAATGTTATTCTATTGTGCATGAACTTCACTGACCCATTCACACATCATGCTTGTAAGGTGGGCATGGATCTCCATAAGAATTTTTTTGCAAGTCCATAGCTTCTAGGTTTTAAAATGCACCTTCTTTTTTCCAGTGTTGCCAAGAAATACGAGTCCATATCTACAGTAGGTCAAACATTTACAATAACAAACATTGTATGATAATTTGATGCTACCAAGAAACTTGAGCTTGAATATATAATTTAAAACTTGCAAATTGGTGATAACTTGAACTCTTACACATGATCAATGAGTTGATGTTGCCAAAGAGATTTGAACCCAAACATGTAGTTTAATGGAAACATTTACATAACAAATTGTTAAATAATTATTGTGATTATTGTGCTAAAGTTGTAAAGGAATTTGAATTCAAATACATAATTTAATGGAAGCATTTATATATAACAAACTCTCATATGTTCATTGTGTTGACGCTGCCAAAACAATTGAGCCCAAATATCTAAATTAACATGAATTTATATACCAAATTGTTGTATGATTATTTGAGTTGATGCTACCAAGATGTTTGGGCCCAAACATATAATTTAACAATAATTTACATCACAAATTGTTATATGATAATTGTGTTGATGTTGCCAAGAAGCTTGAACACAAATATATGATTTAATGGAAGCATTTACATACTAAGGGGTGTGTCACATTGTGGCCTTGCCATTTGCATTTAAAAAGTATCTTAAGGCAAAAGAAGAATTATGGAAATTCAAATATTTCACCATGTGAAAATATAATCTTCAAAAAAATGCTCTTGGAGAAACCAAAATCCTTCGAGATATTATAACTTTATAGCTAATTTCAAGTTTCAACACAACCCACATTATCATTTTTCAAAAATGCTCGTATAAAAATAGACATGTTACCTAGGGGCAAAATCCCTTAAGCCACTATACTTTATAATGAATCTAAACACAATATCCTTGCCTTAGTAGGAAATGGCAACATATTTGTTATATGATTATTGTATTGATGTTGCCAAGAAAATTAAACGAGCAAATGTATACTTTAACATGGAAGCATTACATAACAAACTATCATATGTTTACCGTATCGGTATTGCCAAGAAATTTGAACCCAAATATATAACTTTGAAAGAATTTACATAGCAAATTCTTATATTATTATTGTGTTGATGCTTTAAAAAAAAATTGAGCCCACATATATAGTTTAATTTGGAAACACTTCACAAAGGTAATTTTTATATCAAATTATTGTGTTGATGCTAGGTCAAAAACTTTGAGCCCAAATATATAATTTAATTTGGAAACACTTCACATAGGCAATTCTTATATCAAATATCATTTTGATGTTAGGTCAAGAACTTTTGCCCAAATATATAATTCTATTTGGAAACACTTCACATAGGTAATTTTCATATCAAATTATTGTGTTGATGCTAGGTCAAGAAATTTGAGCCCAAATATATAATCTAATTTGGAAACACTTCACATGGGTAATTCTTATATCAAATTATTTTGTTGATGTTAGGTCAAGAAATTTGAGACCAAATATATAATTTAATTTGGAAACACTTCACACATGTAATCCTTATATCAATCTATTGTGTTGATGTTAGGTCGAGAAATTTGAGCCCATCATATACATAATTTAATTTCGAAACACTTCACATAGGTAATCTTTATATCAAATTATTGTGTTGATGTTAGTTCAAGAATTTTGAGCCCAAATATATTTTTTAATTTGGAAACACTTCAGACAAGTAATCCATATATCAATTTATTGTGTTGAATACTACCAATAAATGTGAGCCCAAATATGTAATTTAATTTAGAATAAAATTTACATACACAATTGTTATATGATTATTGTGTTGATGCTACCAAGAAATGTGAACCCCAATATATATTTTAGTTTGGAAACATTTATGTGTAGTCTATTGTTATATCAAATCATTGCGTTAATGCTACCAAGAAATTTAAGCCCAAATATATATTTGATTTAATTTCGTAGCATTTACATAGACAATTGTCATATGATTATTGTGTTGATGCTACCGAAAATTTTGAGCCCAAATATATAATTTAATCTCGAAATGTTTACATATATAACAAGCTCTCATATGTTTATTATGTTGATGTTGCCCATAAATTTGAACCAAATATATAATTTAATGGAAGTATTTACATTTAACAAACTAAATCATGTGATTATGATATTGATGTTCATGCCGAGAGAGTTGAGCCCAAATATATAACTTACTGAAGAAAAATCAATAGCAAATTGATATATGATTATTGTTAATGCACTAAGAAATTTGAACTCAAATATATAATCTAATGGAAGCATTTACATATAACAAATTCTCATATGTCCATTATGTTGATGTTGCCAAGAAATTTGAACCCAAATATACAATTCAATGCAATCATTCACATACACAATTATTATATGATTATTGCATTTATGCTACCAAAAAAATTGAGCCCAAATATATAATTTACCAAGCAAATTTAGAAAAAAAAAATTCTTATGTGATTCTTGTTCATTGATGTTGTAAAGAAATTTGAACACAAATATATAGCTCTTAGTTCTTACCAAGCACAAGTAATTATAATCATCAAATGGTGTGGATGTTACCAAAAAATTTGAGCCCAAGAAAATTTCAAGCATGCCTATGTCTTTGATAGTATGTTTTTACTTGATTATCTCTTCTTTGAAGACTTATTGCTTATGTAGTTTTTTGTGGTAAGAACATAGTAATAATACATAGGGTGGCCAGGCCGATCACTGAACACTTAGTGTCTAAGAGGTCTACGAATTTATGGAGAGTGCTCCTTTGAATTTCATGCCCAAAGAAGAATTGTAGCCCTACTATTTGCTCACCCACAAAAAAGTTGAATCATTGAAAAATATGAAAAAAATGAGTCAGACATGACCTTCCAAAGTAGGGGGGGTCAAATGTTATGGCAGAAAAACTTATTTATCTTCTTGCTCTTTTATAGTTATTCCTTTGCCTTTGTTGTTCAAAAGCGAATTGGAGAGTTCAAGGTAGCACCCCCTTAACATTTTAAATCACTCAAAATTTATAAGACATGAAGAGGAGGTTAATAGGTGGTGTTCGGTCATAGGTCAAACTACCCTAATTGAACTTGTGACAAAGTAATGGAATATTCAAATTAAAGGTAACATAAAGTTTTCTACGTTCTTATTAGTTTGTAATGTAATTACTAAAAACCACATGCTTACATGTTATTTTCCTTCAATGTGTTTCATCAAAATCCTTCTATAGCTATGCCTGCGCATGTATCATACACAATCCTCCAAGTCAAATGACATTGAAAAGCCTAAGACAAAAAATGGGTTGAGGATCACACACATCATTAAACCTCTGCAAGCTTCTTTTTCAGCTCTACCTACACGCATGTAAGATGAAAAAAGAATGTGAATTCATGTATTATTGAAAACATGGACAACATAATTTTTTTTTGCACATCTTCAATGCTTTCAATTCCAAAACTAGATTTAATTGGCATGACCATGTCCTAGTGCAAAAGTAATCAACAAATCATAAAAAAAAATTTAAAAGTGGATGAGATTAAGGGAGAATAAACAAACACACAATGATAAAATAAATGAGTATTAAGGTCATGGCCAATTGTTTTTCAGAATCGCTTGTTGGCAAAAGGGTGCCATGGTTTCTTGGGCTAGAATACTCCTTCCTTCTTGATATAACCCAAGTCAATGGGACACCAAAAACAATGTAATCCAAAGCAACAACACACCAAGGTTCAAAGGCATCTACACTACACATGTACGATTAATTCAAATAGACATAGTAACACCCAAATATAATTTTCAAATTAAAACTCAAAGACACAAATGGATTGAGGATCAATGTTACCGTAAAAAAACCTTCGCAAGTTTCTCTTACAACATTGCAGATATAATTTTTGGCACTGGTCCCCCAAATTTTCATCAAAAACCAAAGACAAAAATGGATTGAGGATCATGTGCACATAATGTCACAACCTTTGCATGCTTCCCCTAAAATCTTTGCCTACACCCATAAAATTTAGTAGTTATAAACTGAAAAAATAATGTTTCAAATAAGGTTCAAAGGCATTTATACACTCCTAAAATTTGTCAATGATAAACCCAAATTTCAAGAACACATAATCAACAAATTATGAATTTAATCAACTTAAGCACACTCCCAAAACACATTTTGCAG